>Ga0115005_10004757_pt1 | contig 10722 bp, 10 predicted proteins | sample ArcOceMetagenome_FD_87163 | JGI IMG/M metagenome (GOLD analysis project Ga0115005, IMG submission 87163) | Marine eukaryotic phytoplankton communities from Arctic Ocean - Arctic Ocean - Greenland ARC118M Metagenome | ecosystem: Environmental > Aquatic > Marine > Oceanic | place: Arctic Ocean...
ACCAAGCATCACAAAAGCAGGCAATTCAACGTAAAACTGAAGACCTTCAGGAGCGTTCGACGTGTATTCTGTCATTCCACCGAATTCTGATCGATTGATTACAGTGCCTGCAACCGTTGCAATAGCGATCGGAGAGAAAGTATGCACCGTAAAATGGCGCAAGACAACTTCAAGTGTGAATAGCGCCCCAGCTATTGCTGCGTTGAAGCTGGCAGATACTGAAGCAGCCGCGACACAACCTAACAGATCGCGTCCCGTAACCCCATCAGCATGAATATAACGGCTGACTTTTGTGAAAATGACAGCAGCAAGGTGAACAACGGGGCCCCTCACGACCGGCCGATCCACCAGAAGAGAGTGTAATAAAAGATGCAAAAGCTGAAGCCAAGCCAGCACGCGTTTCAACGCGCCCCTCTTTCATTGCAGCACCATCAATCACATCCGCGACGCTGCGTGCCCGAGCGTCCAGTGTAAACTTGTGAAGGATCCGGCCAACCAGAAGCCCGCCAATTGCAGGGATTATAAGGATCCAATACCAAGGGAGGGATTCTGCAAAGCTGTGTAGGGTCTGCACATCATCAGTACCATAAAGAAAAGATTGTAAGGCATCGATACCTTTGCAAAAAAACAAGGCTGTAAAACCGGCAAAAATTCTGATTGCGAGTGCAATAAACCAAAACTGAATTTGCCCCAGTCCTTCGCGGCGCAGCACTTTCCAGCCCTCTTGAAACGCAATAAATGCGTTGCTCATCTGAGTGCTTAGGTAGGGTTTCATAGATGGGATACAGTCTAATCTGGCTTTGTATACAGCCAGTCTTAGCGAAAGGAACGCATCGGGGAAGCCTAAGGCATACCATGGATCAACTTAGGCTGCTTAAACAGCCTTCAAGATCAAGGCACGAGCAGCATTGCGCGCTTCTTCGGTAATTGTGTCACCCGCAACCATTCGTGCAATTTCATCCACGCGGTCATCCGGTGAAAGTTGAACAACGCGAGAAGTGGTAACCCCTTTGGAAACAGATTTCTCAACGCGCCAGTGATGCGCACCAAGGGCAGCAACCTGTGGAGAGTGCGTAACAACCAAAACCTGACCACCTTCAGCCAAAGCCGCCAAACGGCGACCAACGGCATCCGCAGTTGCGCCGCCAACACCACGGTCAATTTCGTCAAAGATCATAGTAAGCCCCGCCCGACCGTCGGTTAGGCACACTTTCAAAGCCAGTAGGAAGCGACTTAACTCGCCCCCAGATGCAATCTTGTTCAACTGACCCGATGGTGCGCCCGGATTAGTAGCTACGCAGAACGCAACAATATCACGCCCCTCCGGTCCAGCCGTTTCCGGTTCAATTACTGTCTCAAAGACTGCACGGTCCATTTTCAACGGAGCCAATTCCGCCGTAACAGCCTTGTCCAGCTTGCTTGCAGACTTGCGGCGCGCGTTGGTGAGCGCATTAGCAGCGTTATCGTATCCCGCTTCGGCCGCAGTCAAAGCAGCGCGTAAATCAGCAAGATCAGCGTCACCAGCATCCAAAGCAGCCAGCTTTGCACCCAGCGTCTTCGCTAGATCCGCCAAGTCATCAGGTGCAACGTCGTATTTCCGCGCGATCGCACGGATCGCAAACAAGCGCTCTTCGGTGTCTTCTAAATCCGATGGATTAAATGACAGGGTATCGATACATGAAACAATTCCATCCATTGCATCATCCAGTTCGGCCATTGCACGACCTAATGAAGAAATAGGTGCCTCAAGATGACCTTCAGCTTTATCGGCGACGCCATCCAGCCAACGCAGCGCATTGCCCATTCGCCCTTCAGCACCATCCTGACCAAGTGCTTCAAGCGCCTTGATTACATCATCACGGATTTTTTCTGCACCTTGCATCATCCGGCGTCGTGTATCTAATTCTTCGTCTTCACCTGGCTGTGGTGACAGCTTGCCCAATTCAGCAACAGCATGACGTAAAAACTCTTCTTCTGCACGGATCGCATCCATCGCTTCATTCGCAGCTTTCAATGCTTTGCGCGCATTGCCCATAGCAGCCCATGTTTTTCGTGTTTTAGCCTTAGCCCCGTCCAACGACGCAAACTCATCTAGGATGGCGCGATGTCCACGCGGGTCAAGCAAACCGCGATCGTCGTGTTGTCCATGTAGCTCAAGCAGTGTTTCAGATAGGTTCCGAAGAACTTCGCCAGAACAGCGACGGTCATTAACCCATGCCGTCTTGCGACCATCAGAGGTGTTGATACGGCGCAATATCAATTCATCACTTGCTGGAAGGCCCGCGTCTTCAAGCACCGCATGTGCTGCATGCCCAATAGGCAAATCAAACCATCCGGTAACTTCACCCTGGTCTGCACCTTGGCGAACAAGATCTGCACGGCCACGCCATCCTAGAACAAAGCCGAGTGAATCCAATAGGATAGATTTCCCAGCACCAGTTTCGCCAGTGAGCACATTCAAGCCCGGTTGAAACGTGAGTTCCAATCGATCAATGATAAGCATGTTCGAGATATCAAGTCCGCGTAACATCAGTTTTGTTCCATACGGTCAGGTGCATTGCACCCTTTTGTTACAGCCACCGGCCCTTGATCATTTGACGATAGATTTGACGCAACCAACCATCACCTGAGGCCTTCAATTCCAGCCCTTTGCCAGTGAGAAGCTTGTAGCTGTCCTCGTACCATTCAGTCGATTGGAAGTTGTGCCCCAAAATTGCACCCGCAGTTTGCGCCTCGTTGATAAGACCTAATGAAAGATAGGCCTCGACCAAGCGATGAAGTGCTTCAGGTGTGTGTGATGTTGTTTGGAAATCCTCAACCACTACGCGGAAGCGATTGATTGAAGACGCGTAGTTATCACGACGTAAATAGTACCTCCCGATCTCCATCTCTTTGCTCGCCAAGTGATCAAAAGCGAGATCAAATTTGAGAATGGATGACTTTGCATATTCACTGTTTGGGTGACGCTCGATCACATCACGCAATGATTGTAGCGCTTGGAAAGTCAAACCTTGATCTCTGCCCACTTCGTCAATTTGATCATAGTAACTGAGCGCAAGCAGATATCGCGCATAGGCTGCGTCATCATCATCTGGATAGAAATCAATGAACCGCTGAGCTGCCGAACGGCTATCAGGATATTCTTCGTCGCGATGGAAGGCAAAAGCCTGCATAATCAGCGCGCGTTTTGCAAATTCAGAATAGGGGTAAAGGCGTTCGATCTCACCGAAGTAGAAAGCGGCATCATCAGCACGATTGTTCTCGAGCTCAAATTCACCCCGTTCAAAAATTTGTGCAGGTGTATACGCTTCCAACGGCTCTTCATTTTGGGCGAAAGTACCGTTTGATGCTTGGCCAAGAAAGCCACCGCCGCAAGCTGAAAGTGTCGCGACCATTGCGAGTACTAACGTTGCACGTTTCCGAGAGGTAACCTTCGCTATGTATACATTCTTCACCGCGTTCACCCTGCTCGTTTTCGCTTTGTTAGATTGCTATTAGCACACTAATTTAACATGCAAAACCTTGCAAACACGCAATGCACTTTGGCAAACATTATTCTGGCGCTTTGAGCAGAAAATTGACGGTTAGGCCACTTGTGGAATTTCGTCCCAAACCAAGCCATGCCCGGGCAAACGCTGCGCCATTTCAGAGTCGCAAACCACCATTCGGATGGCATCTGGTGTCGCAAATGCTTTGCGTAACAACGTGTTAGTCAAAGAATGACCCGCACGCGTACCAATGTAACGGCCCATTATAGGAGCCCCTGCCAAAGCAAGATCCCCCAAGGCGTCTAGCATTTTATGGCGCACAGGCTCGTCAGGGTGACGCAAGCCACCTGGGCTCAAAACTTTATCACCTTCAAACACGACTGCATTTTCGCCAGAAGACCCACCTAAAGCAAGACCATTGGCTTGCATTGCTTCAACATCGACTTGGCGACAGAAGGTGCGACTATCGCTCAACTCACGGGCGAAGCTACCATTGTTCAGACGCAAAGATTTACGCTGACTGCCAATAGCAGCATCATCAAAATCGATTTGAAAGTCGATATACATCGTGTCTGCGGGTTCAAGCGTTGCTGTCGCCCCGCCTTCTATAACAGAAACTGTCTGCATAATTTCAAAGGCACGCACGGGAGCACCTAAGACTTGCAAACCACACTGCATGATTCCACGCACAAATGGCACGGCAGAGCCATCTACGATTGGAACTTCGGGGCCATCAAGCTCAATAAACGCATTGTGTACACCACATCCGGCAAGGGCTGCCATAATGTGCTCCACGGTAGAAACTTCAACACCAGCTGAGTTTTGAATTTTGGTGCATAATGGTGACCGTTTCACCGCGTCCCAACGTGCTGGGATTAGGTTATCACCTTCAAGAACATCTGTACGTGCAAACCAAATCCCGTATTCCGCCGCAGCTGGCAAAATAGTTAGCCTAACAGGTTCGCCTGAGTGGAGGCCTTTTCCTATGAAACTAATCGAAGATTTAACAGTTGTTTGCAAAACGACCTCAAAATGGCGCACAGATTCGTGCTTGGGTACAATTTGAATACGAACCCAAACAAACAATCACAACTCAATCATTGCAACACACTGAAACATGCTTGTTACATATCGGCAATATTGCGCCAAGTCATACTTAAGCGACAAATATAAAACGAAAAAAGCCGCCCAAAGGCGGCTTTCTCAAAATCCATTAGATAGCGTTAGTTTGCTTGACGGCGTAAGAACGCTGGAATTTCGATGCGCTCTTGGTCTGGATCCACAGCCTCAGTTGGTTGAGGAGCTACTGCAGCCTGTTGCTGCACTGCCGGTTGATGGCGAACAGCTTGCGGCTCTTTCTGCTGCTCTGCATGACCCGTCATCCGGTTAATCAAAGAGTTAATACCAAAACGCGGACGATCAGATTCTTGCAAAGGCGCTGGTGCTGAAGCAGGTGCGACACGTTCAGCTGCAGCACGCAAACGCTCCAACGCTTCTGGTGATGGAGTGCCCAGTGCTGGAGCGCGTGGTGCTACGAATGAACTCTGCTCAACTTGTTGAATTTCTTCGTGCTGGGGTTCGAACTCAGCGACAGCCGGCTGATAAGCAGGTGCCGGAACTTCATGTGAATCAGCCATTCTCTCTTCGGAAATATCCTCAGCCATATCAGATACAGCGGCTTCTTGAACGTTCAGATCTTCAAAGAATGTTGGTTCAGCAGCCTTTGGTGCAGCTACCACTGGCTCGTCCGCTGTAAAACTGGCTGGGAGTGGTGCAGACATGCTACGGCGTGCCACTGGCAAATCAACGTTAACATCAGCCGCATCGATACCTGTCGCAACAACACTCACACGCATCATGCCACCCATCTCGGTATCCAATGTTGAGCCAACAATAATGTTAGCTTCTGGATCAACTTCTTCGCGAATGCGGTTTGCAGCTTCGTCCAGTTCGAACAATGTAAGGTCGTGACCACCAGTGATGTTGATTAACACGCCTTTTGCTCCGCGCAATGAAATCTCGTCGAGTAGTGGGTTAGCGATGGCTTTGTCAGCAGCTTGGATCGCGCGATCTTCGCCTTCTGCCTCGCCTGTACCCATCATAGCCTTTCCCATTTCGTCCATCACCGAACGAACATCTGCAAAGTCTAGATTGATCAAACCAGGGCGTACCATCAAATCGGTAACGCCCTTAACACCTTGATACAAAACATCATCAGCCATCGAGAAAGCTTCAGTAAATGTCGTCTTCTCGTTGGCTAACCGGAACAAGTTCTGGTTAGGAATGATGATCAACGTGTCTACAACTTTTTGCAAAGCCTCAACGCCGTCTTCAGCTTGACGCATACGCTTAGCACCCTCAAACTGGAATGGCTTTGTAACAACACCTACAGTCAGAACGCCTAACTCGCGCGCCGCTTGCGCGATAATTGGCGCTGCGCCTGTACCAGTACCACCACCCATACCGGCAGTGATGAAGCACATGTGTGAACCAGCCAAGTGGTCAACAATCTGCTCAATGCTTTCTTCCGCAGCTGCCGCACCAACGCTTGCACGCGCACCAGCACCCAGCCCCTCAGTAACTTTAATACCAAGTTGAACGCATGTTTCAGAAGCTGATTGCTGAAGAGCCTGAGCGTCTGTATTCGCTACAACAAAATCGACACCATCAAGCTGCTTTTCGATCATGTTGTTGACTGCGTTACCGCCAGCGCCCCCGACGCCAAACACGGTGATACGAGGTTTCAATTCGTCCTGTCCGGGCATCGAAAGATTGAGTGTCATTAGAGCGTCCGCCTGTTTTTTGACCCGCATTTGCAAGTGTTTTTATACCTTATAAATGGGATCTTACCGAAAACAAACCACAACGTCATCCAAAAAACGCAATACCGACACAAAATGTGGGCGGTTTCTTGCCGCTTTCCACGTCATTTGGTTGGATTAGGCAAATATAGGGGTCACCAGTTGTCGCGGAACCACTTCACGGCGCGACGCAACGAACGTGCAGGATAGCGATCGGCAGGAATATCAAAGTCCCACCATTCATCTTGTGGATGGGCTGCAAGCAACGAAAGGCCAACAGCCGAAGCAAAGCTTGGGCCTGTTGCAGCCTGTGGCAAACCATGGACGCGCAATGGGCGACCAAGGCGTACCTGATGCCCCAAAATTTTGCTTGCAAGACCATCAAGACCAGGAATTTGGCTACCACCGCCGGTCAGCACAATTTGCTGACTTGGCAAATGATCAAAGCCAGCAGCATCCAAACGGGCACGAACTTCTTCAAGAATTTCTTCAACGCGTGGACGCATGATACCGATCAATTCTGCGCGACTGGCCGTACGACGATCATGCTCATAATCACCAGTATCGCCACCAATTTCAATCATCTCACGGTCGTCCATGCCTGTCGCATGTACACCGCCATAGAATGTTTTAATCCGCTCCGCATTCGCTGTCGGCACTTGAAGGCCCAACGAAATGTCAGACGTAACGTGATCCCCGCCCATTCGAACAGAATCTGCAAAGATCATATGTTTTTTGATGAAGATAGAGATGCTGGTCGCCCCGCCCCCCATATCGATACAGGCAGAACCCAACTCTTGCTCGTCTTCCACCAACGTGGACATACCTGAAACATAGGCAGAGGAAGCAATGCCCGCCAGCTCCAGATCACACCGTTTAATGCAATGAGCAACGTGATGAACCGCAGCAGCGTCTACTGTTAGCATGTGCATATCAACTGAAAGTTCATTGCCCAACTGCCCACGTGGATCAGATAAGCCCGAGCGATGATCAAGCGCAAAGTTCACGGGTTGCGCATGTAAAACCTCGCGGCCACCACCGTAGTCAGGTACATCACATTGTGACATCACACGTGCGACATCATCTTCTGTGACCACATGACCATCGAGTTGGGTCTGTGCATCCAAACCGTAGCTACGTGGTTCCGCCCCTGCAAAGCATGCGATCACATGATCAACACGGGTGCCCGCCATTTTTTGTGCTGCTTGTAATGCTGTACGAATAGCGCGTTCAGTTTCCTGCATCGCAGTAATTTCACCGAAATGAACCCCGCGTGAACGTGTCGTTGCAGCACCAATAACCCGAAAGCCGGACTGACCAGCAAGTGTCCCAATGTCTCCGTCATCGCCAACTTTGGCTGAACCATCAAAACGCAACACAAGTGCTGCAATCTTAGAACTGCCCACATCCAAGATCGCGACAACACCACGTTGCATCGCGATCTTGCGCATGTTGCGCATGCTGCGCTGGCTCTCATAAAGACCTATCATTTCCCTACTGTCCACTTTCCGGAAGCTGCCTGATGCGCCACAATTCTTGTGTAGCGTCATTGTTCATTTTTATTGTTGGGCGCCCACCAAGGCGCATGTCTATGCGAGCCACATCACGGCTTAGAACATCCTGTGCGCCTTCAAGGGCAATCACGTATTCCAATGCTGTCACAGCCCCAGTTGCTGGTAAAAGAATGCGTTGATCACGATCTAGAACAACATCCCAGCGACGTGCGCCCATCCGTACGACTCCGCGCAGTCGCTTACCCAAAGGCTCTGCAGTTCGGATCAATTCCATTGCCTCATCCACATGTTCATTTGCCCCCTCGCCCGCAATCAACGGCAATTCTGCGCGATCACTGCGGAACGAAATATGAGAAACATGTGCGCCGTCAACGTCTAGCAAAGAAAGAGATGTATGGCTGCGCCAAACTGCAACAGGTACCCGTGGAACAACATCAACCTGTAAAACTCCTCCCGGGCGAATGCGCAAGGACGCCTCGGCAATTGGCGACAGCAGCATGACCGCTTCACGCATCGTTTCCAGATCTAGATCGAATGAGCTTACCGGGAAGTCAATTGGAAGGTTTCTGCGAATATCTTCTGCCAAATCCGTGCCAGCACCATCAATCGCCATCAAGCTGACCATGAACTCTGGTCGTTCTTGGATGCTTGAGCGCGTGTTAGCAATCGCATCAGAAATTGCAGATTGGCGAACAGGGTTTGACAGATAGCTAAGGCCAATCCCAAAGGTCAAAACAAATGGAAGCCCGATGCACAAACTGAAACGGAACACGGGCGTCAACATCAGTCGCTGCAAACGCCACGACCAACGTGATGGCGCTGGATCAAGGCGTGATGTTTTTGGGGAATGGCTTAACGGTTGCATGACGCGTCCTCTACCATCCAGCGGCACAACTGGCCGAAACTAATACCAACGGCTTGTGCCTGTTCCGGTGTCAGCGAGGTTGGCGTCATGCCCGGTTGCGTGTTGGTTTCTAGCAGGATCAAACCTTCAACACCTTTGCTTTCGTCCCAACGGAAATCCGTACGGCTGATTCCATTACAGCCAAGTGCCGAATGGGCACGTAAAGCGTAATCTTGGCACAGCTTAAAGATCTCAGATGGCACATCAGCAGGGACAACATGTGTTGAGCCGCCTTCTTCATACTTTGCATCATAGTCATACCAACCGGTGGTCAGGATATCTGTAACGGTCAATGCCCGACCATCCATCACGCTTGTCGTCAGTTCGCGACCTGGCACGAAGGCCTCAACCATCACCTCATCAGGCATGTCGCTGTCCAACTGTGGCGGTCCGTTGTTTTCTTCGTCGACCAAATAGACGCCAACGCTAGAGCCCTCATTATTAGGCTTAACAACGTATGGTGGCGTCATCACATGCCTAGCGCGTACATTATCAGCTCTAACAATGCTACTTTTGACAATAGGCAGCCCAGCAGACGCGAATACTTCCTTACTCCGCTGTTTGTCCATCGCCAAGGCAGATGCCAAAATTCCAGAATGCGAGTAGGGGATGCCCAACCACTCAAGAAGACCTTGGACAGATCCATCTTCACCCCAACGGCCATGAAGGCAGTTAAGAACTGCATCAGGCTTGATATCTGTTAAAACGGTAGAAAGATCAGGGCCTGCATCGACCTCGATCACTTCAAATCCTTCTTCCCGCAACGCGGCAGCACATGCTTGTCCACTGGACAGTGACACTTCTCGTTCCGCCGAGGGGCCACCCATTAATACTGCAACTGTACGGGGCGTCCTGCTCGACTGACCCACCAGAGTGCCTCTTTTTCCTGAACCAATTTTATGGTTCTTATTGTTATTATTGCCGTTTTCGGCTTCATTCTGTTGCGTGCATTTACCCAATTAGGTGGCCTTTGGCTCACCTACCCGTATAATTTCCCATCTTAGCGTGATACCACTGAAATCGTAAACCTTTTTTCGCACTTCTTCACCTAATCCTTCCAAATCAGACGCTGTGGCCCCTCCGGTGTTGATCATAAAGTTAGAGTGCATTTCGCTCATTTGTGCCCCGCCACGCGTTGCACCACGCATGCCAGCGTCATCGATAATCTTCCACGCCTTCAAATCATGGACGTCATCCACCTGCCCCGTGCTGGAAAAGCCAGCGGGGTTGCGAAAGGTGCTGCCTGCGCTGCGGTCCTTGGTCGGTTGAGACCCATCGCGCTTTGCCAACTGATCCTCCATACGTGCATGCAATTCTGCAGGATCACCTGATGGACCTTCGAAGACAACGCTGACAAGCACCGCGCCTTCAGGTAAATTCGTTTGGCGATACTGGAAATTCAAATCAGCTGCATTGAGAGTTACAATCTCACCACTGCGCAGAACGGCGGTCGCCTTAACGAACACATCTGCTGTGTAGCTGCCATAGCACCCTGCATTCATGCGGACGGCACCGCCAATGCTACCAGGGATAGTGCGCAAAAACGTAAGATCAATCCCCGCATCCGCAGCTTTGCGTGCAACATGTGAATCCAAAACTGCGACACCTACCGTGACGCGGTTACCTGTGACTTCGATACCATTGAACCCACGGCCCATCCGAACAACAACAGCTCGAATACCCCCATCACGCACAATTAAATTGCTACCAACACCCATAGGGAAAACATGAACATTTGGATCAAGCGCATTTAGGAACTGCGACAGGTCCTCAACATCTGCAGGCTGAAACAAGCAATCGGCAGGGCCACCAACACGGAGCCATGTTAGGTCTGATAACATACAATCTGGCGTAAGAAGGCCACGCACTTCAGGCAGATCAATCATGTCTCATTCCTTGCATTACGGCCACTTAGGATCAACAAGCCGAGGGCAAATGATGTGATATGGAAAACTGCAAAAATGCCCAACATGTACAATCCTGGTTGAGTTAGAGCGACTTCTTCAAACGCACTA
>Ga0115005_10004758_pt1 | contig 10721 bp, 9 predicted proteins | sample ArcOceMetagenome_FD_87163 | JGI IMG/M metagenome (GOLD analysis project Ga0115005, IMG submission 87163) | Marine eukaryotic phytoplankton communities from Arctic Ocean - Arctic Ocean - Greenland ARC118M Metagenome | ecosystem: Environmental > Aquatic > Marine > Oceanic | place: Arctic Ocean...
AAATACTGCTACCGCAACAGAATACGTGTTTGAGTGCAACCCGGGTTATACCGCTTCGGGTCCAGCATTGTGTACCAATGGGAATTGGAACACACCAACATGCAACCAAGCAGCAACGTCGGGACAATCATGTATAGCAGCGTCAGGTATAACCATGTTAATGTATGTTCTTTTGCATCCAAAAATTATCAGACATTAACGTTTCATTATTCCCTCCCTCCCCTCACAGACTGCAACACCGGTGAAGAATGTCAACAATCAGACATTCCTTACGTTCCAGGCACGAAAAATTCTAAAATTTGTACACTCATTATGCATCCATGCGATGAGAACAACGAGGGCAATAACTGTTACAACGAGCAAACTCAAGAAGTTTCCGGTTCCGCCGCATCTTCTTTTTATTTTTACGATCACCTTTTGCAGGGCAATAATTTTACCAATTGTAAATGTACTTGTTATGCTGGATACACCGGAGCAGCGTGCAAATTATTCACGGGTTTGGGTAACACTTGTTACAGCAATGTAGATTGCATTGCAACAGAGGAATGTTTTTTTGCAACTGGAAAATGTCGAACACAAACATGCATGTCTGATGCCAATTGTGGTGCAGGCCAAACGTGTACAAAACAAGCTCCAATGAACAATCCTGCCACTGCTTATAGCCCCCCCACTGGTGCACCAGGAGAGCGTCGTCTGGTCGACGACGACATGTACTACCCTTCCACTGGTGATACAGCTAACCCAGCTGCTTCCAAAGGAATATGTCAAAGTGCAGCTGATTTAGGACCACCCATTAATTGCGTTGGTGCATGGCAACCCCAAATTTGTCGAGCTGAGCCTCCCTCCCCCTATTCACATTTGAATTGCCAACAAGAATTTAAAGTCGTCAACAGCTCTTCAAATGGAGGAGAATGTTTGAACGAAGGTGGTGTTCGAACTTGTTTGTCTGGACCATGCAGTATAGCGGGTTGTGATGGACAACCAGGATCCATGACGACGTATGATTTGTGTGGAGTTTGTGGTGGTGGTTGTACAACTGCAGACAAAACCAGTTGCTCATGTAGTCTTGCTAAAGGTTGCAATGGCATTCCTGGTGCAGCGGTTTATTACGACATTTGTGGGGAATGTGGTGGAGACACTTCGTCATGCACTGGAGCGAATCAAGTCACAGTGGAAGAAGTCGGCGAATTCAATTGTCTAGCTTGCCCAGCCGGTAAAGTGAACAATGAAACAGGCCGCTCGAATTGCGAGGTGTGCCCGAGTGGCACTAAAAGTGGGGCAGGTGAGACAAGTTGCACAGAGTGTGTTCCTGGCCAATACCGTGGAACCACAGAAGTAGGAAGTCGTTGCCGTGGTTGTTTACCCGGCCAATATACAATTCAACATGGTCAACCTTTTTGTCTTGGATGTGCTTTGGGTAGATATGCTCCACTTTCCGGTACTTCAATCTGCAAATCATGTGACAGCAGCAAATTCAGCAATCGTCCCTCTCAGCCCGCTTGCAAAAATTGTGTCCGCCCTTATGAAGAGGTACCCAACGATGGTCATACAGCATGTGAAAAAGGAAATTGGAAAACAGTTGAAGATTGTAGGGAAGACGAATATTTGGATACAGAAGGAATGGTGCGAGCAAACTTTACATGTAAAAAATGTCCTGTGGGAAGTTGGTGCGATGATAATATGAATTGGACACACACTTGGAGTGTAGGAAATGTCTCAAAAATTACAGGCATACAAGCTTCAGTGTGGAACAAAGGAGCTGTCAAACCTCAATTTGGATGGGCAAGATGCCTCAACAACGAATCATTGTTTCAATTATGTCCATGGGGTTTGGCTTGTCTTGGAGCACCCAATCCACTTATGGTAGGGCGGTTTGAACATCAAGAAGGAAAAAGGGACCCAGCTCTGATGAACAGCAACGAAGAGTGTGGCCCAGGGTATGCAAATGGCAGTCAAGTGTGTGGTAGATGTGACGTGGGTTATAGCCACACGGGACTGCAAGGCGAGTGTGCTAAATGCCCCTCCATCGAACGGAACAGGGCGATTATGATTTTTGGTTTTTTCGGAGCAATTATTGGAACGTTTGTCTACATTCGCGTTACATTGGCCGGTGCGGCCGGCAATCAAAAACACCAAGCAACAATAGATCACACAAAACGTGATGACCAATCCATTGCTGCTGGTGTCAAATCGATTGGTCTCACGTACATGCAAATGATGACTTTGCTTGCTACATATCCGATTGCCTGGCCGACAATATTTACTCAAATTTTTCAAGTTGGTGGTGCTGTTGCTGCAATTGGAAAACACGTTGTCAATTTAAAATGCCTGTTTCCCGACAACACCGAAGCCGGTGTCTTCTATGCGATGGGGATTAGTTGGGTACGTTGAAAACAGTCTTTTTTATTTATGTTTTTTTTTAAAGTTTTTTTCTTTGCTCACCCCGTTTTTGTTTTTGTTTGTTGTTTTTTTGAAACTGTTTCAAACTACACAGGCATTGTTGCCCATTGGATTGGTAGGAATTTGTGAAATGGTTTGGTTATTGGTGTATTGGTTCCCTTGGATTCACGTCAAACATTTAAGACGCAACATGAAATCAACTGCGGTAGCATTGCTGTATTTTCTTTACCCCGATTTATGTACTCAATGTTTAGCAATGTTTTCATGTACGAATGTGTGTGGTCAAGGCAACGGGTTTCTTACCGTTGATTTAGACGAACCTTGTTATGTTGGTCGGCATCAAACCTACGTGCTGTCAGTTGCTGTACCGATGTTACTGGTGTACGTTTTTGGTCTGCCTCTAATGGCTTATTTTTCAATCAAAAGCATTGGGAATCGTGCTCGTAAAAAAGGTTTGGTCATGTCAGGTAAGTTGGGTGTGGATTTTGGGGTTGGGGTTTTTGGGGTTGGGGTTTTGGGTTTGGGTTTTTGGGTTGTTTTTTTCAATGCAAAGGCCACACTAACGTTTATCTTTTTTCATGGCACACTGGCACACTGTTTAGAAATGACCGAGGATCATTTTGTCTTTGGTTTGTTTTATTCTATGTTTAAAGCAGATACATGGTGGTGGGAAATGACCATTGCGGGTCGTAAAGTAGCCATTGCTGTCATTGGGGTGTTTGGTGCTCGGCTTGGTTTAATGCAAGTTCATTTAACAATGGCGTTGGTAGTTTTTACAATATTGGCAACCGCCGTCATTGCACCGTACGGGGACGAACCAGGAAAACAGGAACTTCATGGTTTGGAATTGGTCTCGTTGGTCTTTGTATGGTTAACATTGTGGGCGGGCAGTGTCTTTAATACTTACCCCAGATGCATGTCACTTGATCCAGCGATGAATGGAAAAATATTAGAATGGTGTACGGCCTTGTCCATTGTTGTAGGTGGTTTAAACATATTGGTGTTTGTAATCATTGCTCTGTCGTTTATATACCTCTCTGCAAAGCCAACTATTCAAAAGAAATTGGTCAAAGTTTGGGATTGCTTTGCTTATGTGTTGTGTTGCCGGTGTTGTATAAAAAAACCACTGTTGGTGACGGAAGAACAAACCAAAGAAATGAACGAGATCTTTAAACAATTTGATACTGACAACAGCAATACAATCTCTGAAAAAGAATTGTACGCTGCTTTTCGTTACCTTGGGTTACAAAAAACAAGAGACGAGATCCATGATTTGTTTGTGGAAGTTGACCACGATGAATCTGGAGAAATCGACCACGTTGAATTTATGGATATGATGATGAATCATAAAAACGATGAATTGTTGGAACACGCCAAACAAGAAAAACGAAAGAAAAGAATGTCTGGTTTATTCATCAATACCATACCAATGGTCGACGAAGGCAAACAAGTCAAACACCACCACCACCACCACCACCACCATCATTTTTACGACGAAAACAATGAACTGTCGTTGGAAACACTCACGTCGAAAGAGATTACAACTGATACTGCAGAAGAACCGGAAGGAGCCACAGGTGAGGTTGAACGACCAATTTTTCTTCAACAGAAACACTTGGAAGAACAACACGGGCAAGAAAAGGAGGAAAAAAACGTGGACGTGGGCCGAGTCGAGATTGAAATGGTAGGAATGGAGGGAGGGCGGGAAGGAGGGCGGAGAATGGACAACAACACGGGTGGTGGTAATGGTGGTGACGGTGACCGTGGGGAGGGCGCGGCCATTTTTGTGGGGGACAACAAAGACAGTCGAGGAAGCGAACGCAGTAGTACATTTACCACCGTGGCGCTGACCGAAATAAACATTGGTGACGGCGGGGATGGTGATGACAGTGTGGTGAGTGATGTCTCATCGGTAAAATCTGACGATCTTTCCACCAGTGACCCGGAAACTTCGGAGGACGACGAAAATGTAGTACAAATACGAACCTAGAATAGTGAAGAGGTGATGCACACAAAATAGATGTACCTGTACAATAATAGTACAAAATTAATCGGAGATAGAAGTGAGATACGTGATACACTGATACACAAGGGAGCTCCCAAGATACAAGTTGAAAATGGTAAAACCGTAAACCATTGAAAAAAAGAGCGAGAAAAATAATATATACATGTAATTTAAAATATTCATATATATAAAGTGTAAGTATTTCTCGTAGTGATATTTGCAATTGGGCTTGTTCAATATTATATTCTTGTTCCCAATGTTTTTTGATCTGTTCATTTTTTTCCGACTCTTCGCGGGTACTTTCGGTGTGCAGACCTTAGTTGTTCTTTCTTTTTGCGGTGGTTTTCATAATTTTTTTGTGTACAGCTTGAATGTCTTTGGCATCGATTTCAGTGCGCCCATCTTGTTTGGCCAGCGCAAAAGCGGCAACAAAGACATTTTCAAGGATGCCTTCCAAAGAGTTTTCCAATTCGGCCAAGGCCGCCGCTTGAAGTGGGATGGCAGACTTGGCCGCGGCTGCGGAAGCAATGCTGGAAAGCATGTTGGACACCTACGGTGCAAGCGTGCAAGGAACAAACAAGGGGGCGGGGGCAACAGGTGAGATCCGAACCAAGCACCGACAACACTCAGCAAACATTGAAAGGAACAACAAGATAAATAATTTTGTATAACACGCGAACGACTTTGTGATCATGTACCCTGAATAGGTATCGGCACTTAGTAGCTGAGCGGTGACAGAAAGGTAATAAACTCCAATCATTGGCGTTGATCTAGCCGAAGTCAAGAGAATACCTGTTCAAGGGCATGTTTTACCACAACCAGTATGGATTACTGGCGTTCTTTGGATCTTCTGCGACACATTTATTCAATGGATAAATGTTTTTTTTGGAAAATGGGCGAATGGGGCAACGGGGGTTCATTAAAACTTACTTCAGTGGGTAGATCTGAACCAGGTCTGAAACGTTGTGGGGTGGACTTGGGACGTTTCGATACCCTTCGTTCAGACGACGATCTTGACGAGGTGGATCTTTTAGGCATTTTGGTCAGATGTTTTCAGGAATTGTTTTCCAGGATGGGTGGTCGTGGTTTTAGTTTTTAGAAGAGGCGGCAAACCTAAAATCCTGGAAAAATCAAATCTCAAATCCTCAGCTCAAGCCTCAAGCCTAGTAAGCCCCCGGTTTTGGCGCAGATGTGGCGAGATGTTTGGCACATATTTAGCCTACGACCACGGCCGACAGAACAGACCACCGCAATGGCCACCAAAGAAACACCCAATAACACAACAACAACAGAACCACCATCGGCAAAACGTGCCCGTGGTCCAACCACCACCCCCGCCACCACCACCACCACCACGCCACTCCCGGAAGCCTTCACCAACGACCGCACCCTGGCCTCCTTTCAAACCACCTCTCTCCTTCGCTTCGACGGCGGTGGCAAATACGTCGTCCTGCAGGGCACGCTGCCCGACAGCAACAACGTCCCACAACCGGCGTTGCTCCAATTGGAACAAAGAGCGGCTTGCGACGCAGCAGATACATTGATTGCCAACTTGCCACACTTTCAACTCACCCCCACCAACCACAGTGGTGCCGAATATTCCTTTTACCAAGCAGTGGGCCTTGGCGCCACGTTCAACATGGAAGTCATTTGGCCGGCCAGCGCGCGTCAAATCCAAAGAAAAACACCCTCGCCGCAAGTGTTGGTGGAAGAAACCATGGAATTGTACCACGACTTGGTCCAACAGTTTGCCACCGAACAATCCTTACGAATTGGGTGGTTGGACGCCGTGGTAAATTTGACCAAGGAATTGGAACGCAATTTATTCCACAACGATCGGTTTGTGATCAATGTTGATACGAAATGGACGACACACGCGGAACCATTGAGTGTTGATCCTACGATACGTCAATCTTGGCACGAAGCCAAATGGACCGACGGATTGTATTTGTTGGCCATTGCGAAAGACCCCGCCTTGAAAACCATTCGTGACTTGACAGGCGAACAGGGTGCGGCACTGTGCGAAGACATGCGGGACCAATTGCGCCATGCAGCAATGAGTGTGTATGGGGTACCCGCCTCACAATTGCGTATCATGTTTCATTACCATCCTCAATTTTACAGGTTGCATGCCCATTGCGTCCGAGTGCATAGTTTAAACCCAGGTTCGGAAGTGGAACGGGCTCATTTATTGACCACGGTGGCCAACAATTTAAGAATGAAAGAGGATTATTACCAGCAATGTACTTTGTCGTACAAAGTGCGTCTCGGTGAGCGGCTGCATCGATTGTTGGATGCTGCTGGTCGTGGTGTAGTAAAATAAATATTTTGGAAAATTACCCGGTACTATTACTAAATTACGGGTATAAATTATCAACAATACAATTTATTTTTATATAAATAAATACGATGGTACATACATACATGAAGCTTCACATACATACTACATGTCATGTATATGTATGTGTACACACATGTGTGTGTGTGTACACGGCCAGGTAACGATTTACGACGCACACATTTTGAACTTTGAACACATGCAGCCACAACACACAAGCATCAGCCACAACACACACCCATGACACGTACTCTTGCGTGAAGTCCAGCCATTCAGACACAATCACTCCGGACACAATCACTCATCCTCATCGTCGTCGTCAGAATCACTGATCAACACTGTTCTTCTTCTTCTTTTTGCTGGCCGAGCAGTACTGGTAGAATTCTCCTCACCACGACCACGACGTCGATTACCACTTTGAATGATCAATTCACTGTCCTCTTCGTCACTCAATTCACTCAACCCGTCGTCGCCACTCATCATTTCAATGGGTTCATCGTCGTTCACGATAAAACCATCGCCGTCATCGTAATCCTCTTCCTCCGAATCCACTTCCGAATCATCGGAGATTTCTACCAATCCATTGCCAGTGTAAGTCGCTACTGTTCCATGTCTTTTTGAACCCCCATCGTCCTCAAAATCCGAATCGTCTCCTTCGTCTCCTTCGGAATCGTCAGAATCGTCAGAATCGTCTTCTCTTTTTTGAAAGGTCATGTCTAAACTGAACGTCTTGCTTTCATTACTCACATGAAGATGCCAGCTTCCTGGACGCAATCCACTGATATCGAATTCAACTTTGGCCTTACCACGTTTCAATGCGGATGTTTCAACAAGCGAAAGAGTGCCACCACCCTTGTATTGAGGTGGTACATTGACGTCGTTGGTGCTGGAACTGCTGCTGGAACTGCTGCTGGAACTGCTGCTGGAACTGTTGTTTTTACTCTCGTTGTCCAAGGGAAACAACATGAAACGGAACGGCCCACATTTGTTCGTGGTATCGATAAAATTCACATCGTCTCCAGCAATTAAAATAGGATACCCTTCATCCGCAGTCACTTCGTCTTCTTCCATGATTAAAGTAGCAATGCCCATGGACAAGATTTCACCACTGACATGACGTGGAAAAGACAACAGAGCAAGAACACGTCGCATGTGTTGATCAGTTTCTGGGACGTCAACGCTTCTCCACATTTTTCTGGAATTGCGTAGATTGTCAACCACAAATGTACCGGGCTTGGTGACATTTTGAGGTGGCACGTGCTCTTTGGAGACTAATTTGGCCGATTCAGAGGAATAGACGTATTCAGCATCCGCTTTACGATCTTTGATGACTTGTGGACACAGCGTTGAGATCAGATTCCAGAGCGTAGTCGAGATTTTAAAGGAAGACACGCGAAGAGCAAAGGAATCACGGCACGAAGGACATTTGCATTGGTCCGTGGCGACCATAACGGTGTGATTGGCGACCTGCAAAAGGCAATGGCGACAAAAGGAATGCCCACATGGCAGGGTGGTTGGTTTGTAAAACATTTCAGTGCATATTGGGCATTTACATTCTTCTTTCATCATGTTGAAGGTTTCAATTCCAATTCCAATTCCAATTGTCGCCGGGGTTTGGGCAGCACCTTCGTCTTCATCGGAAGAGCTACCCACATCAACAATTGCTGGTGCCTCTTTGGAGGCAAAGTACGAGGAGGTTTGTTTGCTCATTTTTTTTGGACGGGACGGTTAACAAAATTTGATGATAAACTTTGGCTTGTTGACCTCAGGGGCCTAGGCCGCGGCCGCTGCTCAGGACACTCAACTGTTGTACTTGAACAGCATCGATACAGTGCGATACAAACCCGAATACCGTTGGCACGGTACCAGTCTGGAGTTGGAGGCATGTGATCAGCATGATGACAGCATGGCATGCAGAGTGATCATCACAGCTTCAAAGCTCAATAACAGCGGCACGGCAGCCAGCTCGGCAGCTCAGCGCGGCTCTCAGCTCTGAGCTGGCAACAAAATTTGGCCAAAACCATGCTGCATGGACCTGTAACTGCCCACACACCCTTCTTGCAGAACCATCAACAAATGTACCTCGACCTCAAAACATGAGCAAGTACGCGGCATCCCCTCCTCCCGAGAACGATGCACCACAAGCCATTGAACTACCACCGGAAGCAAAAAACTGGTCCAAGGCTCAAAAGAAAGAATACATGAATCAACAAGCCGACTTGATGGTACAACAAGAGATCGCACGAAAAGCAGCAAGGTTACGAGCAGAAAAAGCAGAAACCGCACGCATCGCCGCACTGGTCAAACCCGACGACGTGACCGCCATTGAACAACTACTGCTGCTTCAAGATAAAAAAATTCATCGCAACGCCGTTTATTGTTGTAAATTTTCTCCCAACGGTGAACGAATCGCTACCTGTGGCCATGACATGACTATTGGTGTGTGGGATTGCATTGGGAACAGTGACCCCGAAAAATCCATGCATCAAAATCTTGGTTCACGCATCAATCAAGTATTAAAAGGCCATTCGGGGTGGGTGATGCAAGTCGTTTGGTCACCCAATTCAAAATATTTATTGAGTTGCTCGGCCGACAACAGCCTTAAAATATGGGACGTTGAAGATGAAGCAAATACTATTAAATGGGGGATGTGTGTGACAACAATGAAAGCTCACGAGGACATGGTGACTTCCATTTTATGGCACAAAGACATGACGCGAATTTTCTCTTCCTGCCGGGACGGTACGATTTATATTTGGGATGCGACCATGCAATTAAAAAGATTTTTCAAAAAAGAAAGCGGTGATGCATTGAAAAAAACCATTGATCCATCAACAAAGGGAAACAAAGAAGGTCACATGGACCAAATCAATAAAATCGTATTCAATGAGACCCACAGTCAATTTCTCAGTTGTTCCAATGATACGACAATGAAAGCTTGGAATCCTAGAACGGGCAAATGTTTAATGACGTACGAGGGTCATACGGATCATGTGTTGTCAGCTCAATATTCACCAGATAAGATTAAAATTGCTTCCTGTTCCCATGACAAAACAGTTCGCATATGGGATGCTGCGACGGGTCGATGCATGCGAGTCTTGACACACCACACCAACATTGTGTACGATGTACAATATTCAACGTATGATCATGGTCGATTGTTATTCAGTGTAGGACACGATAAAAAAATTGTCGTGTACGACGTTTTTCGAAATTATTTTGATGCTCAACACGTTGTCAAAGCCCATAATTGTTGGATCTTGGGCATCGATATCTCCGTCTCAAACGTATTGATCGCGTCCGCCTCGGGCGACGGTGCTTGCGTCTTGTGGCAACCAATGCACCCTTCGAATATGCAACGCGTTCGTACATCTTGGTACGATATGGAACAATGTTTGTCGGAATGTACTGTCCAGTGATGCGTCATTCCACCACATTGTTTGTCGGAATGTACTGTTTTGGTAGTTTACATTCCACCACATTCATCTCATCATTCATGAAGCTTGACTTTTTACATTGAGTTGGATGGTTCTTTGGAACAGGTAAAACGTAAAACCTTTTAAAAAGAAAAATTGAGGACAATACAGTAACGATGTGTACATACATACATGAATTTGTTGTCTGTTGACTATTCATCTGTTTGCTGTTTGCTGTTTGACTATTGAGTATTGACAAGTACATGAAGCACATACGGTACTGTATATTGAGTTTGAGTTGTTGTCGACAAAAGATTTTTAGTTTTACTTTTTCTTGGTCTTGGGTACGCGTACTAGCTGCTACGTGTTCATGTATGAAATGTACACCCGGTACTTGGTACTGGTGTACAGTACCTGTACACTGGTTCCGGTTAGTTTTTAGTTTTTTAGTTTTAAAAATATAAATTGTTGTACCTTTGGTAATTTAGAAAGCAAGCCTTTGATTTGTTAAAAAATCCGAAATGCCGGTGATATTTGTGTATATTACTCTGCTTGTACGCTT
>Ga0115005_10004761_pt1 | contig 10721 bp, 9 predicted proteins | sample ArcOceMetagenome_FD_87163 | JGI IMG/M metagenome (GOLD analysis project Ga0115005, IMG submission 87163) | Marine eukaryotic phytoplankton communities from Arctic Ocean - Arctic Ocean - Greenland ARC118M Metagenome | ecosystem: Environmental > Aquatic > Marine > Oceanic | place: Arctic Ocean...
CGTGCAACAATAAAGGCATCAAATAACTTTCGCAAAATATCTTCGATGAATAAGTAAATAAATCATCTGAATTTTTACCAATGAATGTTTCATGTTGCCAATTTAACTCATCCGCAAAATACGCATTGGCATAAACAATTTTCCAATTTTTATCTGTTATCAAGGCACCAGACTGAACATCATCTGGGCTGGTAATTGTAAATTAAATGGATTTTTGTTGGTTAGTCAATGTGATTTCTCAAACGGGAATTAATGGCATCTGGATGAGTCGTATGCAAACAATGACATTGGGTTTCAATGATATGTGATTTGGCAGAAACGCTTTGCGTTGTGAAAGTTAGCAGAGTTTCACATGCCAATCTTTAATTATCTCTGTTAAAGACTTAACTTTTCTATGTCTTTTTTTTGTGTCATTTCCAAATAAATTCTATTTTCCTCATTGAGATTTCAATTTTGTCTGCCTGACGATTGGGTAACTCACTTGAGAACTGTTCGAGGTTTACTAACACTATATCGTCAAAATCATTGATTAGACTTTGTTTGATAGCTTTAACTATGGGTTTGGAATCAGTGAATGAATCAATTTGTATTTGCAGAGTATCTAACACTAAATCTTCAAATAGGTAGGATTCTGAAAAGTCATCAAACTGCATACTGCCTTTAAACACGGCTTTAGCCAATAACATGTTGTCACCTTCTGAGGAGGTGATCATCATTTGTAATTTGAGAGTGTGATCTAAGGCATTAATGACAGTTTTGGGCTCAGAAAAAATAACCCGGGTGCCTTGAAAAGATTTACTAAACGGAAACTGACCTGCTAAGGTCTGGTTGATTTTGTTGACTGCTACTGAATGAGTGATTGTCTCAGCACTTACTTCACCTGAGAAAGCTAATAAAAGCAAAACGACTATTAATCCTAATAAATGATTGGGCATAATAATACTCCGCATTAATTTGATCAGAACCATTTTTTCCAGAGCATGGTGACTAACAAGGCAACTGCAAGTAAAGCCATACTCAAGGCTAAATAGTTAAACGCTTGGGGTTCTTCGGTACCGGGTAAACCCGCCACATTCATACCAAATACGCCACTTAAAAATGACAAAGGTAAAAATACAGCTGTTACCAGAGACAACACATACATTCGCATACCTTGTTGCTCGGCGATTCTATTTCGTAATTCATCTTGTAATACCATCGCGCGTTCTTTGGCCAAATCTAAATCTTCAACGTAGCGGGTCATGCGATCTGTTTGATCACGTAATTCAAAGGCTTGTTCTTGGCTTAGAGATTTATTAAAGCGATAAATCGCATCAAGAGCATCTCGCTGTGGGGCTAAATATCTGCGTATGGCAGCTGCTTGCCTGCGCACCATCGATAGTTTTAGTCTGTCTTGTTTTTCAGATTTATCTAAGGCTTCAAATTCTGTGAGGTCTTCATCCAACACATCGACCGCCTCGCTAATCCGATCGGCAATTTTTGTAATGATGTTTAGCATTAAATCTACGGGGGAACTGGGAACATAACCTTTCTCTAATTGTTGTTTTGTATCTTGTATAGATAACAACTGACGATCCTTTCGTCTGGCAGAAATAACTCTGTCTTTGGTGATCCATAAGCGTAAAGACACCATATCCTGTGGATCAGCATCAGGGTTACGGTTAATACCACGCAGATATACCAGCATGCCATCACCAAACTGAATCGCTTTAGGGCGAGTTTCGGCGGTACAAAGTGCGTCTATAATTTCGGTTTGTAACCCTAAACCGTGCAAACAGGCTTCAGAGTCATTTGCGTCCGCTTGAACGTGAAACCAATTAAAGCCAGACGAATCCAAACTATTATAGCTATCGCCCAATGTAGGTGTGATGGCCGATACCTCTTTGTCTATGTGCAACGCCCACAACATAGCTTTAGGTGTTTGATTTGACGACTGGCTCATTTAGCTTCCCTGAGTATTTGAATTGGAGCTTACATTACCTATAAGTTGTAATTTTCCGTCCAAATGAATATCCCTTTGTGGGAAGGCAATCACAATATCGTGTTGCTCAAACAACTCGTCAATACGAAAGCGTACATTACTTCGCACAACCCTTAGATCTCTATCTTTGCTGGCATTGACCCAAAAATAGGCTTCAAAAATTAATGCGCTATCACCAAAATCTTCAAATAATACTAATGAGGCAGGATCGCTAAGGATGTCTTTCTGCTCAGTTACCGCTTTTAAAATAAGGTCATGTACTTGTTTGCATGGCGAACCATAAGCAACACCAACTCTGACCATAGTGCGGGTTAAGTCATCCATTAGGGTCCAATTAACAACGGTATTCTCAAGCAGTTTGCTATTTGGGATAAGCATGTGCACGCCGTCGATGCGTCTAATTCTAGTTGAACGGGTGTTGATTGCTTCTACTCTTCCTTTGGCATTTTCGACTTCTAAAAAATCGCCAATTTTAATTGGACGCTCCCACATCAGTATCCAGCCACTGATAAAATTATTAATAATATTTTGCGCACCGAAGCCAAATCCTATTGCCACTGCACCAGAAAGAAACGCAAATGCGGTGATAGGTACGTTTAAGAAATCCAAGGTAGTGACAGCTAAAACCAAAATAGCCACAACATAAAAAATACGTTTAACTAATTGTACAACGTCGGCATTGGCACCTCGCCTTATAAGTTTGCTCACTATTAACTTAGCAAACCATCTAATGAGAACTGCACCAAGCACTAAAGCCAATGGGGCGGCCACGAGCTTACCAATAGTAAAGGTCTGCTCAAGAATAGTAAAAACTGGGGTGCTCAATACATTTATCAGTTCATTCATAGTGTCGTTAAGCATTCATTAACCCTAAATAATGTTTAAAAAAGACAGTGAAATATGCAGCATATTCTAACAACTAGTCTGAATGATTTGGTTGAGAGGCACAACTGTCGGTAGAATTATCTCTAAGAGACTTAATTTTAATTATTTTACAGCTTTAGATTGTTTAGTGCTTTTTTCCTGCATAAAGTCGATGACAGAATCAATGCCTTTCTGTCTAATCATCGGTGCAAATTCAGCTCGTTTTGATTGCACCATACTTATACCCTCAGCCACTAAGTCAAATGCTTTCCATTGATTTTCTTTATTGCGACGGACTTGAAATGTAATGTTGATATCTGGTCTTCCCGCTTCTTTTATTAGTGCTTTAACCGACACAGTCTTCTTGTTTTCAGTGGCACGTGAAGGTTCAAACTCTACAATTTGATTGGTGTAACTACTTAACGAGTTAGAATAAGTGGTTAACAAGTACAATCTAAACTGCTCAAAAAACAGGTCTAATTTATCACGTGGAATATCTTTTGCCTGGGTACCTAATACACTAAGAGCTGCATAAACATGGTCAATGTGGGGCATTAACTGTTGTTCTACAATATTTCTTAATACTCTTTGATCACCTTGTATTAAGGTTTGCTCCTGTTTCATCTTAGCGAAAGTGGCAGATGCTACGTCTTTAACAAACACATAAGGATCGTCTGATTGCATCCCTGAAGCATTAAAACTAATAGTCAGAACTAAGATGGTTAGTGTTATCGATTTCATCATTGAGTGAATCTCCAAGGGTATTCCCTAGTATTTATATTGTACGATATTGTACTATTGGTTCCTCCTGACTTGTATCTATTAGAGAAAACAATTGCCCTTAAATTATTGAGAAGTTTATTTGCCTGTAATTAATCTGAGTACAAAAAAAACTACAGTAGCCTTGTGTATTGGGCTTTGGCGTTTGTGTGTTTTGCATTAGGCTTGTATTTAGGCAAGATTGCTTGGCTACAAACCGAGTTGTTTTCTCGTTCTGAATGTCTTGTTGTAGTTCTCGGTGTATGGTCAAGTATAGGTGTTGTTTTTCATGAAAAGCTCATATCTCGTCGAGCAAACTGGATTCGCAATAAAGAACTAAGACAACTGAAAGCTAAACTATTGGAGGATTCAGAAATAGCGCTAGGTATTGACCAGCTTAATGCTGATCACGATCAACGCTTCAGCTTAGCTATACAGGATTTAAGGATGTCTGTGGGTGTGCTAGAAATGTCACTGTTAGTAAGCGGTACTTTAGTTTGGGGATTGGGTGACTTAGTCATGTCTGTATTTACGCTTATATAGTTAGTCCCCATGACTACATCGTCGCTTCAAGCTTGAATTCGATGACCCTTTAGCTAGTTTTCGAATTTCAAGCCAAAGTTACACGAGTAGTGCCAATTGGCGACACTGTTGCTTGCAAAATTAGTGAATTATACATCGTTATCAACAACTTAGTTTTAGCCGAGCACTATGCTTTTGCCGATAAAATTGAATTGCAGTACGCCTACTACAAGACTATTCGCCGCAATAACTGATCTGATTACACCTGAACTGCATACTAGATCTATGAATTCTAATATAACAACTGGGTTGTATTGGTTTAGACACGATCTGCGTTTAAACGATAACCCCACTTTTAATCAATTGTGTTCACAAGTGGATTGGCTTATTTGCGTCTATGTTAATGACCAAGACAAAGAGCTTAGCAGTCAGCTTTGTGAGGGCAATACTGGCAAATTTAAAAATATCTTTGAGCAACAAAGTGCAGCGGCATTAGACACATCGCTGAGGCAAAAAAATCAATACTTATTGTTTGTAGATACACCTGCTCATGAGAGCTTAGTTGAATTGGTTGAGCGGTATACAGTCACCCACATTGGCGCTGATTGTGACTCAGGTGTTTACGAAAAACGTACCTTAGAAGGGTTACAAAAAGCTTGTCCGCAAGTTGAGTTCGTTATTGATAGTGGCCGCAATCTGTTTTCAATAAATGATCTACCTTTTGAACTTGAAGATTTACCAGAAACTTTCACTCCTTTTAGAAAAAAAGTGGAGCCCATAACTGTTAATGCCCCCGTTTCTGCACTTTTACAGCTTCCAAACGCAATAGAACCTTCACCACAATCACCAGAAGCGTTAAAATCACAAGGCAATATCAAAGGTGGCGAAATTGCAGGTATTCAACAGTTAAACAATTACTTGTTCGGTACTGACCACATTAAACAATACAAACAAACCCGCAACGCACTTGATGACTGGGATAGCTCGAGTAAGTTGTCACTTTGGTTAGCGAATGGTTGTTTGTCAGCTAGAACAGTTTATCAAACTATTAAGCAATATGAAGCCGAGCGTGGTGAGAATGATTCTACCTATTGGCTTTATTTTGAATTGCTGTGGCGTGAATATTTTCAGTGGTACCTAGCTAAGCACCAAGACAAGTTATTCCACTTTTCGGGTGTAAAACAAGTGGCACCCTTAACTAATTTTGATCAGCAAACGTTTACTCGCTGGTGTGAAGGCATGACCGAATATCCCATAGTAAACGCGTGTATGCGTCAGTTAATCCAAACAGGTTATATGTCAAATCGCGGCAGGCAATTAGTCGCCAGTTGTCTGGTACATGAATTATGTTTGGATTGGCGTTATGGTGCGGCATACTTTGAAAAAAAATTAATTGATTATGATGTGGCAAGTAATTGGGGTAATTGGCAATATTTGGCAGGTGTTGGCGCTGATCCGCGAGGACACAGACGTTTTGATTTAGCGAAGCAAACTGCTATCTATGATCCAGACGCTGCGTTTAGAAATAAATGGTTAGCGAGTGACTTTTAATAAGATTGACCAGTTGCTGCCCGATAAGGTTAATCTAGTATGGTTAAAGCGAGACTTACGGCTTAGAGATCATGAAGCTCTTTTTAATGCTTCAGCTGATGGCAACCCAGTGCTGCTTGTATACATAATTGAACCTATCTTATTAGAAGACCCGCATTACGACATTCGTCATTGGCGCTTTATTTGGCAATCTTTACAAGATATTAATCAACAGCTTAGCCCGTATAATTGTCAGTTACTGATTATGCAGGGTGAAGTCACTGCTGTTTTTTCGCGATTACTAGAAACCCTTACAATTCAACATATCTATAGTCATCAGGAAATTGGTTTAAGCAATACTTTTGAGCGGGATAAAGCCGTGCGCTTATGGTCTGATTCAAAAGCTATTCAATGGACGGAATTTGGTTATGGGGCAGTAATACGAGGCTTAACTCAGCGCCAAGATTGGGACACAAACTGGCAAAAGCGAATGCGTCATGCTTGTTTTGACCGACCATTGCAAGAAATTAACTTTGTTGCTTCAGCGCACCCAATTTTTCAATTGCAACAGCTTGATATACCCAAACAATGGCAAATACCCAACCCACAGTTTCAGGCGGGCGGTGAGAAGCGTGCATGGTATACCCTGCATCACTTTTTTACTGAACGGGGTAAGGATTATGCTTATTCGATTTCTAGCCCCACAGCCAGTCGTAAAGCATGTTCTAGGTTATCTCCCTATTTGGCTTGGGGTAATATAAGCCTTAAGCAGGTGTATCAATTTACTCTTGGCAATTGGCAAAAAAAGGGCTGGCGAAGATCACTGGTTGCTTTCACTTCAAGGTTACATTGGCATTGTCATTTTGTGCAAAAATTTGAGAGTGAAATTGAGATGCAATTTCGCCCTGTTAATAGAGCGTACGAAAAATATCAATACGATGAAAGTGAATCCGCCAAAGCCAATATCGAGGCATGGAAACAAGGTCAAACCGGGTTTCCATTAATCGATGCTTGTATGCGCTGTTTACATCAAACGGGTTACATAAACTTTCGGATGCGTTCGATGTTAGTGAGTTTTTTATGTCACCAGCTTGACGTCGATTGGCGTAATGGAGTGACACACTTAGCCAAATTATTTTTGGACTTTGAACCGGGTATTCATTACCCGCAATTTCATATGCAAGCGGGTATCACAGGAATTAATTTAATTCGGTTGTACAATCCGATTAAACAATCCCAAGAAAAAGACCCTAAAGGTGACTTTATTCGAAAGTGGTGCCCGGAATTAACTGAACTTCCAACCGAGCTCATTCATCAGCCCTGGCAACTGACACAAATGGAACAGCAAATGTACGATGTTCAAATAGGCGTTGATTATCCAATGCCTATTATTGATTTTGAAACAAGTGCTAAAGCAGCCAGAGATAAGTTATGGGCGTTCCAAAAACGTGATGATGTGCAAGCTGAGGGACGACGTATATTACACCGTCATACTTTACCAAATCGTCCAAAGAACATGTGAATTGTCTGCGACTTAGCAATCATTAATATGCTATTAATGATTTGTCTTTATTATAAAACATCTAGATACGGAGAAACCTTTTGAATATTGATTTGTCTTTGCCACCACAATTTCCTAAGCCAACTTTATTTGATATTTTGCGTGAGGTTAGGGCGCCATTTGAGTTTGCTTCAATTGCCTTGTATGTTAATGCATTAAGTAAAGCACCTAAAGGTAATGGGCAAGCTGTAATGTTGGTGCCCGGTTATTTAGCCGACGACTACTCGATGCAACCACTTGGTGCCTACCTTAAGTATCTTGGTTACGATGTTTATTACACCGAGTTGGGTCGAAATATGGGCAAGGTCAACACTGATATGATGCGATTGGGAGAGCGAGTCGAATCAATATCTCAAGGCTTAGACTCAGAAAAAGTGACATTAATTGGTTGGAGCTTAGGTGGCGTTCTCACGCGTGAAGTTGCACGTTTATTCCCTGACGTAGTGCAACAGGTATTAACTCTAGGCACACCAATAGTTGGCGGTCCCAAATTTACTTCAGTGGGTAAAAGGTATGCCAAACTAAACAACATTGATTTAGAAAAATTCGAATTAGACGTACATCAACGCAATTCTATTGGTTTGACTCAGCCTGTCACCTCAATTTATAGCAAATCAGATGGTGTAGTTGGATGGCAAGCTTCTGTGGATATATATAATCATCAGGCTAGTAATATAGAAGTGAGTGGTTCTCATCTGGGCCTGGGCGTTAACCCAAAAGTATGGTTGATTATTGCCGATATTATTGCGAACAAAACATTTTCTGAGTAGTTCTGTAGATAGCAGGGGTTTTATTGATTGAGTGGAGCACTACTTGTGCTATAGCATATCCATAGTACTTTCTGTGCGAGTGTGTGATCGTCATGACTAACGTTAACAAAATGTTACAAAGCCGTATTTAAAAATTCAGTTCCAAAAGTGATCAATTTTACGTTATTTACTGTTTAAGCCCGTCTCCAGATAACAAGACTAGGAAATCCTACTGACATGCCACATCGTTTACTCACCTTTATCAGAGTATTTGTATCCTTAGGAGCATTTTCTCTCGCTATTCCCGTTTTAGCTCAATACCGAGGAGCAGATCTTCCGCGCATTGTTGTGGTTGAACACTTAAGTTTTGAATATGAAACTTCTCAGGTAGAGGCTGTTGGTACAGCCCAGGCAAAACGTTCAGTGAGTCTTTTTGGCAGTGTCTCAGACGAGGTGACAGCGTTACATTTTGCGCCAGGGCAAGCAGTTAAAAAAGGCACGGTGTTACTTGAGTTAGATAGCAGGTTGCAAGATGTCAATATGCAGCGTGCGGAAATTGAGTTAGAAGACGCACAGCGAAATCTAGATAGAGTCAAAAATAGCTTAAAAAAAGGCGCTGTCACCGAACGCGAGGTTGATGATGCCAGCACTGTATTTAGGTTGGCCAAAGTGGACTTATTAGAAGCTCAAAAAAATAAAGAAGACCGATCAGTGCGCGCACCTTTTGACGGCATAGTTGGGTTTACCGATGTAGAGGTAGGTGATCGCATCACGCCACAAACTGAAATAACTACATTAGATGATAGAACCGGTCTTTTTGTAAATTTTGTTGCGCCTGAACTGGCGGTATCATATTTAATGGAAAAACCTTTAGTGCAACTCCAGCCTTGGACTAACAGAATGATGTCACTATCAGCTAAAGTTGCTGAGCTTGATTCTAGAGTCAACATCCAAGACAGAACAATACGTGCTAGAGCATTGCTCGACAATCAATACGATCAATATCGCCCTGGTATGAGTTTTCGTGTGACCTTAGAAGTACGCGGTGAATTATATGTCGCCATTCCCGAGGCAGCATTATCCTGGGGTGCAAATGGTGCCTTTGTATGGTTAGCAGAAAACCAAACTGCGAAGCGGGTTGACGTGCAGATAGCGCAACGTTTAAGGGGCAGGATTTTGGTAACTGGTGCGCTCAGTGATGGCGAAACATTGATTGTAGAAGGTATTCAAGGCTTACGTGATGGCCAAGCATTAAAAATTCAAAATGCTGCAAACAGCGATGTTAACGTCAGTCAGAAACAACCTGAACAAAAGGTTGAAGGTTAATGTTCAAAAACTCGCTTTTTAAAGACGACTTACCCTCATTATCGATCCGTAGGCCGGTGTTGATTCTAGTCCTGAACTTGCTCATTGTGACAGCGGGAATTGCTGCTCTTTATGCGCTAGAAGTCAGGGAACTACCTGACGTCGACAGACCCATCATTACGGTTACTGCTAACTATCCTGGCGCTGCTCCTGAAACGGTCGACACAGAAGTAACCAGTCGACTGGAAGGTGCTGTAGCAAGAGTCAGCGGTGTGAAAGCGATTCGCGCCCAAAGTGAAGAGGGAAATAGCCGTATTCGCGTAGAGTTTCGCCCCGGTATTAATATTGAAGATGCGGCTAACGAAACACGTGAATCGGTAGCGCGTATTCAACGAAGACTACCTAGTGAAGTTGAACAAGTTGCTATTGTAAAGGCTGATAACGACGCACAAAGTGTTGTTAACATTGCTATTTCTAGTGACAAACATGACTTAGAAACCCTCACCGATATAGTTGAAACCGATTTAGCGCCATTATTTCTAAATGTGCCGGGTGTGGCTGATGTGCGTCTTGACGGTGATCGTCAGCGAGTCTTACGGGTGAGTGTTGATAATTTGCGCTTAACCAGCTTTCAGCTGTCTATATCAGATGTAGCAAGAGCATTGGGTACTGCACCTTTTGATGTGCCTGCAGGAAGCATTCGGTCTACTGACCATCAACTTATCGTGCGCGCAGATGCCACATCGGTTAGCGAACAAGACGTGCGCGACATTGTGATTGCAGGAGACGTTAAAGTAGGTGATGTAGCCAATGTTTATTTTGGTCCGGCTGACTTACGCAGCATAGTACGTTTAGATGGTAAACCGGTCATAGGACTGGGCGTAATTAGACAAGCTCGCTCTAACACCATCGAAATTTCAGATGAAGTGTTATCAATGTTGGATGGCTTGCGTCAACGTTTTCCAGATTTAGAGATGACGGTGACCTCAGACGATGCGGAATTTATTCGCGACTCTGTGGATGAAGTACTGAAATCATTAGTGTTAACGATAGGCCTAGTGATAGTGACGTTGTGGGTATTTATTGGCAAGTTTAGAGCGACCTTGATACCCGCATTGGCTATTCCGGTTTCTCTGATCGGATCCTTGGCCATTCTTTGGATGTTTGGATTTTCGATCAATATTCTAACGCTGCTCGCTTTGGTTTTAGCCACGGGGTTAATAGTCGACGATGCCATAGTGGTGTCAGAAAATATCCAGCGTCGCCGTGCTATGGGGATGGGAGCTAGAGCGGCAGCTGTAATAGGCACACGCGAAGTGTTCTTTGCAGTAGTGGCAACGACCGCTGTATTAGTAGCAGTATTTGTACCCATTGCGTTTTTACCCTCTACAGCAGGGCGATTATTTAGAGAGTTTGGCGGCGTATTAGCCGGAAGTGTGATTATTTCATC
>Ga0115005_10004763_pt1 | contig 10720 bp, 5 predicted proteins | sample ArcOceMetagenome_FD_87163 | JGI IMG/M metagenome (GOLD analysis project Ga0115005, IMG submission 87163) | Marine eukaryotic phytoplankton communities from Arctic Ocean - Arctic Ocean - Greenland ARC118M Metagenome | ecosystem: Environmental > Aquatic > Marine > Oceanic | place: Arctic Ocean...
ATTGGAGTCACACTGGAGTGAGAATGGTACGTGTGTTTGCCACTAAAAGTGGGGTTGGAGTGTTGTTGATGGTCAGACGGTCATATTGGGGTAGAATTCAGATTTCATTTGTGTGGTGTTTTATGGACAAGGGGTAACGGCCTCATTGCAGTCAGTCAACAACCATGAAGCGCTCTTTGTACTTTTGCAACGCTTCTCTATTTTGAATATTTTGTGAAAACGTCAAAATAATAGCTACATTAGTTTTGAACAATGTCGCAACCGTGTCTCAACGCACCTGCCACACATTTTTCATTTTTCATCACTAATAGCGCCAGCGCTGATTAATTTTAATAGACAGTTTTTTTCTGTCTCATTTCTTTTAGTTGATGTTTTTTGTCACCAATTCAATCGCCGCTGTGTCAAACATGCGCTTGACCAAATCACCCAAGTATGTCATGAACAAACAACCGCTAACTTCTTGTTCATCTGACAATAGCTATGGTTCTGAAAGTTCGGGAACAATTTCAGAAATATCTGCAAGGTCTACAGTTGAGCGGTCCACAAAGTACCTAGATGGACTTGTTTTTGATAGTAGGTGGAAAGAAGCGACTGAGTATGTGAAACAAAACGGAAGGCTTGCAATGAAATATAGAACATCTCCCCAATTCATGAACACCAACGAAGACTCTCGTGTGTTGCCTATTCACGTCGCTTTAACAAAGGCAGATGTGACTCTTGAATATCTCGAAGCTTTAATTTTTGCATATCCCAACTCTTTGAGGAAACAAGACAGTATGAATAGAAGGGGATGCCTCCATATCGCTGTGAAAAGTCGTGTTCCTGATCGTATTGTCTCATATTTAATGCGCATGTATCCTGAAGGGGTAACACTGCAAGATTCAATGGGGAGGGTTCCACTTCACTATGCCGTTTCAAATCTCCGTTCGCTTTCTCTTCTTTCTGAGCTTATTGCCGCTTGTCCTCGGTCAATTTGGGCTCAAGATAAAGTCGGATGGAGCCCTCTGCATGTTGCTGTCGGTACGCTTGCGTCGTCAGATGTTGTCAAGCTCTTCCTTTCCAAATCAAAAGAAATCATCACGTTGACTACTACGAAAGGGAGAACACCAATGTTTGTTGCAAAAGAATCAGACAACCAGAATAAAGACGAAATTATAAATATGCTCGCAGATGCTCAGAAGTCATTGGAAAGTCTCCCCGTGTTTCAGAACATGAGAGACGCCGAGAGAAGAAGCAAAAACGTTTTTGCAGTAATGTCGGAGGTATGTCTAGCTTAGAACTTTATAAGTGCGCAATGCATCGTGGGAGAAGAATCTCATAATGTGGGGAATAGGAAGGGGCGCTGTTGAAGGACTGTGATATTCGTTATGAAATAAACGAACTTTATGTTTTTGGTTTGAGAGTTTTAGAGAAGTCAAATTATAGTATTATTAATCCTATTGCTTCTTCGCGTTGGCTGCGGCTCCTGCTTTGGCTTGCCGCCCAAGGTCTCTGCCTTCATTTTCAATACCGTATCTACGAGCAATCGCACCAAACCAGGAAAGACTTTCTACTTTGATGTGACCATCAGTTGCAACAGCTAAGAGTGGTAAATCTACAAGACGCTCATTTGATAATAGCTCGCTTTTTCCTGTTGTCTGTCCACCACCACTGAAGCCCGAAAGAGCTTGCCCGGCTGCGCCGTCAATTCTGATTTTTCCTGAGGATAGTCCTTTCGTTTTCACATCAAATCTACTGTTAGGTTCGTGACTTTTGTTTTCAATGATACCCTGCACATATTCAACATGTTTCATATCGCTTGATCGGTGTCCGGTAAAGGCTTCTGTCTCGATTTCTATCCTATTCGTTTTTGCTTGACCATTGCTGTCCAGTTCAATCTTGGTCACCTTTGACATCAACTCTTCTAGATCATCGTCGTGATTAGATAGCTCTTTTATGAGCTCGTTCTCGTCTTCTTCCAACATGAGGTTTGGGTCGGTGTTATTGAGGAGTGGAGTAGAGAGCAGTCTTACATCTGACTCAATCTTTCGATCTAATGTGATTCCTAAGTCTCCAAAATCACTTGTCAAAATACTGGCTTGGCCAGGTGACAAACTATCAATGTGAACTTTAGCAGCCATTGGATTTGAAGCGTCTCTATTTCTAAAGGGATCGTCGCCTACTGCCCTTTCGACGGAAATATCAAAGCTTCCGTTGACCCCACCCAGCTCTACATGGGCTATTTTTTGTTCATATTCGTCAAAGATAGAGGAACCTGTTGAAGGGAAATTCGAGACAGCTCTGACTGAGATATGACCGTGATTTGACTTTACTCGAACCTTCTTTGTCGTGCCAGTCGTGCCATTTGAAAGTGCATCTTCTGATTTTTTTACTACTAAATGAGCCCCTTGGCCAGATTGTGATGCATATATCGAACTTATATCAATCAGAGCACCACTGTCGTCTTTGTCGATCTTTTCAATCTCCATCTCCCCATCTTCTACCTCAATGTTGGCATTGGATACGTTCAGCATTTTTGCTCTAAGTCTCCCTCCTTTGCCAACAGAAATGTCAAGTTCTTGCGCTTCACAGGATTTCTTCACGTAAATTGTTCCACCAGCCGAACCCCCAAACTTTGAATCAAGCGTGATTGTATCTCCTCGTAATTTATCCAACAGAATGTCACCGCCCTTCGTAAACAGCTGGAATCCGTCTTCACCTTCTAATTTACTTTTCACAGTGATATCACCGCCCTCATGAAGCATAAACATGACATTACATTTTTCCGGTACCTTCGCAGTCAAAGTTAATCCAACTCGTGCACCAGCATTGATTTCTTCTTCGAGCACCTCCTCGTCGGGGTGTACACAGATAGAACTTTCCAGACCTCTGAATAATCCAATATTAACTTCAATGGTAGAGAGGCCTGCTTTCTTCCCTTTCCTAGTATCGACAGACCAATCGAATTTGCCAATCTCGTTCTTGTGTGAAATGTCCTGCAATGAAACATGGCCATCATCTCTCCATTGAGGTTCGAGCAGCACATTGACTGGTGTTTTAGAGTTGATGATGAGCTGCGAGTTTTGCGTAAGCCGTAAAGGTAGAGACTTGGTACGTCGAACAAGTTGGGTTATAAGGGCCTGACTCATTGTCTTCGTTGTTTCTTGCAATGTTGTGTGAAGGGTGGACGTGGTGAGCAGTGAAGTGTACTTTTACTGAAAGGTGAAGAGTAGTCTAGAGTAGTGTTTAGTGTTGTAGAAGAATGAACCAAAAGTGTGGAGAAGAGACCTCGGACCTCGGTTGTACTACAAGTAGTACTACCAGCGCATAAAAAGAGCATGTTCGACAAAATTGGGTTGTGAAAGTTCCGCGAGACTCCTGCAATTAAAAAATAGAAAAGAGAGGGAAAGAAGAGATCCAAATTTTGCCAGTATTTTGCATCCGTATGGATAGAGAACTACGGATAATCCAACAAAACCTCCCAACAAACAACCTACAAATAGCTTACTAAGATGAAAAAGCTGCTGTTGTAGATTGACTGCCGCAAACGGTGAGATTATCTCCTGTTGCCTAAAATTCGGATTTTTGCCAGTCACACTAGCGGAATGTGCTTATTGTTTAGTTACTTCTCGTAGATAATTACCTGGTAGTGGTTAGATCAAGCGGATAGTTATTATTATTAGATAATTATCCGGTGCGTACACGTAGTGTACCAATAATTGATATATAACCTGTCATTTAATATACATCTTAGTAGTACAACACGTCACTTCTTGTAAGGTTGCCCGCCACTTTCAGTGCGCTTTGTTGGTTAGATCTCGGATCTCGGTTCAACAACCAACAATTTCATCAAGCAAGCAATAGACTTCATTAGCGGTAATCTGAATGAAACCTAATTTTACCATGAAGACTAATAGATTAGCTCTATTGTGTGTGCTCTCCTTGTGGGAAGCTAATGGCTTCTCCCCTAGGTTTTTCCTTTCTAGATCTCCAATGGAATATCGAGGGTTAAACTTTCCACAAAAGTCTTTCAAAGTTCATATGGCAGGCAAAGATAAGTCTGAATACATCCAAGTAAAGATAGATGAAATTAATACTCGCGCTGAGAGAGAAAAAAAACTAGTTGAGATTGAAGCTCGAAAAAAAGAGATCTCGAGGCAGATTGAACTAGCTGAAAAGGAACGTATGACACTTTTGAAAGAGGCAGAAAAGGCGTCTGCCGCCAGCGACAAACCTGTACAAGTAAAGGTAACACAGACACCTAAAGTTAAGGAACCCGAAATGTCCATCACAGAGCCTAAATCAATGCCTGCCCCATCGGGGTACGTGAAGAAACTCGCTCCGGAAGTAGAAGTTAAGAAACCTGCTCCTGAAGTGAAAGTCAAAGAAATTGAAAGGGCCGCTATACCTGGAAATACGTCATCTCAATCACCTTCTCCTCTAGACCTCACTGGTCCTGGCGCATGGTTTGGTGGTCTTATCCTTGCCGCTGTTGGATCCAGAGCTGCTCTCGAAAATCGTGACGAGAAGCAAGACGAGTTGAGGCTTGAGAGGAAAGAAGCAGTTGATAAATCTTTTGAGGACAAGACTAATGAAAAACAAAGCACGAATAGCACGGAGACTGAAGATTGTACAGAAGTCGTTTCAGACTTTTTTCTAGGTAAGAGAGTCGGCGGTGTGCTCCTAATGGACATAGATACAGCCGACGAAATGCGAGCACAAAACTATAATAAATATACTGTCGTGAACAAACAGACTGACGATGAGATTATTAAAATAGGAGATAAGAACGGAACAAAAGTTGCTGAAGCCGAAACCGAAACCGAAACAACCACGCTAAAGGAGAGTGAAGCTGAAGCCGACACAAAAACGCTTAAGGAGGGTAATGCTGTTGACAGTACCACAGGCCCATCTGCGTCAATTGCTAGCGACGTGGTATCTCCTTCGTTGGAAGAACAAGATGCTTCTTCGGCTATTAAAACAGACGAGGTACTTCAAGAAGCGAAACCTGTAGAAATAGAACTCAGCGTCGAACTGGAAATAGACCCACTTGTGAAAGAGGGTAAGCTTGTAGATGGAGAGGAAATCATTTTACCAGGGCTAGACGACGAGAAGAAGATATTGGTTGAAGATAAGAAGGAAAAGGTTTCTAGTACAAGGGGCAGCGCAGGTTCTAGTGGATTATTTGCAAAAGCTCCTTCCCCTGTGCCTGAAGAAACGTCAATTGAAAATGAAACTTTAGCCAATGAAGAGGGCATCACTGAACCCACAATTGATATTTCAAACGAGAATATATTGGCGTCATCATGTAAAATCAAAGTTCTTGCTTTAGGAGACGGAGGAGCTTATGCTATAGACCGAATGATTAGCGCAGAAGATTCCAAAGAAGTTGAGTTCTGGGCCATCAATACTGATTTGCAAGCGCTTGACATATCCAAGCTGAAAGGAGCTAGGGCATTTGCAATCGGACAGACTGTAACTAAGGGAAATGGCGCAAACGGTAATCCCAAAGTGGGCGAAAAGGCTGCTAGGGAGTCTTCGAGCGAAATTTCAGCCATGATCAATGGAGCAAATGTTTGCATTGTAAAATGTGGATTAGGGGGTGGTACGGGGAGTGGAGCCGCTCCTGTTATCTGTGAATTGGCAAAAGAAACCGGAGCTCTAACAATTGCCGTGGTGACAGAGCCATTCCTATTTGAGGGCAAGAGAAGAATGAAACAAGCTGTTGAAGCTATTGATCTTCTCTTTGAAGGTGCAGATGCTGTGATAGTAATTTCCAATACAAATGTAATGGAAATCATTCCTGAAGACACATCATTGGAAATGTCATTCCAAGTGGTCGATGAGATTGTGAATCAGGTAGTTGTTGGTCTAACTAATATGCTGACGAGAACTGGCCTTTCAACCGTAGATTTTGCCGGTGTCAATGGGGTACTAAAGGAAAGTGGATTTGCTGTCGTCGGTATGGGAACAGGCTACGAAGAAACTGCAGCAGAGGATGCAACTATAGCTGCCCTCTCAAGCCCCCTTCTAGACGCCCCCCTTGATAAAGCAAGAGGTATTCTTGTAAATGTCGTGGGAGGAACATCTCTATCGTTGCAAAAGATTAACGAAACGCTGGAAATTGTTAATGCAAATGTTGGCAAAGATTGTAACGTTGTCATGGGCGCCCAAGTGAACGAGAATCTTGGCGAATGCACAGTATCTGTTACTGTGATAGCGACCTCATTCGAGTTGGGCAGCAGTGATGACAGCGAAGAGCAATAACTTAGAATACAGCATATATGGGTAGTTCGTTGATAGGAGACGGCCCTACCAGGTACCAGTACCAGGTATTGGCTTTTGAAGTTTGAAATATATCCCAATCCGATATGGATAGAAAGATCTTTTTCTCCAACCGTAAACTTTTTAATAAAAAACACTTTGAAAACTATTTGATGCTTGACTAGCTAGACACTGACTTCATTCATTCAAAAACATTCATTGACACCGCATCGAGAATGAAGCAGAGGTGTTTCTTAGCCTTTTCTATATGGGGAGTGACTTGGGTAACAGCATTCGCGCCTAATCTACAGCACTCTCTGCGTTCGCGAAGAAACTTACCTTCTTGTACCAAGCCATCTTTTAGATTACAAATGGTTGGTAGTCAAAGTAGCAACAGCAAGGATTTGCCTAGGTTTCAAACAAAGAATGAGAAGTCTAGAGTGGAAAAGCGAAAAAGACTTGAAACTCTTAATAATAAAATTGAAGTCGTAGAACGGCAACGAATAGGGCTCGCAAAGCAGATCGCTCTAGCTGAACTGGAGCGAGATCGTCTTCAACTAGAAGCTCGGAGAATTGCTGCTATAGATGCATATAAAGACTCTACAGGTGGTGAATTGCTCTCAGTAACGGAGAAGGCCACTGCAAAAGTATCCGCTTATTTGGAAGAATCGAAGAAATTCGCCGCTGTTGTAGAAGCAGAAAAATGCACGTTACTTGATGAGGCTAATGAATGTGCTGCCGAGGTTGCTGATTATAAGAGCGATATTGATTTACAAAATATGGCAAATCCTCTCGCAATATTTGGGGGTTTTCTATTTGCCGCTGTTGGGGCTAGAATGGCTTTGACTAATCGCGATGAGAAACAGCTCGAGACAAAACAAAACAGCGTGAATGTGAATTCCAATCGCCTCGATGTTAGAGCCAATGCCATCGATGCGGCAGTTGTAGAACAAAAGAGCGAAAAAGATATTAGACCAGATGCCGAGGAGAAAGTAATAGAAAGTAATCGTTACTTGAAAATTGGCGAAGAAAAAATCATCCTTGAAAACAATGCTGAAGAAAAATCCTTCCTTGACAAGGAATCCGCTCATGAAGACGATACTGAAGATCTTGATGTATTGCTTGATGATCTTCAGGATGCGTTTGATGAAGCAATTCGAGAAGGCACACAACCAGCGAATAATGCAAAAGTGGACTCATCGACGGGGGCTGGATTTTCATTTTCGTGGGAAGCAAATGGCGCAAAACCTGGAAATTCTGTGACGAATTCTTTGGGAGAGAATGAAACTAGCGAACCGTCACTATTGAATGGTCTCTCTAAGATTGAGACTCCTGGTAGACGGAATACAGCAGAGCATGTGAAAATCTTCGCCAATGCTTCTGAAGCACCCAGGATAGAGATACCACGGAATTTAGAGTCTAGTGTGGAGACAATGACTTTGGATGATGTACAGGAAAGAGAAAAATCAAGTACAGCGGAATCTGGCATTCCATCTGTCGAAATGCAAAAGAAAGCATCACAAGACTCCAATGCATTCGACTTGAAAAGTGTAGAAGGTCCCCTTTGCAAGATTAAGGTGTTTGGAGTAGGTGATAGTGGCGCGTATTCTTTGAATCGATTGCTGAAAGAGGAAACGACGAAAGATGTGGAACTATGGGCTGTAAACTGTGACACTGACTCCCTGGGTGGAGCAATGGAAAAAGGGGCAAAGGTGTGCTTCATCGGTCGTTCTGTTACCAAGGGCAAAGGGGCAGATGGGTTCCCAGAGATTGGAAAAATCGCAGCTGAGGAGTCTAGAGAAGATATACAGGCTATGGTCGAAGATTCCGACGTTTGCATTGTTACCACTGGGCTTGGGAGTGGAACTGGAAGTGGTGCTGCACCAGTCATTTGCAGCGTCGCGAAGGATAATGGGGCTCTTACTATTGCTGTTGTAACAAAACCATTTCCATTTGAAGGCAGAAAGAGCATGCGACAGGCTGATGATGCAATTGACAGTTTAAGAGAGTTGGCAGATGCTGTGATTTTGGTTTCAAATAGCAATGTGCTCAAAATCGTCCCCGGTGATATGTCACTTGAAGCATCATTCCGAGTTGTTGATGAGATTGTGAACCAAGTGATAATGGGTTTAGTGGACATGCTAACAAAAACAGGCATCTCTACTGTGGATTTTGCTGATGTCAATAGCGTCCTTAAAAGTGGCGGGATATCCCTAATGGGCATGGGAACGGGTTCATCAACAAATGCACCGGAGGATGCCACAATTGCTGCAATGACGAGTCCTCTTCTGGATGCCCCTCTTGACGAAGCCATGGGCATCCTTGTCAATATTGTTGGAGGTAAATCGCTGTCTTTGCAAAACATTGACAGAGCTCTTCGCATTGTTAATGCAAATGTAAATGTTGATGCAAATGTAGTTGTGGGTGCGCACTTGAACAAAACCTTGGCTGACGATGCAGTCTCTGTGACCATAATCGCTACTTCTTTCAAGAAAGGTATAATCACTCGGTACATAAGAGATTACGTAGCTGAGTCGCCCGCATAAACCCAAACGGGGTTCAAACAAAACTCGACTCGTCTGATTTGATTCGTGCGTGATTTCCAGAAATGTCAGCGTTCGAATGTGCAAGTACCGAGTCTGTATCGTGAATAGCAGTTTGAGTTTGTGCCCATCAAAATTCAAAAGGGCAATGGGACCGCGAGCGGTACGGACAGAAAAAGAGTTTCTCGAAGAAGTAAAGAAGGAGCAGCTAAAGATTGGGATTCGACGGCGTGTAATTCGAAGCTTGCCTTATAATTCGAAGCTTGCGGAAGACGAAGTGCTCTTGGGATTGAGGGTACAAAGCGAAGGCTCGAAAACGGTATTGATACGGATGGCGTGCAGGGCTCAACACCAGGTACTTCAACGCTTGGTGAATCCAACTTTCGTTGATAGTAATGGAGACAATGCTTTTGACTATTTGGACTTTTATTTCCGAGGAATAAAGAGCTTCAATCAGTGCGGAATTTAGAGGGGTGTTTTCTTCCTTGTCAAGTGTTGGCAATGCCATGTTAAGCGGTCACGTCAACAACGAAAGGAGGTTAAGGATCTGAGATTGAGCGAAATGTATAATTGGGCACAGTCTCCACTTCGCGTATTCTACTGTGGATGAGATAATTCAAACAATTTGTCCACCAGTATTCATGAAAACAAGCATCCTGGTGTTGAATTTAGTGGCGTCACCACTTTGAGAGCACTCGAAGACGGTAGTAACATGGATGGCGTGCAAAATTCAACACCAGGTACTAATCAGTTGCCGTTATTGTAAAACTAATCATCACGCATACTATTTCATCGAGCGGAACCAGCATCATGCAGTATCATACTTATAGAATGAAGTTAGAGAATCATTTCTTTACCACATCCAATTGAAAATGTAATCAATACAAAATTCATCATCAGAATTGAAATGTTGTTAAAATTCATTTCATCAATATCATCATCTTCTTTAAAAATAACTACCTCATCCTCTTTTGGTGGTGGGGTCTACTGATCTAAATTGTCATGGAAACTTTATCAATTCACCCAAACTTTTATACCATTCAATCCATTCGGGCTCTTCAATGACAACCATGTATTCTCCCCGTCGAGTGCATTGAATAGATATTTGCAACAACAACTCTTAAAGCACCTTGTTTTTTTATCTCTGCTTGCCAAAATTCTCTCGCATCTGTGCTGATCTGTTATAAAGCATCATCAACCTTGGTTCCTTTCACCAAATTCTCTCTTGCATATAAAATTTGTCTGTTGATTTTTTTGCCAGAGAGTTACCTGGTCCCAAGGTAAGTTCGTTTTTCAGACATTTTACACAAATGATTTTATCAATATGGAATTCTGAAAGTCTGTCCATGACTTCAACAGTAGCAATCTGATCACTCAGAACATTTCCATTGTGCTTATGATGCAAACAGTCTGCCTATTCTTCCACCTAACCTATCCCAGGCATTGCCTCTGTGCTCCCCCAGCAACACTTGTAAATCCATTTTGATTAAGAGCTTGACATATCCGCAGTCTGCACCTTCCAGCTAAAGCTATCATTTTATGATGATTGAAAAGTGTTATCATCAATAAACCTATCATAAGGTAAAATCTGATTTATTTGTCTCGTCTGCACCTCTTCTTCCAAGCTCTAATGTTTCCTCTGTGGTAAGTTCCTCTTTGTCCCTCCTCTTGCGTTGAAGATCTGTTATCTTGCCATTTTTCGTATCTCATATTCCCAAAATATGCTCATCTTTATATTTCAGTTCCCCATTTGCTCCTTATCTTCTGTCGAGCCTCTTTCTTCATGTGGTTCCAACATTTGTTTTGCTTTTTGCTTTTTGCTTTTTGCTTTTTGCTTTTGGCTTTTGGCTTTTGGCTTTTGGCTTTTGGCTTTTGGCTTTTGGCTTTTGGCTTTTGGCTTCAGCTTAAGCTTAAGCTTCAGCTTCAGCTTCGGA
>Ga0115005_10004764_pt1 | contig 10720 bp, 9 predicted proteins | sample ArcOceMetagenome_FD_87163 | JGI IMG/M metagenome (GOLD analysis project Ga0115005, IMG submission 87163) | Marine eukaryotic phytoplankton communities from Arctic Ocean - Arctic Ocean - Greenland ARC118M Metagenome | ecosystem: Environmental > Aquatic > Marine > Oceanic | place: Arctic Ocean...
ACCCCCTCCTGCCTGTCACTCAACTCCAAATACAACAATTCAGCTGATTGATCTTTCGTTTTTCGTCGTTTTTCGATGGCCCCACAATTTTTTTCCCACGTCAGGGACGCCAGTCAGACGAAATATTGAAATTCAAATGCCATTCGTGCTTAAAAATTACAAATATTTATTCAAAAGGTCACACTTTTTATCAATTTTACGGTCATACAAATATTTCCCTTGACGTTCCGGAACAAGACTTGTTTTTGCAAGATCCCCAAAAACCTGAAACCGCACCAAAAACAAAACCAACGAGCCACTCATAATTATCCATATCATTGTTCACCCTAACAGGCAAAACTTGCATCAACATGAAGCTCAATTCCCCTCTTCTATTCCTCGCCGCCCTTCCATCTATCTTTTCGCTACCTAACCCTAATATCTGTGATGAGAGAATTACCAACAATGGTTTAAAAATTCAGGTAGGATCCTTTTTGAATCTCTCATTATTCACCATCCGATCTTTCCTCTTCATCATGCCAATATCTAACTGTTGGCTTTATTCATTCTGACAGATCTTGATCGAATGTGCCGTTCAGAATATTGATGGTGCGGATAGAGGTATTGACTGCTTCAACGCATCTGAAATGGTCGCGCTTGATAGTGCACCGTGCGAGGACATCAGATTCAAAATAACGTACAAGATGTTCAATAAGTGCGAGGACCCTGTCTCCGGTTCCAATCCCAAAAATTTCAATCAGGAGTCTGGTTACAACGTTGCAATCAACCTCAACCATAACAAATTGACTGTGGACGGTGTGGAAGTTGGTCAAGTTGAAACAGAAGAAAAACAAATGATTCCAATGTTTCAGAATGCGAAAGTAAGACATTATATCGACGCGAATTCCTGCAACAACAAGGACTACGATGTCTCTGCAGACTTCAGAGCTAAACGTATTGTTGGAAATGATAAATGGAACATTGGATGTAAGTTGATCATGCGTGTACTTTCATACTCCTTTTGTTTTGTAACCCACATGACTCACATGTTCAATGTACCCTTTTTCGTTTCCATCGCAATAATCAGGTGCCACCTCCAGGACAATTTCTTTGAAAGGGTCCCCTAGTGGTCCTGGATTTGATAAATTCCCCCCCTCAAGCACCCCGAAAGGCAAGGGTACCAGGGCTCCCTCGGAAGGCAAGGGTACCAGGTCTCCTTCGGTAGGCGGTACCAAGGCTCCAAGCGCGAATGATAGGAAGAGGATGAGACGCACAAGAAGGAGTTAGAGAATATTTTGTTCACAGTGATTACACTGTACCGTAGCACTTTTGAGTGTGTCACGATCAAATTCAAAATCATGTTGATGGGAACTAGTACGTGTACACGTACTGTATCATTCAGTCTTCTTTGGACAACAACTTGGGGGTCTATGTTCAAAATTTATTATAACTCAAAGAAGTAAGCATTGTCTAGTCTGCTTCCATATAGATAAGGTCATAATGGAATTACAAATGCCCATTAATTATGAATGAATTGTCTCGACGCTAAGATAACTCCATATCTCAACGTAGCTAAATCTTTTCCTCCGCAAAGAAGAAATGAAAGAAGACGACCTTTTGGGTTCGTCTTGTGCAGCATGCTGCACTTTCAGCCATATGCGAGATTTGATTTCCTTCCAGACGAGTAGTGCACTTCTGAGGGATGCAGTTCGTTGGTGTGAGGCTCATCTAGATAGTAGTACTTTGTAGAGGGCAGGCAACTGATGATTTATGATATCGCAATTCCTCTTGTTTTTTTAATCTTTTTTTGAGGAGGGCTAGTCTACTTATAGGTGTCTGCCATTCATGCCATCCCCATTCTATCAGGGTTAGGGGGAAGCGAGAAAAAAGTGAAGCAGCTTTAGTTGCAACTGGAAGTGGGAAACAAATGCAAGTGCAGTATATTGTTTGAGACGAGCAAGAACATGTGCGTCGATGACGGATTTTGTTATTGATGTGAGTGAACGAACAGGCAGGTCCTCCAAATTCAAAATGTATCCTCCTCTAATACTTTTTCTTTTTTCAGAATATTGTGAGCGATCGACCGTTACTGATACGATACCGGTAAAATTTGTCTGAAGGAAGCTACAGTAGTAGAAGGAAGGCGTTGTTGACCGCCTTCAATCAAGATTCTTCATCATTTTTTTACGACCGTTGAGTACGCTGAGATAGAACAAAGACAAAGAGCGAGAACAAGTGTTCGTGCTTACTTTTGCCACCTCAACAACAGCAACTTCCTACTTGTAACCTACCTTCAACACCATTTTATCGCTTGCTGTGTCCAACAAGCCTTATTCATCTTCATTCAACTAACTTCAAATGGCGGCCGTTCTATGCAAAGGTTTGGGTAAATTGTGCTCTGGATGCACGAAGATATGCACGATTCCATGTGGGATCTGCTGTGATACACTTGGTTCCCTTTGCTCCAATCCATTCTGTTTGTATGTCGCAGTCACTCTTGCTTTTAATGTTCCGCCAATTGCGCTTGGTATTACTGCTGTGGGTCAAGCGTTCGGTGAATGTCAAGCATCTTTATGGTTACTAGTGGATGTGATATTGTGTGCTATCAATATATGGGCTGCAATTTATGTTGCGGCGAAGTATCGAGAACCGAGCGGAGAGCAGCGAGGATTCAATAGGGCGAAGCAAATTCTCTGTTATGACCCATCAATTGCAGTCTATATTCTCGTCCTCTGCGGTTTCTTTATATGGCTTTGCGTTGGCGTTTCTTGGAGATTTGGAGGTCAACTATATGGCGTTGATTGTGTTGAAGGTGTTAAACACTTAATGAGCACTTCAATCGGTCTCGGGTTTAGTTTCTTTGGAGTGGGATTTCTGGCCCTATGCATTTCCCTCATGCTGAGTTGCTGCATGGATCAACGACCAGGTGGTAGTAATACTGTTTATGAGATCCCTCCCACTCATACCAATCAACATAATACCAACAAACCACAGGCCAATCCAGAAGCCGCAGCTCATCCTTATTCCCAAAATCGAGATTCTGAAAACAATTATCCATCGAAATCAGCAACGGCTGTGCCCGTTTCCAATGAGCAGGAACCTGTTTATGCCACAGTCGTAGAACCGTCTGCGCCCCCCATGTCAGCTCAAAATGATGAACTGGATGGCGAGGCGAAGGCCGTAGCATCAGGAGTAAAATTTGGAGGGAAAATTGGGAAAATGGTGAATGCAGACGATAAAACAAAGGTCAAACTTGAAAGCACCGCTGCCAAGGCAAGTGTAGCTGCGAATAAGGGCATTCAAGCTATGAAAAAGATGGCAGGAATTTCTCGTTAACAGGCCCCACACTGTGACCGACCACCAAGTCATAAAACTCATTGTACAGTGCATAAGAAATAGTTTCCACCCCCGGGGATGCTATCCTCAATCTATTTCTTTTAAGATTGAAATGTAAAATGCACAACTAAATTAGAAAATTCGCTCAGGAACCTAATTTCATATTATCAAGATTTTCATCTATTCCGGTGTTGATTATGAACTCCATTTGAATTGAGAGGAACACGCATGAGCTACAGTAGTAGTAACTGGTTATAATAACGACATGAAACACTACATGTAACAAAGTTGTACTAACTAAATGCAGTACAACAGTTTCGACGAAAATTATTGATCATTTCATTTCATCCATTTTTTTCAATTTCAGATTCACGTGCATTTTCAATTTTCCTCCCAAAATGTATTCATTTTCACTGCCCAGCGTATGTATTGGCCGGCACTGGTACCCTTGATATACGTAGTACGATAACCAGTGTTGTTTTGTTTTATTTGTTCTTGCCTCTTTGTATGTACCGGGGTATGTATGGCCATCATCTCTGAGATGATGGCGTTGTGGTTATTCTAGGTGCAACCTTCTTCAGATTCAGTTGCAAGTTGCACATATCCGAAAAATTATGGTTGTCTTCACACCACGTGTCTTCAACATCCACAGCCTGGGCTTATTTTAAATTTTGATGACTTTTCTTCAGAAAAGGATAAACAATTTTACAGGATAAAAGTGTTAAACATCATAAGTACACGTAACGTCGATAAGTATTTCTTAATTTGCGTTGCTTCGTGCGTGGTCCTCGAACGTCTGGGTGTGGCGTGGCCGCCGGCGGCAGAAGAGCATTGTAAGTCTGATACCAGCTTGAACCGGTGAGCCGGTGCCCACCGTGTCGCTTGGAAGCGGTGAAATTTTGTAAAAATACCGTGTGGCTGATTCAATCTCAAATCACCGAGAGCACACCATTAAAATTCCTTCCAATTTATCCGTCACATAATAAAGTAACGATAGATAACTATCGCACATCTGACACTAAATCGCCTTTCAGAGCCATGGCGCACGAACAGCAATTCCGCGGCTTCTTGAAGCTTTTTTCGGATACAACCGTCTTCAACGCTGCGTCAAAAGAAAGTCCTGCCGAACAAGACATGCTGGAATTTATTCAATGTCACGGATCAAAAGATGGAATGTGCCTCAAAATACCCTCCCTTTGCTCCAGCGTTGACCCTTCAAGCCTTGATAACTCCGAACCGGAAGCATCATACCCAGCGGCTGTCTTAAAGTCCGCTCTCAAGACCGGTCATCCGCTTCGAGCAGCACGGGGAAAGCAAGACCGAAGCCATAGGGCCCAAACCAATACTGCAACCGTGGAAGTCGGAGATAATGATTCCATCGAGGCCTCTACCGATCTCAAGGCAGTGGATAAAAAGACAAAAGCTGAAAAAATTCAGGGAAATATTGCCAGAACTCTCAAGTATTATTCCAGACCCTGCCCCGCAAGTGATCAGCCGAATATGTCCGGAGGTAAGACGTTTTTTGTTCCATATTCATTCAACAATCAAACCGTGTAAATCATCTTTTTCACTTGATGCAATGACTAACTTTTTATTTTGTTCACACATTGTCCTCCCATGCCCACTAGCGCTGCAAAATCTGCACTCTAACCTGGACAAGACGGTAAAAAGCCTAGTCAAGGAACAAGTAGTGGCACTCACGTCGAAACTAGTTCGTAAGAACTTTTTACTTGAAAAAGGAACAATTTCCCATGAGTCCGCACGGGCTTTATCCGTCAGTGCCACCTGCAAATCTCATTATTTTACAGAAATTGCAGATGAGAAGACTGTCTCTGAGGCTCTTAGTAATTGGGAACCTTCCTCATCCAAGAGATCATCCATGTCTCCTGCTGATAAGAGGCAGATTGCGTCTGAGTCTTTGCGAAAAAAATTGAAAAAGGAAAAAGATTCATCTTTGACCTCATCTGAACAAATGTTCTCAACCGAAGAAGAAGACCAAAGAATAGTAGCTGAGTCGCTTGGGATTGTTAAGACCCTATATGCCTCTCCACAGGGCACAAGAGGTGAAGGCGAAAAATCGAAAAATACGAATGGGAAATCAAATGACGCACGCGCTTCTAGAGAACTGGGGGAAAGAGTAAATAACGTTGAAAGCAATTTTGATACGACAAAAACCTCAAATGATAAAACAATAAAATCAGAAGATAATGGTAGAATCGCTGAACCAAGGGAAAATGCACATAGCGTGAAAAATGATGACAGACATCTAGATATTTTGGGTCATATTGCAAAAGTTACTGGTATCCACGCTTCGTCACCATCGCTAAAGGCCCTGATTTCGTCGAAACAGATTGAAAAAAGTCCTCGACAGATACAGATATCTGTGACGAAATGTTCAACCTCGTTTCATCTTCTCCCACAAACCAAGTATGCCGAGCAGCAAGAGAGCAAAGGCGATGACACCTCAGATAATACGAAGAAAGTAGTATTTCCTCTTTTGCTGGAGGGAAAACTATGTCTAGAACTTTTTCAGACTGAATACGAGGTTGATGTGGAAACTAGCGGAACTATTACAGGTAAGGTTTCTTAACCTTTCATGTGCCTGAACAAATCTTTGATGAAATCCGAACTAACCACTTTCATTTTCATCTCCTCAGGGATTTTTGATGGGGAAGAAACAGAGGCAAAATTGACTGAAATGGAGATATCTCTCAATACCAAGGCCCTGTTCCAGTGTCTTATTCGGCAAATCAACCAGACAATCAAAAGATTCGCAATAAAGCAAAAATCACTTATGGCTGGCAAGGAACCGAAAGTTGGGAGTAGGCGAGCATCGCGGCGCTCGGGGATACGTGTAGTTGATACCAGAGATGATCATCTTAAGGCTGCTCAAGCATTATCTGAATTAGAGTCGACTGGAGCTGCAAAGGCTCGTGCCTCGAATAGCAAATCTCCAGATAGAACCAACAAGCGTGAAAGAGATGCGATGGATTTCGCAGAGAAAGAAGAACATCTTAGAAAAAGAAGGGGTCTTATGTCTTCTTTTGGCACGGAGGACGCAAATATCCGAATGACAGATGAAGGAATATCACGGCATTCCATAGGCAATACAAACATGGATGCGCTGTATAGACAGCATAATGGAGGTATGGCTGATTTAGATATTGCCATGCGGGGACGAAGTACTGGTGCCATGTCAGCGGAATTAGAATCTTTAAAATTTCTTCATGGAAACGGAGGGCTTCATCCCATCCTAAGGCGGAGCAATGTTGGCAATAGTGGCATGGCCTCGGCAGCCGACGCGGTAAGAATTGCAGAAGCTGAGAATAATCTCCATTCCTTATCAGGTATGCATCACATTGGTGCCAATGCACAACGATCTGAGATCGACGCAGCAATTAATAGCATTGCGAGGAGAACGAGCTACAATAATGGCTCTCTTTCCTTGACACCAGATGCGATGAGGATGGCAGAACGATCTGATCTCGACGCAGCAATTAATAGCATTGCGAGGAGAACGAGCTACAATAATGGCTCTCTTTCCTTGACACCAGATGCGATGAGGATGGCAGAACGATCTGATCTCGACGCAGCAATTAATAACATTGCGAGGAGAACGAGCTACAATAATGGCTCTCTTTCCTTGACACCAGACACGATGAGGATGGCAGAAATAGAGGCTTCGCTCAATAATTTTGCCGGCAGAAGCAGCTTCAATACAGGTAGCTTCAATGCCGCCGCCGAGGTCGTCAGGCGAGTTGAGATGGAATCTGTGTTGAGACATAATAGCAGAGCAGGAGATTCTATGAGAACAGCGGCAGACGCAGTAAGACTAGCTGAACTTGAATCTGCGATGACGCGAAGGAGTAGAACAGAATCAATGGCGGCAGCAGCCGATGCGGTGAGATTATCAGAGATGGAATCTGCAATGAATCATACCGGTGCGTCTAGAGCCGGAGATTCCATGACAGCAGCAGCTGAGGCAGTCAGACGAGCTGAGATGGAATCGGCAATGATTCGTGGGAGCAGACCAGGAGATAGCATATCTGCCTCAGACACAGGAAGACGGGGCGGAATTGAGGCTGAAAGAAGACGCAGGTCTAGCTTGACAGAGGCAATGAAACTTGTGGAAATGGATGCACTTCGACGGAGCAGCACCGGTATATCAATGGCAGCAGCTGCCGAGGCGGTCCGGCTAGCAGAAATGGAAGCATACGGGCACCAAAGAAGGCAATCCTATGCGGTTACTGAATCCAGTTTAAACAATTCCGAATCGGTGGATAGTTTGTCTGCTTTGATGCGAAGAAGCAGCGGTCCAGGGGGTTCCATGGCTGCTGCAGCAGAAGCAGTGCGCTTGGCAGAACTTGATCAGGTGCTTGGAAGGGAGAGGTGGAATAGGCGCAGGAGCAGTGGTCCAGGGAATCACATGGCTGCTGCTGCCGAAGCAGTTCGTCTTGCTGACATGGAAAACGAATTATCACGTCAAATAGGGGGTTACGGATTGGCGAGTGACGTTGCTTCTACACAACAAATGAAAAGTCCGTTGACGAGAAATAATGGTGGTCGCCGTGTTAGTTTCACATCAGATTTAATGCGGGATCAATTGGGGACAAGATTCCAAAGAACGTAAATACAGGATTAAAAATAAATATTTCTCCTCAAGCGCCTGGCACCCACAATGAAACTTAAATTAAAGCGCCTGGCACCCACAATGAAACTTAAATTAATTCAGTGAATGTTTGTACATTGCTCTTTGTAACGTACAATGTCTTCAATCTACACTTCTGTATCTCTCGACCAGTGCTAACAGTTCAACTTTTATTTCCAAAATCAATTATCGATTAGAAGGAAAGCACAACACATTGAACATTGTTTTGTCGCCTATGTGCGGTTTATTTAAAAAAATGTGAATGTGGAAATTAAAAGGGGAGACGCATCTTACAACGCAGGATCTGACCGTAGCAGATGAAAGATTGTGTTCAAGTCGCTTTTCGGGCCAACTGCGGAAAGCATAAATGGAAGCAAACCCGTTTTGCCATCGACCTCAGCTAGGCTACAAAAGTCCGCATCAACTAGTTTCTTGATACACTGTTTCCATTTGAATTCAAGCGCTAAGGCGTAATGCAGGGGGAGCCTTCCTTGGTGATCTTTTATAGAAAGACATTTGTGGTACGTGTTACTACTGTCGAGAAACATGTCCAGCAATTTTTGAGACTCCGCCCCTGTTGAATCTTTTGCAAATGCATCAATGACATAGATCAATGCTGTTTTCCCACATCGCCAGGTACTCGTGGTATTGAAGGCAAAGTTCTCTACCAATTCCTGAATAATTTCAACATCTAAAACTAGCTCCGAAATAGCAAAATGGATCAAAGGTAAATTATGGTTGGCTTGAAGACATGCAAGGATACACCGCGATGACAGTAAAAGATCAGCGTCTGGATCAACGTAGGAATCCAGAAGGTGCTGTAGTGGAGACACGCCATGCTTGTTCAATGTTAGCAACCCCCCGTATTTATAGCATGAGATTTGTAAGAGATATCCAATCATTTCGCAATTTTGTTCACGGCAGGCCCAATGGATTGGGAGCGAACCTGTGGAATCTTTGGAAGCATGGCAAGCAGGGTGACAGCTTATCAATTTTGCGGCATATGGTACGCTGCCCTTGCCAGCCACATGATGGAGTAGCATTATGTCTTGCATTTTAGTCAATTCGATATCTGTCTTGAGTACAAACTCTACAATGCGATCAGGATTCTCTTCAACGGACAAAGCCGCGGTAAGAGCATCCCTCAGGATCTTACGAGGAAAAGTCCCTCCTTGTTGATATATTTTCGACACGTTGTACATTTGCGTGGCAGTATCAAATTGTCCATTCTCGCAAGCTATTCCAAGGGGTGTCTTTCCAAACTGGTCTTGCCACTGTATTGCGCACGGATGTTCGCGGATGATATGTTCCAAAAATGACAAACAAACTCCATGACGGGCAATTTGATGAAGCAGATCGATATCTTTCATCACTCCTGCATTTTGTAATATTGTTGAATCCACTCCATGCAAGCATTCTACTACATCACGTATTCTGCTGCCATCAGCCCCTGACCCAATTGCTAGCCGCAGGGCTGACTTTTGATTCTTATTTTTTGCGAGCAAACCGCCCACTAAACCATTTTTGAATTGATTACTTTTCAATCCCTTCGTAAGGAGGGATTGGAAAGTAATCAATCCACTTTCGCATGCACAATGAAGAGGTAAATTTAGCTCATTATCCTTTTGAGTCAAAGTACCAGGGAACATATTTACAATGAGATTCGTCAACTGTTCGTGTCCCCGATAAGCTGATGCATGAAGCGCTTGTGAATTGAAAATTAAATCTTTATGAACGAGCTGGCGTTGAATGAGAATGTCGCACAGTTTTTGAAATGCATCATCTTCATAAAAAGTATTGCGATGGAATCCTGGTGAAAGGAAATGTACGTTTCTTTCTATAATGACATTGACTGCATCTTCGTCTTCGCAATTGGATTTGATAGCGCTCAAAAGCAGAGTTTCAGTCAATGAAGGTGATGGGTCCATCTCATCGAGTAACAGCTCTTTCACGCCCTTCCCTACATCTTTGTTGACACAAGCACAGCCGAATGCATTTCTTAGGGTTTTCAGTTTTGTGGAGGGCAGGATTAATTTTCGAACGACATTGACGGGAACGTGTTTCTTCTTGACGACAGCCAGCAAGATTGAGGAATAAGAGTTGTGCTGCTGGTTCGCTGCATATGTATATGCATATGCATCTCCTCTCTTATGATCTCTCTTCTTGCTCGGATTGATTAATATTATGAACGATAATACTCTGTCCCAGTCAATGAGATCCGCTCCCAGTAACTTTTCTAGTGTAATGCTCATTTTAAGTGTAGGAATGCAACGGAAGTACACGTACCGTAGAGTCAATGCCTACGCGTAACACATTGTATATCTTTTCTAGCATGCACCTTGCAATTGCGCTCTTCCTTGCAAGCAAGCAGCATCATGATGTCATCACACTGTCATCACTACTCTTCGCTCATCGCTCCCTCCTTGCTTCGTTCGTCATATCATTGAAGGCATCATGGATGGCGCGCAAATGTTACGCGCGCCGATTCTTCTGTCTGGGGGGGGATGGCTTTAAATTTTTCAACATCAATGGCGTCAAATTCGTGGCATTCGATGGTGGCATTTCATGTAAAGCAGGTCCTGTTCTTGATCTCCTACACTTTAGTACACGAAAGTAATTTATTTTTTATTATAAAAGAACTCTCAGCAGCCAAAGATTCCTAATGAGAGACAATAATATTTGTACGTGGCGCACGCCGGCGTCTTATTGTAAGAATGGTATCGAACATTGTTTTTGAGACGTCGATACAGGACATCG
>Ga0115005_10004766_pt1 | contig 10717 bp, 13 predicted proteins | sample ArcOceMetagenome_FD_87163 | JGI IMG/M metagenome (GOLD analysis project Ga0115005, IMG submission 87163) | Marine eukaryotic phytoplankton communities from Arctic Ocean - Arctic Ocean - Greenland ARC118M Metagenome | ecosystem: Environmental > Aquatic > Marine > Oceanic | place: Arctic Ocean...
GCAATGCAATGCAATGCAATGCAATGCAATGCAATGCAATGCAATGCAATGCAATGCAATGCAATGCAATGCAATGCAATGCAATGCAATGCAATGCAATGCAATGCAATGCAATGCAATGAAGTATTTACTACAGTTAGTCTATGATAAGATTCCCTGAGTCGTCTTTGCGACTTTAAGGTGCCACGGGTGAAAACAAGCCTCCCGGCGTCCACTAAAGAAGACCATTTTTTTGTGGTAGTGAGGTCTTTCTCCTCGGGTTTGAGACTGCCTCCTGTTCATCTAACTTGTAATACAGTTCTAATTTTTAATACTTGATGGATATTTGGGGTGTGGAACCTCTTATATGACGTTACAAGTAAGTCGATGGTGACTTCTAGTAGTATTTGATAGGAAACATTCAAAATGGAACAGCAAATAACTTCTCTTTCAATCGAAAGATCAGACAGAAAGCATTGCAGAGAAGGAGGTACTACAGGCAGAGAAGGTAGAGCTAGTACTAGTAGTAGAGACTGACAAGGGCGAGGGCGACAAGGACAAAGTCATGGAAGACGATGAATCTCCATCAGCGCCGACGGAACAAGCTCGCAAGAGAAGAAAGACGATATCCATGGTACGTGTACGAGAGACGATTGCATATTTCCTCTTCCAAGAGGAGAGCGGCAATTCAACTTTACCAAACGAGAATAATTGATACTACGTGTAGTATACCCTGGTCTTTTTAATAATTATTAGATTTGCCATTAAAAGCCAATCTCTTGTAGGCGCTCGATCCTGTCTTGTGATAGATTGTAATTTACTTTCATTCCCTTTTGGATTTTCTTGCGCACTTGTCTCATCTTGCTACACCAGTATCCCAATGATGGATTGCGTACATATTTTTGAGGTGTCCAAACTCCTCTTTGAATGCTATAAGCTCGCGACAGTGCTCCTCGAATGTCACGTTTACTTTCCATTCGAAGCCAATCTCTTCTAGACGTTCGATTCTGGCTTGTGATAGATTTCTTGTGTTCATTTCATTTTGGATTTTCTTGTATGCTTGTCTCATGACGCTACTCCATCGTCCCAAGGATGGATTGCCTGAATATCCTTGAGGAATATTGCAGTGTCCAAACTCCTCTTTGAAAGATGTCAGCTCGCGACATCGCTTCTCGAATGTTTTATCGTTTTCATTCCTCGAGGCCTGCCATTTGAAGCCAATGACTTCTAGACGCTCGATCCTGTCTTGTGATAGATTGTAATTTACTTTCATTCCCTTTTGGATTTTCTTATATGTTTTTCTCATATCACTACACCAGTATCCCAGTGATGGATTGGCAGAATTGGTAGGAACATTGCAGTGTCCAAACTCCTCTTTGAATGCTATCAGCGCGCAACAGCACATCTCGAATGATCCTTTTATTTTCCATTGGAAGCCGATCTCTTCTAGACGCTCTATCCTGCCTTGTGAGAGATTGGTTTTCATTCCCTTTTGGAGTTTAGTGTATGCTGTTCTCATGTCACTACACCAGTATCCCAATGATGGATTGCCTGCATACTTGCTAGGAAAATTGCAGTGTCCAAACTCCTCTTTGAATTGAAGGAGTTGATTGCACCGTTCGTCAAAACCTGTTTTTGATTGTTGGGTTGAGTTGTCCTTGTCTGTTTTGACTTTCTTTCGCGTTTTAGGTGAGGTGGATGCATCACTGGCCGCGCTGCCCTTTCTCTTTCTTTCAGAAGTAGTACCGGTATGGACAGGAGGTTCGCGATCTTCCTCATCACTTTCTGAGGGATTATTAATATCTTGAATCGGATCTTCAGCATTCTTTGAGGCATCCGTTTCAATTTCTTCATTTTTCACATTACCAGTACCAGAACCAGAATTAACGACTTCTTTGTCCTCTTCTATGTTCACTTGCAAAATGTCAACGCATTTCAGTGATTTGATTACGCTGTGAACTTTGTCCATCTGATTGAAGAAATTCAGTGTCAGTACAAGAATACAAAAGAATAATTCACAAGTACACTACTGCACCACGCAGTAAACGAGATAGTAAGGCAGCAACCACATCTTTTTTCACTTACAATATCTCCAAGTAGTTGATCTTTCCTCAAATCTCTCCTGCTGGCGATCCCAGCTCTGCAATTAGGACACTGAGCGCCACATCGTTGAATACTCTTCTTGATACAAGTATCACAGAAGCGATGTAAGCATGCCGGTATGACGTTAGGACCTTCGAATGTGTCGAGGCAGATGGCACATTCAAAGTGATTATCAACTAATGAATTGAGAGTTGATAGGGCGGCAGACTGCACTACACGTAAGCGACTTTGATTTGGTTGATTCGTTGCAGACATCTTCTTGTTATACTGCAGCAATGTATACCAGCAGATGGTGTGTTGTGTGAATGTGTGAAATAATGTGCTTAGACTAGTTCTTTAGTTGTGAGTTAGAGATGCGCGGACCTATATTCGAATATTTACAGTATTACCTCCGTCACTAACTTCAACCTTCAACCAAGCTTTTACTTTTAGAGGGTGCAATGGATTTAAGATGGGTCTACACGCGCTAGGTTGCTTCTGATTGATTGATGTCTACTAAGACCGCACTTTGGAATTTGTGAAGCCTGGAACGAACTGTTTTTGACGACATTTTGAGTCCCGGCTTTTCTCCATTTTTCATTTTCCTACTTGTAGAAGAGAAAACAGGAACTGAATTCCTGGAACAATTAGCACTCCAGTTCTGTCTTCTACCTCCAAGTATCATATTCAATATATATATCATACCGGCAATCCCTTGCACCCTGATTCTAACTACAATCAAATTTCAAGCGAAACATGCCTGCTACTATACAAGGTACTGGAGTGTCATACAATGCTGTCAACAATATCGCTCATCAACAAACAAATCAACAGTATCAGCAAGCTGATGATGTTTCATGTGCCACACACTACACAACTCCAGAATCGCCCGTCGTCAGTCCCGAAACCCAAAAAGAATTCTCGAGCACTGATATAGACTATGAAGGATGGCTATTTAAACAAGCATCTTGGTTAAAAGATTGGCGCAAACGTTACTTTCGATTGTCGGGATCTAAACTTTTCATCTCTAAAGATCTCTGGAAATCTCCCCACGCTATGATTGATTTAGGACTTGCAACAGCCATTAAATCTTCTGATACAAAAAATAATGCGTTTCAGATTATCACCCTGGATGCCGTCTATACGATGTACGCCGACAATGAAAAGGAAAAAGATGATTGGCTTGGAAACCTTGAGAAGCGGATCGTAAGAAAAAATGAAAGCGACGATATCTTAATTCTTGAGAGTGACACGACCGACAGGGGAACTGCGGCTGGATGCGATAGACGGCAGCATGGAAAGGAAGACGATTTTACTGAAGATGTGTACATGCATCCACTCTTCATGATGCACGCATTCCTTTCTGATTCTACGGATACTTCATAATTATTTTGTTTTAATTAAACGAATCAAGTTTAATGATAAATTGAAAGTATAGTATCATAGAACGGTAGTAGAACCACTGAGAGATATTTTTTGATAGGACAAGTGCAAATACTCCCCAGAGCAAATTTAAAAGGCATCCACCTTTGATTTGATTGATTCAAACGAAGGCCTGGAATTCACGTCTGCGTCTGTACACTCTTCATACAGTGCGACAAGTTTATCCTTCAAATCTCTTTCACTTGGATCGAGCAACTTGGACAGTTCTTCGACAAGAATCCCAAATGCTCGCACTTCTACTTTCTCGGCCTGCGTTGCAAAAGAACCCTTCATATATGATGCACCGAAATCAAGGAGGTACAGCCTCCCTGATGTTCTATCAACTTTGATGTTGTGAGCGTAAAAGTCACCGTGGCTTACACCAATACTGTGCAGAAATGTCAGTGCGTGTGCAGCATCACGCAGAGCATTCTTTACAAAAGATGCTTGAAAGGTGGAGCTTAAGTCCCATCTATCAGCGGTGACCTCCACGATTGTTGGTGGCGAGGCAAAGTCGTCAAGATTGGAAGGGAGTGGTTCCATAACAACACCTTTTCTCTCGTCGTCCAATAGTGCCAAGCAGCCAACAACTCTATTATCGACTCCACTGGAACCGACAAAATTGTAGATTGAGAGTTCGTCTTCTGCATTTCCGTCAGAGGTCACACCGTGTATTAATTTGACAGCTACGTCTTTTCCTTGCCATTTATATAATTGAACTTTCCCCGAAGCACCCTCGCCAAGAGAGGCCCCAGCTTGCTGGAGATCGCTCATTTTTATGTATGGTATGTTCTTTGCTTGCGATTGATTTTTAAACGCATCTGTTATCGGATTTCCTGATATAGTCAACCATGCAAGTCTTGGTAACTCCCACAGTTGAGGTGTTATTTGATTCAGTCTATTTCCTGCCAGGCGTAGTAACTCCAAAGATTGCATTTTTTCGAGTCCCCCATTTGAGCCAAAGCTCTGTAGCTGATTATGAGACAGCATGAGTTTTCGAACATTCTTCAATTTCTCAAAGATGTTTGGATCGTCCAAGGTTTCGATTTTATTATCGGTGAGAATAAGGTGAACCAGGTTTGGAGGTAGATTGTTTGGATTGATGGATGAAAGGGAACCATTTCGCCATCCCAATCGAGTGATACTTGGCATTTCTCCGAGTACTGTAGGCAGTGAAGTGATGGATGGGCACGACGACGCAAAAAGTATATCAAGGTTGGTACAATGTTTGAGCTCACTTGGCAGTGTCGTCAACGGGTTGTTGCTGACATCTAGCTTTCGAAGGATTGTCGCATATTGAATGTTAGTTGGTATGCTCTGCAAATTGCAGTCTTTCAGGTCTATTTCCTCGACATATGAAAGTTCGACCGGGCTAAGTCTGGTCAAAGTGTTGCATCTTTGTATGTCTATAGTCTTAACTAGGGTTTGGTCGCTTGGCTGCTGGTGTGTGAAGGTTGTATTGTTCGCCAATGAAAGTAGATACAGCAAAGACACAAACAACGACCCTAGTACAAAAAGTGTTGCGCGGCATGGTGCTCTAGATGTTCTTCTGCTTCTACTTCTTCTTCTAAAATTCATGTTAGCGAATGCACGACCGCGTCTGACGATTGGTACCATGATGTGTCGTCGTATGCCATTTATTAATCTTGAAGATGAGTTTCAAAGTTGCATGTTCGAATTATTCAAGAGTATGTTGCAAGTTTGGTGCAACGGCTATCTTTCTAGCTTCCTAGCTAGCGAGCTAGCTAGTGTTGCTAGCACTAACAACTTGACGGTTTTTATACGGTTATTAGTTATTACTAAACGTCTTATCACGGTTAATGTTCGTTATCAGTTCGTCAACAAAATCAGATTTTTCGTAAGAGAGATGAAAGATGAACTATCATATCCATATTCGAATATTGAAGATGGTAGCGTTAGTATTTTGGGTGTTACTTGTGTATCACGTACTGTAACAGTAGCGTGACTGCGCATGGTTAGCAATATGGTGAATTATTTTCGTGAAATGCTATTGCACTTGAAGAACGAAACTTTCAACGTAGTACTTTAGTAGATACTGTACTCCTCCAAAGAAGAAGGGTCTTCAATGTTGATTTTTGTTGGTCCGCTGAGGCCGTTGAAGCAGGTCAAGTCACCCAAAGTGAACACAGAGCAGCTCTAATTCCCTGATGAATAAAGATGTGAAGCACTAGATAATTCCATTTGTAGTCGTCCGTCGCGTCACGTTGGATGCCCATTCGCAGGCGGTAAATAGAAAGGTCTGACATTGTACTTTGATGATATTGCGTTGGTGTAGCATGGTGCTATTTCTTTCAGATTGCTACAAGTGTTGTGAAGAGCTACTGGTGTAGTAATGAAATATCCTATCTTATGCGTTCAAACTCCTGCCAGCTCAATCAAACCAAAACACCAACCAGAACTAAATGCTAGACCAATTCCAACCATTGATATCCAAGGCAAGACCAAGAACCAATACCACCAAAACATTGCCGAAACAGAAACATATACCGCACTAGCAACAAACAATTGAGCTCCTGCGTTCATTGGAATTCTCTCTGCGACGCCATCACAAAATCTGCATAGAAACCCAAGGGGATACAATGCCAAACCTAAGAATCGAACACTTGTTGTCTGATGCATCTCAGTCAAACTACTTGCGCCATTCCTGCATGGCCGAACCTCCTGCGAAAAAATATTTTCCAATGAAACTCCCGTTCTCTTGCTTCCCAACGCCATTGTTTTCAAGGTAACCAAAGCACTTCCAGTGAGTGTCGACAGAAAAATTACCAGCATCCAAACAATGAGTAAACAATTATGCAAAGGCCAAAGAAGACTTTGCACTACCCCTGGTCGAAGTGCTATAGTATCCAATATACTTCTTGCTCCTTCATTTAATTGCAAGTATAAACTAATTTTTTCAATCATTGCTGCAATTGTCAACACTGCCATTTCAGGCAGGGCGAGAATGGATCCTGGGTCTGCACATAGTGGTTCTTGCCGCATCCACCATCCATTGTCTGCATTAGTAGTTGAATTCAATCTATTCAAATACGATTGTCTGCTTTCTGACGCAGCTGCACACAATAATGGAATAGCAGCCAATCCCCTCGGTGTCAAAAGGACACTCCCGCTCGTTCCCGATCGTCCAGCAGATGTGTTATCGTCTTCTGGGGTATTTTTCGGTGTGTGGCCGCTAGAAGTTCCATACACGAGAAGTTGTCGATCAGCTTCGAGAATGTAAGCATTCATGGCTTGCGATTGGGATAGACCTTGTTTTGTGCGCCATGCGTTTAGTTTAGCTTTTTCGGCAGGGGAGAGTGTTTTATTTGCAGGATTTGTTTTCGGTGCATCTGATGATACGGCTTGTTTGTGCAGAGCGTATACCTCTAGTCTATCTCGGTTCTACAGTATGATAAGAAGGAAGGCGAAGGGCAATGGTGATGTCCATGAGAATTTGGAATTTGTTATTAAGAAGCATGTGACAGAATTAGTAATTGGTGACGTATCCTCTCGAATTCTATTCTTGCTGCCTACTTACCGATGGAGGAGAAGCAGGATTCCAATTCTTCATGTGAGTCACTTTAGCCCTGAACTCAGGGGCGGCATGCGTTGCGCCTGAAGTGGAGGTATTTTCTCCGGCTGCCATCTTCTTCATGGTAGGTCTATCGTGTAGAGCTGATGTATCTTAACATAATAATATGTAAGCCGGCTTAGTTGTTGCTTCGTGGCTCTTCTGTTCTGTTTTCTCAAACTACTCACATGCATGCGACTGAATGGCCTTATTCTTTATCAGTAGTTTGCGTATTTCAATTTTGAGTTTTGAGTTCTTTCATATGTGCTAAATTCGTCGGAAATATTCAAACTGACATTTGACTCATAAAAACAACAATTTTTAATGACAAACAACAACAACACACGATTCGAGATTGATCGCTTGTCGCTATCTAGAAGCTTGAATAAAAATGAAACCAAGCGATGAGCGATGAGACAAAATATCTATGCCTGACATCATACTAACAACACTAATCACACTAATCACACTCAGCCCGTCCTTGCCTTGCATTACCATACAAACAAGTGAATTACAATGAGAAAGCAGCCAAAAACTGAGTTCTCGCTGAAGCCAATGCACACAGAAGATCCAGTTGACAACACTCCCCTCTTTTCCTCCTCGAAACAAAATCTTGAAGATGATTCACCGCTTCCAACCTCTGCCCTACCATACATTTACCCTGAGGTCACCACTAAGGAAGGCTCTCCCTGTCGATCTCAAATATCCACATCCATATTCCCACCCATGGACAGTGAAGAACCTGGAGAAAAGCCTGTAAGCGGGACTCGGACTGATCCTCACACTTTCACACGAAAAAATCAAGCTATGCATGTGCATATGCCATCCGCATCTGATACCATCCGGCAAGCAACTAGCAACGTCAATCACAGTCCTACCGCTGGATTCTCAAAAGAAGATAAATCAAATTGGGAGAGATATAAAGCTGCGAATACTAAAGCGGTACAAGAACGGAAACTCAATCAGAACCTCTCGGGATTTTCGGTCAGAATCACTACTTCGCAATCTAGAATGGATCCATCTGGGAAACCATATACATCCTACGTAATGTGTGTAGAAACGAACGACGGGAGGTATAACGTTGAACATCGCTACAGTGATATCTCCCTTTTGTATCGTGAACTGAAATTGAATGGGGTTGAATTGAAGAGTAAATTTCCAATGAAGAGCTTGGCGGGAAGGATAGGTGAGTGGACGCCATCGTTGAAGTTGTTTCCTGAGGCAAATAAAGAATTGATACGGAATAGAGAAAAAAATCTTGATGGATGGATGGTTGAGTTGTGTGAAAGGTTTCAACGGTCGATAGATATTCATGGAGAATTGAGAAGTCGAGTGGAACAATTCTTTCAACACAGCTCAACGGCGGTGGCTCCCTGTGATAGGCAAAATGATATTTCTTGGGACGGGCTATTGGATAGTGATGGTGGAGATTTAGAGGTGGAAGGTCAAATGAAGAGAGAAGGAGGAGTTCAAAAGCATGTAGGGAATCCAGTTAGTTTCACATTGGATAGTTCCATTCGTCAAGCAGCGTATACGGTGATGCACATGTGTGGTTCTAATAAGGCAGTGAGCAAGTCTGATAAGAGTATACCTCTTGATCTTCTTCAGAATGCTCGAGGGTTGGTATTTTTAACGGTTGTCAAGGCTGGATTGGGACTTAGCGTTCGAGGAGGGTCGGGCCTGGTGATTGGGAAACGTGAAGATGGAAGTTGGACTCCACCCGTAGCTCTGGGTATCGTTGGAGTTGGTTGGGGTGCTGTGATTGGAGGAGATATTACAAACTATATGATCGTTTTGAATACAGAACGCGCAGTCAGGATCTTTGCTCAGAAAAGGAGCGTTAATCTAGGATCGGAGTTAAGTGTTGCGATTGGTCCCGTCGGACGAACCGCAACAGCAAACATGAATGCTACAGCTGAAAAGATCGCTCCTGCGCCTGCCTATGCGTATGCGCATTCCAAAGGACTTTTTGCGGGGATCAGTTTTGAAAGCAGTGTTGGTAAGTGTACGCGAACAGGAGGTATTGATCCAATTTTCAATCTTGAATTTCCTGTTTGCAGATTTCTCACATCCCAAAACATTTTGAATTTCTTTTACAAACAAATTTACGTGTGAAGTCTCGTGTAGACCAGAATTAAATGCGAAGTTTTACGGGCGCCCGGTTGATGCAAACGATCTTTTATTTGAGGAATCTCAGCCAAGGCCGAAAGCAGCGCAACCACTATATGATGCCCTGAATGAGGCGATGCACTTAGAAGTTCCTCGTGATGGTTTTCGGCCTAGTGAAGTTATCAATCGCTTTTAAAAATAACTCGTTGTTATATGAAACTGACAATAAACTGTTTCAAGTTGAATAAAATGAAGCTTCGCGAGTCACAGAAGAAATTTGAGAAGGTATTCCAGATGTTCCTTGAGTCATGATTCATGATACCGTATGGATTTTAATGTGAGTCGTGAATAAGATCTTGAAGGCTTGCACGGCTTTAGAGCAGTTCGGACGTTATAATGGGAGTGAAATTTCGCATGAAAGAATAGAGTATAATACTAGAGAAAAGATTATAGAACTCTCAAGCTGTGCTCAACCGGGAACAGTTGCATAGGCAATAGGCACTGTGCGATCTTTAGAGTAGAGGTGTTTTTTATCGATGAATGAAATGGAATTACGAATTTGGAAGATCTGAAAAGCGCCTGATGAGTAGGAGTGGTGAATACGGAGATTCTACCAAATGATGGCTGTACTCGGACTGCAAAAGTTCGATTCTTGATCGGTTGTCACTGATAGGAGATTCAAGATGACAATGAAAGAAAATGCCCGAAATCTGTGATCTACACTAAAGTTCAACATCTGTAGGTTGTAGAAGACTTAATAATGGTGCCATTCATCTCTCCTGCATCATCTCAAGAGTTGTATACATATTTCGGAGAACATCTTGCGTGGGTATTGCATATTTATAAGAGTGAAAATAACGATGCAACTTTCAAACTTGGATGCTATACCGATTTCAGATTATTTTTGCCGTAATATTTCCAAAATTCTTTTTCACGTAGGATCATCGGTAGTCTAGGATGCCCTCATTTGAAGTGTATTGTTATTTCGTGAGTTACGAATCCTCCTCTTGTCCATTGAATTCACTATCAATAAAAGGTTCCTACTAGTGTGCGATAAGAAGGAGGTCGTCCCATTTGAAACAGCCCTCTTGCTGGCTCGTCTTCACTTGACCGTGGTGTGTTGCCTTTGTTTGAAACCCTTATTATTTTTTTCATTGCCACGTTGAACGTTGACTTTGTTTGAAACCCTTATTATTTTTTTCATTACCACGTCTTCTCTACTCGTACACGAATAATAGCCAATGCCTCACCGATGCATCAAGATTCAAATATGACTAAAAAGGTAATAACAAATCCCGTTCATTTCAATTTAAGGGAGCAACACGCAACACCATGACTTCTCTTTGCATCTCCGTCTATTATCGGACCGACAACCACTAGTACACATGAAACATAAAAGTTAAAACAGTGTAAAACCAACAGCCACCACTATGTATTCCTCTTCCCCGACCGATACGTGCAACCGCCGTATATATGATCCAACAGTAGCTGTATGGAACGAAGATGCTGTCAATTCTACCAGAAGATATATCCCCCAACTCATACGACCACCAC
>Ga0115005_10004767_pt1 | contig 10717 bp, 9 predicted proteins | sample ArcOceMetagenome_FD_87163 | JGI IMG/M metagenome (GOLD analysis project Ga0115005, IMG submission 87163) | Marine eukaryotic phytoplankton communities from Arctic Ocean - Arctic Ocean - Greenland ARC118M Metagenome | ecosystem: Environmental > Aquatic > Marine > Oceanic | place: Arctic Ocean...
CTCCGTCCGCACCGACTCGCGCCGCAATCGGTTACGTTTCGGTCCCGATCAGCCCGAGGAGTTTCCATGCGCGAGTGGTTGTACGACGTCTTTCGTGAACGTCCCTGGTGGATGAGTGCGACAATGGTGTTTTGCGGGTTCATGGCGTTCATCTACATGCCGTGGGACATCTTCTGGAAGCCCGTCGCAGAAGACCAGGAAGTCTGGTTCGGCATTTTGTTCACCGGCTTCTGGGCGAAAATTCTCGCGCTACCGCATTGGTTCGTTTACTGCGCCGCCGTTTACGGCTTCCGCCGGCGACGTCCGTGGATGGCCTTTTGGGCAGCCGCATATACCGCGCAAGTTGCCTTCGGAATCTATCTCTGGACCGCAATCGAAACCGGCGGGTTCTCGGGGATCATAGTCGGGCTCTTTCCCGCGATTCCGTTCATAGGCCTAACATATGCCTTCTGGAATAGCCGAGACTACTTCAGTCCGAAGCCCCTCTCGCTCACGGCGCGCTACGGCGGCTGGGCGCTCGTCACGGGAGCTTCTTCCGGAATCGGGGCCTCCCTCGCGCGACAGATCGCCGCGGACGGAATGAACGTCGTACTCAGTGCGCGTCGAGAAGATCGGCTCGAAGCGCTCTCGACGGAGATCGAACGAGATTTCGAAGTCAAGACTCAGATCGCGGTGGCGGATTTGGCAGAACCCGACGGAGCGGCGAAGCTCCTCGCCGCGGTGTCGAATGTGGAAATCGGCCTCCTCGTGAATAACGCGGGGCTCGGCTACGCGGGCCGGTTCGATTTGCTCGATGGCGAACGCTTGCGTCAGCTCGTGACTGTTAATTGCGAAGCGCCTTTGGTGCTGACCCACGCACTGGTTCGCGGCATGCGTGAGCGCGGCCGGGGTGGCGTGATCTTTACGGGATCGGTGGCGGGTCGACAGCCGCTGCCCCTTCATGCGGTCTATTCAGCGACGAAGGCCTTCGACAACTTTTTGGCGGAAGCCCTTTGGGCGGAGCTTCGCGCGAGCAATATCGACGTGCTCTCTCTGGAGCCGGGATCGACGGAAACCGAGTTTCAGGAAGTGGCCGGCGAAATCGCACACTCGGGGCAGAGTGCAGATGAAGTGGCTGCATTAGGTTTACGATCCCTTGGTCAGCAACCCTCGGTCATAGCCGGTTGGCGCAATTGGATCCGTGCGAATCTGGTTTCCCGCGGACTGACACGACCGATCGCCGTGCTCGGTGCGAACGCGTATATGTCCAAGCAGACCCGGGAACACCTTCGTTAGATTTGCGTTAGACCTTCGTTAGGTCAGATGATGAGTCGGCGCCGGATTCCGCGCCCGAAACAGACGCCGCGAGCGTCCCCTTCTCGAGAGGAAAACTCTTTGGCCCGCGCATATTGGCTGATGAAATCCGAACCCTTTAAGTACGCCTGGGACGAACTCGTCAAAGACGGCAAGACCTATTGGGATGGCATCCGGAATTACGAAGCGCGCAACAATCTTGCCGCCATGAAAAAAGGCGATCTTGCTTTCTACTACCACTCGAACGAAGGCAAAGAAATCGTGGGCATCGCAGAAGTCGTCGGTGAAGCCTATCCCGATCCGACGACGGAAGACCCACGATGGGTCGTCGTCGATATCGCACCCGTGGTTCCCTTTACGATCCCTGTGACGCTTACCCAGGTCAAGGAAGATCCGAACTTGGCCGAGATGGGGCTCGTGCGGCGGGGTCGGCTTTCGGTGGTGCCGGTGACGGCTGAGGAATTTCGTTATGTCGCGAAGCTCGGTAAAACGAAAATCCCTGCGGCGAGTAAGTCTGCAGCAAAGAAGGTGGGCTCAGAATGATCGTGAGGGCGAAAAGCCGGTTGTGTGATGCGTTTTCGGGCGGGCGGCTGGTACGACTCGCAGGCGTAACCCTGCTTGCTGCCGTGCTAAGCACGAGCGCTGGTTGCGCGAATTTCGGAAGTGTTTTCGGCGGGAGCGAGTCGGGGTCCGCCGAAGGGCTTATGACCCAAGCGCCTATGACCCAAGCACGGATGGAACAGATCTTCGGCGACCAAGTGGACGCGATCGAAGGTCCGTCGGGAGCGATTCGCACGATCGTCGATGAAGTCGAGATCTATTTGATCAGCGATCCGACAAACGACCGCATGCGGCTTCTTGCGCGGGTTGCCGATGTGAACCGCGTTGATCCGCGGATCGTGAATGTGCTCCTGCAGGCAAATTTCTATCGCACCCTCGACGCGCGTTATGCAGTTTCTGAAGGCATCGTATTCTCCGCGTATCTCCACCCCATCTCTACGCTGTCACGGGAAGAGCTTATTTCCGGATTCGATCAGGTGCTGGCTTTGGCCAAGAACTTCGGCACGACGTATTCGAGCGGGAAGCTCGATTTCGGAATTCCCGGCGCGGGCGCGCGTTAGGAGAGCCGTAGGAGATGGCGAATTCTTACGGTGCCGATGGCCGGAGCGATTCCGATTTGACCGGAGATTCGGGGCCCGCGTCCGGCTACGGCGTGCTCTTCCTGTGCACTGGCAACTCCGCGCGGAGTATCCTCGCGGAGGCCGCTCTCGCCCGTCGAGGTAGCGACCGCTTTCGGAGCTACAGCGCAGGGTCGGAACCCAAGTCGGCGCCCCATCCGCGAACTCTCGAAGTTCTTGAACGGCGGGGCTACCGAACGGCGGGGCTAACAAGCAAGAGCTGGGAGGTGTTCTCCGGACCGGATGCGCCGCGAATCGATTTCGTGATCACGGTCTGCGGGAACGCGGCCGGCGAAGTTTGTCCCCTATGGCCCGGGGATCCGGTCACGGTTCATTGGGGCGTCGAAGATCCGGCCGCCTTCACTGGAAGTGCAGCCGAGGAGCGGGCGCGCTTCGAAGCGATCCACGATCAGCTGGCGGCGAAGATCGATGGCCTCGTCGCGCTCGATCTCGACCGACTGGATGCGTCCGAGAGGCTCGCGCAGCTTAGGGAGCTCGCCGCTCGGGGATAGCTTCGGCTCTCGCTTTCCCCAAGAATGGGAGATGCTATGCGTCGAGTGCCGCGAGTGCGTCCGCGTATTCGTTCCACCGCGTGCCTTCATGCGCACGAATCCAGCGGAGTTCGATCATGGGCTTTTCTTGGGCAAGCGCGTAGAGCTCCTGCACGAGTTCGAGATTCTTGATCGGGCCGCCCTTACGCTTCCAGCCGCGCTTTTCCCAGCCGGGCGCCCATTCGTTGATCGTGTTCACGCAGAGCTGGCTGTCGGAGTAGGCGACCAGTTCACGTTCGCCGGGCATCTTCTTGAACGCCTCGACCAAGGCCTTGAGCTCCATGCGGTTGTTCGTGGTGTCGGGATCGCGACCATTGCCTCGATCGAGAATCTTGCCGTCCTCCACCCATACCCATCCCCAACCACCGCGGCCGGGATTCGGATCGCAGGACCCGTCGGTGAAGATTCCCGTGTCCGGTCCACCGAACTGGGTCTCGAGTACTTCTTCGGGCGTCATCTGTCGGGTCTGTCGCTTGGCCATGGCGCGCGACTGTATCGCAGAAGGTGCGCGGGTCTCGCACGCGGATGAACGTCGCGCAAGAAAGTTCTCGGTTAGCGATCGGCGCGGCGAATCGCGACGACAGCAACGTCCGCATTCAGGTTCGGATCGTCAGATACTTCGATGCCCTTTGCGGAGTCGAGGTAGATCGCATCGTCGATCTGAATGCCGATCTTTCCGCAGAGTTCTTGGAAGTCGAGGATCGAGGGAAAGCGGCGGTTTGGGGTGTCGTACCAGTCGTAGGCGTAGAGCCCTTCTTCTTTAGGGAGCCGTCCTTCGCGCACGAACATCTCGCGCAGTGGTGCATGGGCGAAGTTCGGGAAGCTGACTATGCCGCGGCCGGCGATGCGCACGATTTCTTGGAGGACGCCGACGACATCGACGACAGATTGCAGGGTTTGCGAAAGCAGTGCGACGTCGAAGGATTGGTCGGGGATTGCGGCGAGGCCCTGGTCGACGTCTGCGTGGATCGTATCGAGGCCGCGGCCGACCGACTGCGCGACTTCCGTCGCGTCACGCTCGATGCCAAGCAGAGGTGCGTGATTTCTGTCTCGAAGAATCGAAAGGAGTTCGCCGTTGCCGCAGCCGAGGTCGACGATGCTCGCACGTTCGGGCATCAATCGTAGGATCAGCCCGTAGTCGAGGCGATTCGTGAAAAATATGTTAGTCGGCTCGTCAGGGCGAGATTCTTCAGGCACCCTAATCGGGCCGGTATACCCAGGCTGGGCTGCGAGCAGGCTCGCAATCATCCGGGTTCCGAGGACCATGGAGTCTTCGAGCAGGAACGAATCGTGGCCGGCGGGGCTTTCAATGACGCAGCTACTGACCGAACGACCCTGGGCAACGAGAGCGTCGACTAATCGCTGTGAAGCGGCCGCGGGATAGAGCCAGTCGCTTGAGAAGCTGAGGAAGAGCCAGCGGCATTGTGCTGGGGCAAGCGATTTTGTGATCGCTTCGGGAGTGTCGCCGAGATCGAAGAGATCCATGGCGGTCGTAAGCGTCACATAGCTATTTGCATCAAAGCGTTCGACGAAGCGGTCGCCCTGATGCGCGAGATACGTGCCGACCGAGAACACACTCTCGAATCCGGTCTCAATCGCGCGGGGTTGGAGTCGCGTCGGATCGAACTTCGCACGCATCGATTCGTCGGAGAGATACGTGATATGCGCGAGCATTCGAGCGAGCGCGAGACCGGCTTCAGGCGCTTCGTCGTTGTAATACTGCCCGCCCTGAAAGTGCGCATCGTGTCGGATCGCATTCCGCCCGACCACATCGAAGGCAATCCCTTGGCTGCTCAGTCGCGGTGAAGCCGCGAGTACGATTGCGGCGCCGAGTCTATTCGGCTGGTCGATGGCCCAGGTGAGGGCTTGAAGGCCGCCGAGTGAACCACCAACGACCGCTGCAAGTTTTTCGATGCCGAGGGAATAGACGAGCCGCTTTTGGACTTCGACCATGTCGCCAACGGTTACGACCGGAAAGTCTGCGCCGTAGGGCTGATCGCCTTCGGGTCGAGTGAAGTTCGGCCCCGTCGTGCCGCGGCAGCCGCCTAATACATTCGAGCAAATGACGAAATAGCGACTCGTATCAATCGCTTTGCCCGGACCAATGAGAAGATCCCACCAGCCGGCTTCATCTTCGTCGTCGTGCTGCGCCGCATGAGAGTCGCCACTCAGTGCGTGACAAACCAAGACCCCGTTCGAAGCGTCTTCGTTGAGCTCGCCCCAGGTTTCATAGGCGACGACTACAGAGGGCAGCGAACCCCCGCTCTCAAGCGTGAGCGGGGCGTCGCCTTCCCATTGCTGCGCATGCCGTGGCGGGCGAAGGCCACGCTCGGTCGAACCGGGCGGGTTCGATTGCGTCATGATGGGGTCGTCGTCATAGGCATGAGGCCGTGGTCAGCCGCGTTAGGCGCTGGCGCGCAGGGCCTGATCGAGATCCGCGATGATGTCTTTCGCGTCTTCTATCCCAACCGACACACGAATATATTCCGCTGTCACGCCCGTGGTGACCTGCTCCTCGGGGGTAAGTTGCGAGTGAGTTGTAGAGGCGGGGTGGATCACAAGGGTCTTCGCGTCGCCAATGTTCGCGAGATGACTGGCGAGCTTCACGCCCTCAATGAAGCGCTTGCCCGCTTCTTCGCCGCCGCGAATGCCAAAGCCCAGGATGGCGCCCGTTCCGTCAGGCAGAAGCTCCTTCGCAGCCTCGTGATGCGGATGGCTCGGAAGTCCTGGATAGTTGACCCACTCGACGAGCTCATGCGCTTCCAGGAATTGCGCGACTGCTAAGGCGTTCTCGCAATGTCGCGGCATGCGCAGATGGAGCGTCTCAAGACCTTGGAGCGTGAGGAATCCGGCGAAGGGACTCATGGCCGCTCCGGTGTCTCGCAGCCAATGCGTTCGGATGTGCATGATGTACGCGATGTTGCCCATGGGTCGAAGCGCTTCTTCGAAGACCGCGCCGTGATAGGAGGGCGAGGGTGCGCAGAACTCAGGCCACTTCTCGGGATTGTCGGCCCAGGGGAAGTTCGCGCTGTCGATGATCGCGCCGCCGATATGCACGCCGTGGCCGCCGATGAACTTGGTGGTGGAGTAGATCACGATGTCGACGCCGTGTTCGATCGGCCGAAGCAGGACAGGCGTCATGACCGTGTTGTCGCATAACGTCGGAAGTCCGTGCTCGTGAGCGATTTCCGTAATTTTCTTGAAGTCGGGGACATCGTTCTTCGGATTGCCAATGCTTTCGAAATAGACGCATCGCGTGTTCTCGTCGACGAGGTCGTGAATTTCTTCGGGATGATTCGGATCGAAGAAACGAACCTCGACGCCCATATTCTTGAAGGTCTGGGTGAAGAGCGTCCAGGTTCCGCCGTACAGACTCGTCGCCGAGACGAAGTTCTGGCCCACGTGACAGATCGTCTGAAGGGCCGCTGTGATCGCCGCTTGTCCAGAGGCGAAGGAGAGTCCGGCCGCGCCGCCGTCCATCGCAGCCAGGCGCTTTTCGAGAACATCGTTCGTCGGGTTCATCAGCCGGCTATAAATGTTGCCGAACTCGGAGAGGCCGAAGAGATTGGCGGCATGTTCCGTGCTGTCGAAAACATACGAGGTCGTCGCGTAGATCGGGACGGCACGCGCGTTCGTGGTCGGGTCGGGCACTTGACCCGCGTGGACAGCAAGGGTTCCGAGGCCGTGATTCGTTTCGTCACTCATCGTTTCGATCTCCTGAGGTTAAGCCGTGTGGGACGAAGACTATCTCCCGTTTAGCCAGGGAGCACGAGACCGAGACTGACGGGCATTCGCAGTCGTGTAGTTGCGCGCAGGGTGCGCGAAGAAAGCGCGAAGGGAGCGAGTAAGGGAGCGCGAAGCGAGGCGGATCGGAAAAACGAGCTACGCGCTCGTCCGGAAGAAGATCACATCGCCGTCGGAGACGATGTATTCCTTGCCCTCGACCTGCATGACGCCCTTGGCCTTCGCCCCGGCCTCACCTTTGCACTCCACGTACGTCGCGTAGGGGATCACTTCGGCGCGAATGAAATGTTTCTCGAAGTCCGAGTGAATTTCCGCAGCGGCTTGAGGTGCCGCGGTTCCCTCACGAATGGTCCACGCCCGGATCTCTTGCGGCCCAGCCGTAAAGAATGTGACGAGCTTGAGCAGGTTGTAGGCCGCACGAATCAATCGATTCAGGCCAGGTTCTTCCGCACCGAGATCCGCCAAGAACTCGCGCTTGTCTGCGTCATCGAGCTCCGAGAGTTCAGCCTCGACCTTGCCGCAGATGCGGACGACTTCGGCGCCCGCTGCGTTTGCGTGGGCCTCGAGCGTCGCGCTGTAGTCGTTGCCTGTGGCGAGTCCATCTTCGTCGACGTTCGCGACGTAGAGCACCGGCTTTGCCGTCAACAGGCAGATTTCCTTAAAGGGGCCGGCGAGTGCGTCGGGGACGTCGAAGGTGCGAGCGGGCTGATCCGCCGAAATGTGATCGCGCAGAGATTCGAAGAAGGCGAGTTCGATCTTGGCCTGCTTGTCGCCGGACTTGGTGACCTTGCGGACACGGTCGATACGCTTCTCGATCGTGTCGAGATCGGCGAGGCCGAGTTCGATATCGATCGTCTCGACGTCGCGGATGGGATCCGTGCTGCCGTCGACGTGCACGACGTTCTCGTCGTCGAAGCAGCGCACGACGTGAATGATCGCGCTCGTCTCGCGGATATTGCCGAGGAACTGGTTGCCCAGGCCTTCGCCCTGCGAAGCGCCTTTGACGAGGCCGGCGATGTCCACGAATTCGACCGTGGTGGGGACGACGGATTTCGATTGGATCAGTCCATCGAGCTCGCCGAGCCGTATATCAGGCACCGTCACGATCCCCGTATTGGGTTCGATGGTGCAAAAAGGGTAGTTCTCGGCCTGAATGCCAGCGGCGGTCAGAGCATTGAAGATCGTGCTCTTACCGACGTTGGGGAGGCCGACTATTCCGCAGGTGAGTCCCATAAGCGGCGCATGTTCCCGAATCCACTGGGCTCTGTCATGCCTTCATGTGTTGTATCGGGCGTTCATTTTGATGCAGCGAGATCGCGGTTACTTAAAGCGACGGGCCGGTATCCGCGTTCGTTATCGAGAGGATAATCTGACATCGCAAGGCGGATCCGAAGCTCGAATCGCGCCATGCTGTTCGGGAATCAGAAAAACCCATATGAAACAGGGCCTTAAATCCAGTACCTGCGTCCCTCCCGCCTGGCTTCCACAAGTGCCTATGCGAGAAGGCCAATCCTCAGCGGGGCGCGATCATCGAAGTGTGATCTCAGCGGTCTATAGACAACCAATCAGAGTAAGCCTCTTTTCACCTCTCTCGGGGGTCCAAGCATTTTAGTCGCCCGCTAGTCCGCCTTAAGCCGCAGCAGCTCGGCATCGATGAGGCGGCTGATTTCGTCGGCATCCTGGGCGCCCTTGAGCGCTATGCCGTTTACGAAGAAGGCGGGGGTGCCGGTCACGCCGGCCTCCGTGCCTTCGACCAAGTCGGCCTGGACGGCTTCGCGATAGCGGCCTTCGTCGATGCATTCGGTGAGTGCTGTGGCGTCGAGATCGAGTTCCGCCGCAATCTCGCCGAAGCTGGCACTTGAGAGGCGTCCTTCGCGCGCGAAGATTGCGTCATGGAAATCCCAGAAGCGTCCCTGCTCCTCTGCGCACATGGCGGCTTCGGAGGCCGGGCGTGCGAAGGGGTGGATGCTTTCGAGGGGGAAGTGGCGATGAATCAGGCGAACTTGATCGGGATAGCGGGCGAGGACCTCGTTAAGCACCAGCTCAGAGCGGATGCAGTAGGGGCATTGGTAGTCGCTGAAGGACATGAGCGTGATCGGCGCTTCGGGATTACCACGGATCAGGCTGGTAGCTGTTAGTTCAGCGCGCGGCGGGTCGATCAGTAGCTCCCATTCGAGCGCCTCGAGGCGCGGGCCTACGAAATCTCCCCAGGCAGTGTACGGGGCTTCGTTGTCGAGGAGTTCTTTGATCCGCTCGGCGACGTCTTGGAGAGGTGCACCGCGTAGGCGTGCCTGGTTTTCGGCGTACCAGCTCGTCACGTCTTCGAGGGTCGCGGGCGCGGCGGATGCGGAGATTTCGTCGAAGAGGGCTTCGGCGGTCGTTCCGCGTTCGGCGGCGGCGACATCGATCACGTGGCGCCGCACCAGGTCGCGGGCTGCCTTCTCGCGCATCGTGAAGAGTTCGCTCTCGGACTGTCGCAGCAACTCGTCGAGGAATTGCTCCTGCATGTGTGCGTGGAGCTCGGCCTGGGTCACGTCGCGTCCGTCGAGGACGAGCACGATCGTGTCATCGCCTTCGCGTGCGGCCGTCGATGCGCTTGCGGTGCTCGCTTCGCTGCCCGGCTCGCCGAGGGCGCCGCAGCCGGTGAGACAAAACGAGAATCCTGCGAGAAGCATCCACGCCAAAGCGGGCGCAAGGGCCCGGGGCGTGAAGGCGGTCCGCAGCGTCGCAGGGGCGCCCGGGAGCGTCGAGCAGAAAGTTGCAGAGGACGAGGTTGTAGGGATGCTCATGAGTGTCATGCGGGGAGAGTATTCTAATCAGCGGCGTCTGGCTCGTTTTGGTACCGCGCCATGAAGTCCGTTGCGAAGGCTTTGTAGTCGCCTGCGAGGATCGCCGCTCGCGCATCGGAAACGAGGCGTTGATAGAAGCGCACGTTGTGGATCGAGCAGAGCACGGCGGAGAGCACTTCGTTCGCTGCAAAAAGGTGATGGATGTACGCGCGGGTGAATCCGCCCGTGCAGGTGTAGCAATCGCACGACGCATCGACCGGGAACGCGTCGCGCCGGAACTTTCGGTTTGTGAGGCGGATGCGGCCGGGGGCGGTGAATACGGTGGCCGAGCGCGCATAACGCGTGGGAATCACGCAGTCGAACATGTCGATGCCGAAGCCGATACACGCGATCAAGTCTTCGGGCAGGCCGACGCCCATCAGATAGCGCGGCTTGTCTTCGGGCAGCAGCGGCGCCGCGTGGTCCGTCACTTGGCAGAGGAGTTCGTGGCCTTCGCCGACGGATACGCCGCCGATCGCATAACCCGGGCAATCCATCGCTATGAGCGAGGCGGCGCAAGCTTCACGGAGCTCGGGAAACGTCGATCCCTGAACAATTCCGAAGAGTGCCTGATCATCCGGCCGCGAATGGGCCTTGAGACACCGCTCCATCCACTGCAGCGTGCGACGAACACCTTGCCCCGCTTCGGCGCGAGTCGCGGGATAAGGCGTGCACTCGTCGAAGGCCATGATGATGTCGGCGCCGAGCTTATTCTGGATCTCGATCGACCGTTCCGGAGTCAGGTCCATCACCTTGCCCGTGACTTCATTCTTGAAGCGGGCGGACTTATCCGTAATCTCGACACCCGGAAGCGAAAAGACCTGGAAGCCACCGGAGTCGGTCAGGATCGGGCCGGGCCACTGCATGAATGAATGCAAGCCGCCGAGTCTTTCGACGAGGGCTTCGCCGGGGCGCAAAGCGAGGTGATAGGTATTCGCGAGGACGATTTCCGCGCCGCTGTCGGCGACTTGTGCGGGGGTCAGCGCCTTGAGCGCGCCATGGGTCCCGACGGGCATAAAAGCCGGGGTCTCGATCGCACCGTGGGGCGTCTCGACGCGGCCAGCGCGCGCGCGATCGCTCGTGCGCTCGAGCGTGAATCGCATCGCTCCTTGGCGTGCCTCAG
>Ga0115005_10004768_pt1 | contig 10716 bp, 4 predicted proteins | sample ArcOceMetagenome_FD_87163 | JGI IMG/M metagenome (GOLD analysis project Ga0115005, IMG submission 87163) | Marine eukaryotic phytoplankton communities from Arctic Ocean - Arctic Ocean - Greenland ARC118M Metagenome | ecosystem: Environmental > Aquatic > Marine > Oceanic | place: Arctic Ocean...
CCAATACCACAATACCTACCCGGGTACCTGCTGTACTGTAGCAATAATGAGTGAAATAAATGTAGATCACTGTACAAAGTACTTTATGTATGATGTATGTGGTGTACAGCACATTGTTGTGTGGTAACCGGGGCCGGGTACCTGGTACCAGGATCAATTTTTTCAATAACCAGTTTTCGTGAATGCATCTTGCACCCGATCCGCTCTCATTTGTGCGTTCATGTCCTCTCTCGTCTGTAACGATGATGGTGCAGTACTTCGTGCAAACAACTCAAACTGCTGTTTGATTGGTGGTGGTGAATGGCTTCTTGTTGGTGTTGCCACAACCGCAAATGGAACAGGCGCGTAGCCTGTTTCATTTTCTTCTAAACTTTGATCAATTTTCTTCAACAATGTTCGCAATGTATCTTGTAAATCTTCGGCGTGCAACTCATTCCAAGCCATCAATACACTGTTTTTATTCTTACCGGAAAAAGTTGGGGAAGAAGAAGTCGAAGAAGCACTCTTCAAACTCCCGTACACACAAAAGCCTACCAACGACATGAATTCCATAAATTCAACAAACCCAAAAGAAACACTGCTATCGATATCACGGTCTTCTTCCTGGTCCTCGCCAACCTCCCCAACAAGGCCACTGCCCATCATTGGCACTGTACTGGGGTCCATCAATTGTGGACGATCTGCTTTGACACTTTTCGCAATGTTGGACACAATCCCACCGGTCAAATGCATTGGCATCAATTTACATTCTTTCAATGTATCTTTTAATGCATTCAATGACACAAAGCCTCGTTTCATACCGCTGTTGTATTTACTGTCTCTTTGTATTCTTAAAAACAGAGTCTTCAAAGTGTCTTCGTGTACATTGACAGTTGTGTAATACATCGGGGTATGCATGCTGTTAATCATCAACGCGTAATCTTTGTTGGGCACTGCAATTCTTTTTTTGTTGCCAATTGCCATCGCAAGTGGACGCAAATATCGTCGCTGCAGTTTTTCCATCGCACTGGAAGCTTCTTCTGAATTGTATTTCATTTCCGCGACACGTTGCACCATTTGATTGTACCCTAACCAATCGAGCGGAGGGGGGTTGGTGGCGGTTGGTGCGGTATCTTTTTGAAACAATTCCGTCACATGTGACCAATGAAAGACCGGCGAATAAATGTTGGAATCACGCAGCATGCGCAATAGATTTGATCTGCTGATGGAAAATGTACTGGATGTTTCAGTGGTTGAATACATACGAAACAAAAAGCGCATAATGCCATTGAGTGGCATGGTTTTGATGTCCAAGGCCGAATGATGACGGAGATGGCCCATTCGTCGGGCACGAACGGCAGCGTCGGAAGCTGTGTTTGATCCAGTTGGTGTTGGTACGAGGGGTGCGATCGACACATTCAACAATTCCAAGGGTGGTGCTACTGGTGGTGGAGGAGGAGGGACATGTTCGTCGTCCTTTGGTTCTTGCAAATGTGAAAAATATTGACTGGCCTCGTTGCTGCTGTCATAAAAATTCTCTTTTTTGGGAGTGTTGTTGTTGTGGTCATTCATGCTACTGCCTGGTTCGGCAAACATGTATTGATGACGAGAATCTCCCGATTGTGTGTCACGAAACCCACGGTTTGCAACATGACGATGATGGTATTGATTGCTTTTCAACAGGGATTGAATATGATGGGGTTCGGTCACACCAATCAACATTCTCAACCCATGGGCGGGTGTTGCAATGGAACGAAATTGATTCATGTGTACCGTGACGGAAGAACGACTGTTGTTGTCGTTGGCATACAATGTGTCGTAAACAAATTCATCAATGGCACGTACGGTTGATCGGGCGACATTCGTGATGTTGTCAAACCGATGTTTCATTTGTACCAATTCTAATGTTTGTTGTTCGTACTTTTTTCGCCACATGTCATTTTGATTTTCACAATCTTTTTCGGCCATGGAAGCACGTCGAGTAACTTCTGACAATTGATTCTGCATTCGTTTGGTTTTACTGCTGCCACCACTGCCACCACTGCCCTCGTCGACCAAGGCCAAAGCATATTGTTCTTTGTTTTTCAAAGAAACGTGTTCCAATGTGCTGCCTCTTCGTTGTCTTGCATTCAACAACGACACTTGTTTATTTTTTCTTGCCTTTGCCTTTGGATCGTTGTCCCAATTGTAATCGTAGGTATCTTGACATGTTTGATAATTTGGTCGATACGACAATGGTGATGGGCTTTCTTTTTTAACTTGCCATTGGCATCTTTTTGCACGGTTCCAATTGGAATACATCATCCCTGCTTTTTCTGCTTGTTTGCCTTTGATATGAAATTGATTGGGGTTGCGGTATCTTGGTGAGCGTGTCACTTTGCTTTCGGTAAAATTACGGGCCACTGGACCGGTGCGTTTTCGTGTCAAATTAGTGCCACGATCGTGACGATTTGCAATGCTGGCATTTCCACCATGTTTTTTAATTTGTTTCTTCAATTGTCGTAATTCCATTTCCAATTGATTGACTTGTTTCATTTCTGTGGCAAAACGTTTCATGTATTGATTGACCATAATGCGTTTGCTTTCGCTTTCAGGATCCAGTGAAAGGGCCTCGCGTGCTGTTTCAATGTCCGCGCGCAGGGATTCCGCTTGATCTTTCATCACTGACAACATGGCAACAACACGACGCTGGCGTTCCCATAAAGTAGAAGAAGAAAAGAATTCCACCGCTTGTTCTGAACTTGCAAGAGACATTGTGGGAGATTTGTTGTGCTTTTCTTCGTTGTGTTTGCTGCCGCGTGCTTGTTTCATGTTTTGCATTGTAGGTGCTTGGTGTTGCACAGCCTTTTGTTGTTCTTGCAGTAGTTGCATTTGTTGTTGTTGTTGTTGTTGTTGCTGCTGCTCCAGTTGTTGCTGCTGCTGCAGTTGCTGTTGTTGTTTCAGTTGATCCATTTGATTGTGTATAGCAATGTTTTCTTGATGCAATCTTTGAATCATTTCATCTCTGTCGTTTCTGTCTCTTTCGTGAGCATCGTTTATTTTTTGCAGATCTACTTCGGGTCGTTTTGGTGGCACTTCTTTCGTTTTTGCATTTAACAAATTTTTCATTTCTGTGATTTGTGAATTCAAAGCTGCTACTTCTTCGTCGACGTCCGTGTATTCATTCAATTGTTTTTGCAAGTTGAGAATGCGGTCCGCTGCCTTTTCGTTTAATTTTTCGGCAACCATTAAATCTGCCATTGCCGAGGCTAAATCATCGTTCTTTTCGACGGTTGGCGGTGTTGGTGCCATAAACTCGGGCAATGGTTCCAATGCTGGTGGGGCTGGGTTTGCCACGGATGCGGTGGCCGGGTCATTTTCCATCAACAAATTTCTGAAGAATTCTGGATCTGCACATCGGGAAGAGAGGACATAATCGATGAATTCTTGCTCGTCAATGTCCCCATCGCCATCGACATCGATCTTTTGGTAGATGGAGAACGGGCTATCAAACCATGATTTGCCTCGTTTGTGGTTTTCTTGTGTTGCACCCTTTTTTTTGAAGCTTTTGCCCGCTTGCTTGAGGGTTTTCGCAAATTCCATTGGGGAGATGGTACCGCCGCCATCACGATCTGCTTTGTGGAAAAAAGTTCGACTTGCCTGTTCTAGTTTTTTACGGTACAATGGATCTTTCATCAATTTGTTCATCTCGTTTAGTTGAATCCGGTGCATGGACATTGTCGATTTGTTTGTTACAGTTGTTACAACAGTAGATGATCCAGTCTTTCTCGATCGCGATGATTTATTACTGGATTGAACGAACATCACAAGGAAACCGAAGCACTTCTCCGACTTGCCCCCGCTAATTGGATCATCGGAGCTATCTACCTCACATTATTAACCCTCCAAGTAAAACAAAACAACCAATGGTCAACACTATCTTGACCACGCTGCTCCTCGCCGCATTTTTAGTCCGTTCATCGTTGGCCCAAAACATTCACAAATGTGCCCGTCCATGGAGTGGTACTGCTTCCAATGATCCGTTCAAGCCTCTCGATTTGTCAATCCTCCCCACCCTGCCCATTTCTTCCGCGGGTAATCTGGTACGGTCAATGTTCAAAGGCCGGGACGTCCTTGACACCAACGTTCAAGTGGATGTTACTTTTGGTGGGTTGGCCGCTTCGATTCAATTGGAATCGACCTGCCATCAAGTGTTAAACGATGCCTCTGCGCATGGTTTGTTGACGGGCCACAACGGTGCCACGTTATCCAATGGGGATAAGTTAGAAAAGGCCTGCCAGATTGTATTTACACCCAAGGAACATTTCAGTGGTGAAGTGGTGCTACTGTACTTGCTCGCCTCGGGCCAAACGGCTGCGGTTGTGGTCCAAGTTGTGCCCTGTAACCATGCCCCCATTGCAAACGACGATTATGCCGATGGAATGAGCGGAAGGGTCGTGCGTTTAAATGTCTTGTCCAACGATGACGATCAAGAAGAAGATCAATGGGCGTGCCTGGACATGCCCCTGGTAAAAGTGGACGCTTCTTCCTCCAAGGAAGAAACCGCACCGAAAATTGTTAGTTTCACAAATGTGGCGCACGATTTAGGATTGCGCAGTGATCAATGTGAAGTACGTACTTCACCAAATTGTTTGTTTGATCAATTCGATCCTGCATTACGTAAATGGGATGCCGGTGGATTTTGCATGCAAGAAACCTTGACGGGTGGTGGGTGCGTTGGTGATGTTGATGGCGATGGTGTGGACGACATCTTTTACCCACGTATGGACGGGCATGATATTATATATCGTAATCGTGGTGACGGTACTTTTGAAGACATCTCGGCTGACAGTGGTATGTCCAAACATTTACATGTACGCTCGAATGGGTGTGCTTTCATTGACATTGATAATGACGGGGACAACGACATTTACGTCTCGACGGTTGCGGATAAACAATTCATGCTGTTTGTCAATGATGGCACCGGCAAATTCTTTGAACAAGCTTTGAAAAGAGGGGTAGCCAACATTCCTCAAAATGAAAGGTACCAAGGACACCCAACAGCGGGTGGATCCATTGATATTGCTGATTATGATTTAGATGGTTATTTAGACATTGTCACCACCGAATGGTTGCCGCAATTGGGGAAAGAGCGCCCCCAAACCAAAGCACAATTCAATGAAATGTACAATACATTGGGCAATAACAATGCTCGAGTCTATCGTAATTTAGGAGATGTCAAACCTGGTTATTTTGAAGATGTCACCCAATCCGTTGGTTATATCGCTTATCCACCTGGACAAGGGGACGATGATGCAAGAGATGCAATGCCGGATTCGCGTAAATCGTACAATTACGGTACCAAAGAGGATTTCAGAGAAGCATTGCAATGCATTGCACCCAGCACTGAATTAGCAGCAACAGCAGCAAACGATGAGTCAATTCGGAAGGATCTCACTCGTTTACAATTAAAAAGAAAATTTCAAATTGTTGTGAATCAAATAAGAGATCGCCAAGAAGATCATTTGTTTTTTGGCATTAAAAGTCCAATGATTGGTACTTATCGTGGATCTGGAACCACCAACGCAAGTTCACAAGTGCACGAACATTGTTTTACTGTTAACCTCGATCATACATGGACCTTGAAAGATATTATCACAAAGAAATACGACAAGACTGAACATACCATTGTTGTAAGTTTGTGTAGTGCATCGATTGAGAAAAATGTTGGTTTTTTGTTTTTGTTGTTTTTGTGTTTATTGATTTATTGATGTTACTAACGTTCCAGTATGAATGTGCTTCTGATTGTCTGTTTATCGGTTCTACTAGGAACGTCGTGGTGTATGGAAAGAAGACGATGAAGAGGATTATGTGGGTACATTTGCGGAACATTATGAATCCATTACAAAAATGAAAGGCAACCGTATCGTTGGTACATCATCCATAACAACAAAGAAGGAGGACGAATATGTCTGGTCGCGAGTGAAATTATTTCAAATGAATTCACATTTCATGAAAGGTGGAATGTCGAATCAAATGATAGGGTAAGTGCATTGCAAGAGTTGTGTTTGTGTGTACATGCACCTCTGATGTTGGGTTTTGTTGGGTTTTATTGATTGATTGCTAACTTGACTCCTTTTGTATTTTCGATCTACCACAGATTCACAATGATGGAAATGATGTCCGAACGTGGTATGGAAGGGGGTCAAGGTGCTATGAAGAATGGTGTCATACATTTAGATGCACCACTAGAATTGACTGGTGATCCAATGGAAAAACGAGTCAAAGATTTCTTGGGGGGGCAAAGTCCTCCAAATATTCCCAGTAACATTCCAACAACTGAAAACCTAGTAACGCCACCAACTGAGTTTGAAACCAACACTGTATTGGGAGACAAAGATGATATCTTTCGTTTCTATGGCTCCGAACGTCCATTTAAAGAGCCCCCATTTAAATCAATGCTCTTAGAATATGATGTTGATCATTCCGATTCGACCGGTAGTGGTGGGCAATTGGAAAGTGCATTGATGGTCAAATTTGCTTGTAAGAAATTTAAATCAATAAATTCAACATATGCATCACTTAAAAAGAATTTTCAATTGTTGTGGAACAATGTTGCAAATGCGAATAAACAAGTTCGTGAAAAAGAGATGTTGGACACTCACATGATGAACCAAGAAAACAAAATGAAAAAGGCAGATGAGTTTAAAACGGATGCACAAACCAAATATGCAACCAAGGCAGCCAAATATAATATGACGTTGCAGGAATATCATGAGTATATTACAAAGAGGGAAGAGCTCGTTCGATTTTCAGATCCGATTCAACGTAAAAAACGAAAAAAAGGTCAAATTAATCATTTTGCAAATTTTCCAATGAACGGTATTTTTTCATTCGGTGCTAAATTCATTGATCTGGACAATGATTATTTTCCAGATTTAATCATATCGGGTGATTTTGGTACATCACAAATGTTATGGAACAATCGTAACAATACTTTTTTTCGTGGTTTTTTCAGTGTCATTGAAGATTTAATGGACAATTCAATGGGTTGTACTGTTGGGGATTGGGATCAAGACGGTAAAACGGATATTATGTTTACGTCCGTGTCAATATCAATGAAAGACATGACTGCTTTGTCCAAAGTCTCAGAAGGTGCTGGCATGGGTTTGACGTTCAATGGCAATCATTTGTATAAAAATGTAGGCGATCGTGTTTTTGAAGATAAAACAGATCACGCCGGTGTACGTTTGAGTGGGTGGGGTTGGGGTGCTTTCTTTTTTGATTTTGACAATGACGGTGATCTTGATGTATTAAATGGAAACGGCATGGATGATCCAGAAACAACCGACGACGATGTATTCATCAATCAAAAAATGAGATTGTATGTGAATAAAGGGAAAAAAGATCAATACAAATTGTACGATGAAGCGGAAGCACATGGTATTGCTGATCAAAATGACAATCGTGGTTCAATGACTTTTGATTACGATGGTGATGGTGATCTCGATGTTTATGTCATCAATCATGGCGATACGCCTTCTTTGTACCGCAACGATGGTGGCAATTATTATGATTGGTTGCGCGTACGGGTTAAAGAAAGTAAAGCATTGGGTGCGCGTGATTCAATTGGTGCTAAAGTATATGTCACTTTGCGAGAACCGTCTTCAACTGCAAAAGTTTCAAACATGCCCGATACAATTGTTCGAGAAATTAAAAGTGCTGCTGCTTTTTGTGGGCAAAACGAATTGGTGGCTCATTTTGGATTGGGCAAATCCAATTTAAACGGCGGGGTGGTTCATCAAATCAGAATTGTTTGGCCACCCATTATCCAACCACGTGGCCAGTCCAATACTTCCAAATTGGATCCCTCGACTGTTACCGAAGCAATATTGCACAACGTACCTATCCGGCAAACATTGGTTGTAAGACGTCCACCAACCAATGATCATGTCAATGAAGGTCTAAAAATGGTTCAAAAATCAATTCAACAACATGTGAAACATGCCGTTCAAAACATTGATGAACCCTCCATCATTGCTGCGTGGCAAACAGCAACAAAAACGGACACTCTTGTTGTTTCGCATGCTGGTGTTTCATTGCCCATTTGTACACATAAAAAAATCACTAGTGTCAGTTCACCAAATCATGGCCAAGTGGTGATTGGTACCAGTGGTAAATATGTGAAATACCGTGCCTTTCCCCATTACAGCGGCATGGATAGTTTTACCTACACGATGAATGACGGTCGCGGTGGTACTTCCAAAGCGACAGTCCATGTCAATGTGGAAGCACCACCGACGGATGCCCATAAAGAAGCAATGACAGCAGCAGCCAAAAAATCTAAATTTTCATCCTTGGACGGTCGTGGCAACAATGTGGAACATCCAGAAAAAGAAGCCAGTGTTTTTTCACAATTGTTGCGATTAACACCCAATGCTTACAGCGATGGTTTAGAAAACCCGTCCGGTGGGTCCCGCCCAAGTGCACGTTTAATTTCCAATGTGTTGTTTACGCAACACAAAGGCAATGGCATTGGTTCTAAACGTGGGTTGAATGACATGCATTTGCATTTTGGGCAATTTCTTGCCCATGACATCAGTTTTGTAACACCACTGGCTGATTTTTACGCAAGTGGTAATTTTGCAATACCTGTTCCTGAAGGGGACACTACATTTGACCCTGATTATACTGGAGATGCCGTGATACGATTTCGAAGAAGTGGTGGGCAAAGTGGTACCGGCCGTGAATTTGGCATACCGAAACAACAAGTCAATAAAGTCACGGGATGGATGGATTTGTCGGTGGTGTATGGTTCAGCATCGGACCGTGCCACGGCGATCAGCTCACCCAAAAATGGAAAAATTGATATGCAAAACGATGGTACTGGCAACGGTGATAATCTGGCTTACAATTTAAAAGGCATTGCAAATTTAAATTTATTTGGTAAAAAATTGGAACGTTTGGTCATTTCGGGTGACAATCGTGTCAATGTACAACCTGGGTTGTTAACGCAACATACGTTGTGGGCCAGAGAACACAATCGTATTGTTGATGAACTGTTGGTTGATCATCCAACCATGACCGATCGAGAATTGTTTTTAACAGCAAGAAAAGAAAACATAGCAACGTACCAACACATTGTGTTGTATGAATGGTTGCCCTTGTTGTTGGGGACCCAGTACATCCGTACAATGAAATTGGATTCGTATTTCAAAAGTGGTGGTTATCAAGGAAACGAAATTGATGCACGGGTTGCGAATGAATTTGCCAGTGTTGCCTTTCGTTTTGGTCATTCACAAGTCACAAATGAATTGAAACGGTTGACCACGGAATTAAACACCTCAAAACATGGCCATTTGCCTTTACGTGATAATTATTTCAGTCCTGGCAGAGTGATGAAACAAGGTGGCATTGATCCTATATTACGTGGTATGATTTGGACTGTTTCGCAAGAAATAGATACCAAAGCAGTGGATGGGGTTCGTAATTTTTTATTTGGTACAAATACAAAAGGATTTGATTTGGTAGCCATCAATATTCAACGTGGTCGAGATCATGGAATCCCGAATTACAATGCCTTAAGAATTGGGCTAGGTTTGGCCGAAATCAGTGCATGGGAAGATATAACAAGTGATTCCGAAGTGATTGGGTTGTTGAAAGAATTGTACGGCGATGGCAGTAATGGCAAAGGTAAGAATTGACACGATGGTTTGGTTTTGATGGTGTTTGATGACATTGTTGAAGAAGGTGTCGATTTTGTCTCATTTATTTTTTTATGTTGTGGTGGTTGTTGTTGTGGTGGTGGTGGTGGTGGTGGTGGTGGTTGCTGCTGCTGTTGTTCTAGATGGCTTTCATGACATGGATGCGTTTGTTGGTGGATTGGCGGAAGATCATGTTGAGGGTGGAACAATTGGTGAATTGTTTGCTCACATTATTGGCGATCAGTTTTTTCGTTTGAGAAATGGTGATCGTCATTGGTACGAAAACACTGATGTGAGTGGTAACAAAGCATTGTTGAACAAAATAAAAAAAGGAACGGAAGGCACGAAAGGAACGAAAGGAACGACCATGATGGATGTCATTGTAAGAAACAGTCGCTTAAATCCAGAGGATCAAGTATGGGACGGGCATCATACAGGTGAACGTTCCGCGTTTTTAATTCCAAAAACATCGATGCAACCAACAAGAAAAACAAAGAAGGTCGAAGAACATGAAACGACCGAATTGTAGCGTCGTGGTTTGTTGGTCGTGTGCTCTGTACACACAACAGTGTATGTAGTATGTGGGTATGTGGTACATGTATGTACAGGTGGTGCTACCTGAGATGGCTGATGGCTATACAATTAAAACTATACAACACTGACGGGTACTACTTCTACTTCTAAAATTAAAAAAATAAATGATAATGATAACATGATAAATTCTTAACTCTTAATACAGGTAATAGTACTCTACTGTAGGTTTGGGATGAACAAAAACCTGTACTGTAGCTGACTCAAAATATTTACTAGTACCTAGGCTGATTTTACTTTCGAATATTTAGGGATGATTTTTACCGTGAGATCTCAGAAATTTTTTTTCCCATCTCAGATCTCACGCCCAATTTTCGAGTGAGCCAAACCTTCAAATCCAGTTGAAGCCTAAAGGCTTTTTCCACAATTACAATAGAGGTGTAAATAGACTTTTAAACAATAAAGTTCAATTTTCTCTATTGTTTAAAAAAAAAAGTGGAATTCTAACGGCAATATTGCCAGA
>Ga0115005_10004775_pt1 | contig 10707 bp, 14 predicted proteins | sample ArcOceMetagenome_FD_87163 | JGI IMG/M metagenome (GOLD analysis project Ga0115005, IMG submission 87163) | Marine eukaryotic phytoplankton communities from Arctic Ocean - Arctic Ocean - Greenland ARC118M Metagenome | ecosystem: Environmental > Aquatic > Marine > Oceanic | place: Arctic Ocean...
ATTAAATGCAGGATATATTCATAATGTACAAACCATACAAAAAACACTTACCCATTATTTCCAATGCCGTTTCCGGTATTGCACTCGCTGTTTCAGTAGTGTTTTTTATGTCATTTTCCAACGCCGCCTCTATTTACGGCTCAGCTCACAATGAGGATACCGGCGAGCCCCTTGGTCAAGCTGCCCGTTTGCCTGGCGCCGTTGAGCACTCCAACGGTTTGTTCCAAAATTCGCGGGACTGAAAAGAATGGAAAATACTCGTTTTCCGGTTTGGATGTCGGCGAAGACTATGCAGTCATAATCAATGGTGGTACTTCGGCCGCCAACCGCAAGTTTTAAGCTTATTACAACTTCCTATGTACACAGTAAAAGCATACCGAGGTTATCACATTAACAAGAGACAATATTCGGCTGAATTTACAGGTAAGTTCAACTTCAGCAACTTTCAACGTATTATCAATTTCACTGTAGTCGACTTCCCAGAACTGTATTCACTCGATCTTGAGGGAAGCGAGATTGCACTTTGTGAAGGCCAACCCTCGAAAACCATTTCTCTGGATCAGGTTAGCAACGCAAATAAATTAAAAATAAGAGACAGCATAAATATTGCATCCTCCTCAATACATCACGAGTTATTTAGTGCAACATTTTTAGAGCACTATTCTTTGTACTTCTGACAAGATCAGTGACTTTGTCACATAGACTTTTCTTCTAATAGGATTAGTTATCTCAATATAATTTTGTCTATTGAAGGCAAGGAAAAGCATGTTAAGGAAATATCAAATGAATGATGAAAAAGCATTAATCAAATCACCTATGACAGGTGCAGAACTACTCGAAAAGATAGCCATATCATATCCCTACAGTTATCGTATTTTATTGACTGGATATGCAGATATGGAGTCGACTGTAAACACAGTTAATAAAGGAAAAGTTCACCGATATATTCAGAAACCGTGGAACAACGACGAGCTATTGAATGCTATAGAAGAAGGGTTGGAAAACGTTAGTTTAAAATATGAAAACATCGATATGCAAAATCAAATACAAAAACGAAATCATAGTATTAAAGAGCTAAACAAAAATCTTGAAGATAAGGTTCAATTACGTACCAAACAAATTCGCTTGGCATTGAACAGAATCAAACGAGATAACAACGCTACGCAAAAAGTGTTGTTTAAGCTGATTAACATTAACCCCAATCTAAATGGTGGGTTTGCTAACAGCGTAAGCTTACTATCAAAAAGAATTGCCGAACATTTTTCGCTTTCTAAAGATGAAATTAGTGACATTACGTAAGCTGCTTTGTTATGTGAGATTGGTTTGCTGGGTTTAGATACAGCTATTTATAGTAAACCATCTAGGGAACTTAACTATAATCAGAAGCAAGAGTATGAAAGTCAAACCCAAATAGCGGAGTTGGTATTAGGACCGGCCGTTCATTTGCAAACTGTGTCAGATATTATTACTTGCCAATTTGAATGGCACAATGGTACAGGTCCCAACAAGTTAGTTGACTTGCAGATCCCCATGGGAGCCAAAATTCTATCTGTTGCAAGAGATTACTGGCGATACGCTTTAGGTCATATGACACCAGATAGCATGAACGAAACTGCAGTACAGGCCCAAATGAAAAAATTCACAGGTACACGTTATGATCCTGCTGTGCTGAAAATTTTATTCGATATTGATGAAATTGTCTCTAACGAATTTATAGAAAAACCAATGGTCACTAACGGACTTGAACCCGGTATGGTGCTCAAATACAACTTGTTCAACAACGCACATATCTTAGTGTTACCGGAAGGGCATGTGTTCAGTGAAACAACCATATCGAAACTAGTGCAGTTTGAGAAAAGCCAACCAGCACCTATTTGTTTGATAGTAGAAGATCACCAGACTGAAGTTTAAGTAACCTGAAGTCGGGTTAAGTATTCACTGGAAAGGATAAGTTAAAGGTCGTACCCACGCCGATTTTAGAATCGACTGTAACCTGCGCATCATGTGCTTCAAGGATAGCATAGGAAATAGACAACCCTAAGCCGGTGCCAACCCCCACAGGTTTAGTGGTAAAAAAAGGAGTAAACAGCTTACCAATTGTCCCTTCATCCATTCCACGCCCCGTGTCTTGGACATGTATGGTCACTCTATGGTCACTTTCTGTATGGGATATGCTGAGTTTTCCGCCTCCTTCCATGGCGTAGGCTGCGTTACTAAACAAATTCATAAAGACCTGCTGTAACTGCCCTAAATTGCCCAAGACCAAGGGGCAAGACTCGCTTAGCTGATTGTCTAGCTGATGCTCATATTTAAATACATTCCCAGTAATTCTCAACGCTGCATCAACACATTTATAGAGAGACATTTGAGTCATTTCTGCATTTCCAGCACGAGAAAAATTTTTTAAATTATCTACAATATCTCCAACCCTATTTAATCCTTCAATATTAGATGTTAATAAATCTACAGAATCCTTATCTATGTATGCAAGATCAACTTTTTCACATAGTGTTTTAAAAGATAACAGGTTCAAATTTTGGTGTGTTTCAAATTCACTTTTAAGCTTATCATGTAGACTTTTATAATCTTTTAAATACTCTTTAAGAACTTGCATATTTGAACGTATAAATGCGATAGGATTATTAATCTCATGAGCAACGCCAGCAGCTAATTGCCCCAACGAAGCCATTTTCTCGGATTGTATGAGTTGACGTTTAGCATTTTCAAGACTATTAACTGAATCTTGAAGCTGCACGTTACGTTTTAAGATATGTACATCAGTTAACCTTCGCTGGATACCACTCTTTAGGTGACCTCGAGCGGTAGCCAATATTGGGAATATTTCTTCATCAACTAATTCCATTTTACTCAAAAATGCTAGCCAGCCAATTTTATTTTCAGACAAAGCAAAATTCATATACAGCACCCAAGCAAACTGCTCTAAGTGCTGATTGTTATCGTCGCTGACCGCAGAAGCCAACCAAGAATCTAACACCTCTGTTTCACTCAATGGCAAGTTGGCGTTAACAAGTTTTTGCAGCTCACTTCGACTTTGCCAACCATCCCCTTCACGCCACGATTTATCAAGCTTCCCATCTACTCCCAAACCATTTTCAGTCACAAAGTAAAAGCCATATTCCGCAGAACAATACTGGCAAGTGAGTTCAACCATATTGCAGATCATATCGTTTAGCGGCAGCTCTGAGGCAACCCCCATCGAAGCTTTCCCAAGAAATTCGAGCTCAGATTGTTTTTTTGTAGAAAAAGCTAATGCATCTTTCAAAGACTGATTGGTTTGGTGAATTTCTAAAGAATATCGCTCCAGTTCATTTTCAGCTAAGTTTCGCGCTTTTTTCTCTCTAACAGCTTTACGTTCAAGAACAGCTATGCGCTTCTCAAGTTCTGTGACAGATCTGATACCATCTGATAGAAGTTTACCAGTTTGATACTCAAAAGGTTTTTTCACACCTTATCGACCTCAATTACACAGCGCTGACCGCCTTCGTGTTCACATTCAGTTTGGGATACTTTCACTTCTTGACCTGTATGCTCTGCAAGTCCTTGCACAATGCCTTCACAGAAAAAACATAACTTACGTGGAGACTGATAATGAAATGTGAGTTGATTAGGTGTTTCTGACAAAAATTCAAACTCAGGGAGCAGTGCGTCTGGATTTAGTTTTTTCACCTCTACATGAATAAAATCCTGAACCGCATGTAAAAACTTGAACACATCTTTAAAATCATGGGCACCCGCAGGGGCCAAGTTATATAACTCTTTAAACACCCACTTTCCAAAGGCAAACTGTGCATTTTTTGCTGATATATTTTGTTTATCTACCACTAGCCCAATTAGCGTAAATAACTCTTGGTCGTCATAAGTGCCAACTGTGGTGTAAACACCTTCGCTTGGCAATTCAGCTTCATCAAGTAATTCATCCCAGAACTCTTCGCCCCAAAGCTCTTCAATAAATTCATTAAATTTTACGAATACTATGCCTTTCATAAACGTTCTCTTAAACAAATTTTTAACCATTATTGGTTACTTTTTTTCAATTTTCCAGTTATCAATTATATAAAAATTAGGCTGTTACATAACCTTATTCAAAATGTATCTACTAGGTGCTATATATAAATCAATGTTTGGTTCACCAGATTTTATACTGGTTGCTATCAGTCAACAGGAAAATGTCTCAAATTTGAAACACTTAAGCTTGTCTTTCACGCTACCTCATTAAAAAAACGGACTGAAAATATTATAACACATTGATTTATATGAATATAAAAACAATGGAATGATAACTGCTGTATCTTACTTAAATCAACCGAAATAAGCACCTTTGCCTAATGTCAAAGCGGTTTTGTCTAAAGTGAGTAAATTACATGTTTGAGCCCATTTATTTATATTCAGCAACTACTAAACCCCAAATATTAGAGCATGAAAAATTGCCCAAGACTGACCTTAATGGCCTAAATAAAATTGTGGCTATTGGTTATGATCAAAATAAGAGTCAGCGTTTACCCGTTAGCCGCTATAGTTTAAAAATTAATGTATTAGGATTAGGCACTAGAGAGGCTACATAAGGCATAGGATTAGCTGCAATGGGTCACAAGGTGATAGCAGTTGATATAGATCAACGTAAGGTAAATGCCTTAAATCAGGGTCGTGTTTCCTGTGTCGAGTCAAAGCTTAAAGCGCTTCTAAAACAAGAGCGTAGACTGAACAACTTATTTGCTTCATTAGATTTGCACCACGCTATATTAAATACTGATTTAAGCATGGTCTGCATTGGCAGCAGCTGTCTTCAAAAAGCAACAGTTGACTCATACAATATGACTACGATTATTGAGAACATATCTACGACTCTGCGAACTAAGCAAGGCTTCCATCTAATTATTTTTTGTCAGCCTACATCTCGCGCAGATATTCAAAATTTTATTGGTACTGACATTGAACAAAGTACAGGTAAAATATTGGGCAAAGACTCTGGCTTATGTTTTGTTCCCATGGTGTTTAGCGAACATCAAGCCTTGAGTGACTTCTATTCGTTGCCTAACATGACTATTACCGCAAGCGATAAAAGGAGTGAGATTCTAGTAGGAAAACTTTTTAACGGGTTCAATAACAAAATACGCTAGGTATATAAAAGTGTAATACGGGCCAGTGAATGGCCCGTAATATATTATTCAAGGTTTCAGCTGAACAGTCCCCAAAACCAGCCTCTAGATAGGTCATCTTCGCAGGTTTTTAATTGGGTCGCATATCTTAAGGAGCGTGCATTAACCGTTTTAGCCACCTCTTTAAGCCATGCTTTTTTGTTATAGCTACCTTTGCGATAACCACCCCAGCCCTCGTGATAATTAAGATACTGCAATTCGGCATCCCATTTTGACACACCGTTTATTTTGTTAGTTTTGTTAATAAACCAGCCCATAAAATCCATAGCATCACTAAAATCGGTACGGTCAGCCCAAGAGTTGTCTGTTTCCCGTTTGTAATCATCCCAAGTAGGAGTCTTGGCCTGAGAATAACCATAGGCGCTACTGACACGTCCCCAAGGTATGAGTCCAAAAAAGAAATAGTCCTTGGGTGGACGAGCTTTCGCTTTAAAGGAACTTTCTTGATACATCATCGACATAGGTATGTGAATGGGTACTCCCCACTTCTCTTTCATGTCAGTTGCCGTTTCGAACCAATCACGCTTTTCAGTAAAAATATCGCAAATATTACTAATATTTTTCGGAGGAGTGGTAGTACAGGCCACTAAAAACAAGGTACTAGCCATAGTGATTAAAATAACTTTAAAAAATTGATAACGTTTTGTGAACTTTTGATCCATAACCTACTCTTAATTAGCGTGTTCTAGTTATTGTGTGTTTTCCCTGGTAGTAGCTTTGAAGCCTGATACATCTCAGGCTTTTTTTTTGCCTTAGATTAATCAGTTGTGGCAACCGAAAAATAACTACTTAGAAAATCATCGAAAGAAATATTGTCCTGCTGCTCAATAACACTCTGCTTTTGAATGGATAAGCTTGCGTGTTTCGCCAATTCATTAGCATTCATAAATTCATAATCAGAACCTATCAATTGTTGTTTGTAGTCTTCTGCCAAAGCCAACCCTAAAGAGCCATTATCACATTGTTCACTGATTAATCGTTCTAAAATTCTGGCTGAAGGTGTCAAACTAGGATCAAGTATTTTTTGTTTTTCCAGCTGTAACGCGGCTTTATAATGTGTTGTACCATTCGCTTTATCAAGTACTAAAGCCACTTCTTGCATCTCAGAAAATAGCTGCAATGCCCAAGCAGATAAACCTACAGATTGTTCCTTATTTGAGAGCATTAGCTTTGGGTCTCGTCCATGATCCACTACGGCACTTAAATTTACTTCAGTTTCATGATACTGCTGTGAATCCATCAGCGCACTAGGCTTAGTGAAGCAATACAACAAAAATACATCTAGAAAATAAAACTGATTTTCCTCAATACCTATGGCACTGAATGGATTAACGTCTAGAGCTCGCACTTCTATGTAGCTCACACCTCTCTTATCTAATGCATCTGACGGTTTTTCTAGCGATTGCGTGGGTTGCTTGGGTCTAATAGGTGAATAAAGTTCATTTTCAATCTGCAACACGTTGGCATTTAACTGTTGATACTTGCCTTCTTTCTTATTTGCATACTTTTGATAAGCCGAAGATGGTTCATTAATCGCTGCTCTTAATGATGCAATGTAGCTATCGACTTGGTTATAACAAATATTTAAATCTGACTGAGCACTATTGGTATATCCCAAATCACTCATCCGAAGAGACGTAGCGTAAGGTAAGTAATAGGTACCCTGGCCCAATTTTTTAAAAGGTAAATTGGTTTCTTTATCTTTGATAAATGAGCCGCAAATAGCAGGAGATGCACCATACAGATAGGGTATTAGCCAACAAAAACGGCGGTAGTTTCTGATCAATGCAAAGTATGCAGCAGAAATCGCATCTTTATCGGGCTTTTTATCAGACTCTTCTAGAGATGTTTTATCTAACCACTGTTGCCAGAATTCGTCAGGTAGAGAAAAATTAAAATGCACCCCAGAGATAGCTTGCATCATACTGCCGTAGCGGTTTTTTAAACCTACTCGATACAGTGATTTCATTTGTCCTACGTTAGACGAACCATAATTGGCAATAGGGATTGCATCTTGATTCTCGATAAAACAAGGCATGCTCATAGGCCATAAACGTTCATCACCTATGTTTGAAACCGTAAATTTATGCACATCATTTAACTGGGCGATAGTTTTTTGTACAGATGTTTCAGGCGGAGTGATAAATTCAAGTAAAGATTCTGAAAAATCGGTGGTGATAAACTCATGGGTCAAAGCTGCCCCCAAAGCCAGTTGATGAGGGCTCTGCGCCAAACCGCCATCTGGGTTGATACGTAAGGTTTCACGCTCTACCCCATGACGTATTCCAGTTAAGGTTTGTGCAACTGCTTGGTCTTGTAATACATTTAAACGCTCTGCAAAAGATGTCTGATTTACTTGCAAAATACTATCCAACTAAAAATAAAAAGAACCCATTTATGGGATCTAGTCTACCTGCAGTTTATGAATAAAGTAACTAGGTATACCAGTAATTTACATCGAGTAACAAATACGGCAGATTGTTTGCTAGAATATGAAAATAAAAATCAATTAACAATGATAAATACCCTACTAAGTTGAAGGAAACACTATTTTGCCTAGGCCCGAATTAAGTATTTTTGATGCCCAATTTGCCATAAATCAGTTTAGCGGTAATCAATTGTTATTGGTGCAAATTTTAGAAAAATTCATTCGACAATATCAACATTTTGATACTTTGCTCGTAGAACACCTACAACAAGAAGATCTGGACTCAGCGAAACAACAAGTGCATACCATTAAAGGAGTCAGTGGAAATTTAGGTATGAAAGCATTACACCATGAGTGTAAAGAGCTTGAAGTAAATTTGGCTAAGACAATAACAGAACATACTTTTGTAGACTTTTTACACATTTTTAAGCAAACGTTAACCTTAATTCAAAATTATTCAGCAGAAAGTGGTACTAAACAAAGTCCTGAAGTAGTCCCTCAACAAGATAAAAAGATGTTGCTAATCAATGCGTTAAAGCGCAACGAGTTTATTTCTGATAGTAAAATGCAAAGCTTCTCGCAATCATTAAATTTGTCGCCTGAAAAATTTAATGAACTGCAACAGGCTATTGATGATTTAGATTACACCAGCGCCATTGCGCTATTGGACTAACAAAAGATTTTGTTAGCTTCAATACAGGTTTTATTTGATCACCCTGATTTTGTGATAGTCAACAAACCCAACAATATCTCCGTACAAAATGAGTCTATCCAATCTGGTATTCTGCCACTAATTTGCCAACAACTTAAGGTTGAGAAATTATGGTTGGTGCATAGGTTAGACAAGGTCACTTCTGGTATTTTAATTCTAGCGAAACACTCCCAAGCTGCCGCTGTGTTTGGCCTATTGTTTGAGCAAAAACAAATAGAAAAGTACTATTTGGCTATTTCTACGAAGAAACCCAAGAAAAAACAAGGCGCGATTAAAGGCGGTATGAAAAAAGTCCGAGATGGTAAGTGGATGTTGGATAGTAGTGATACATCAGTGGCCATCAGCCAATTCTTTAGTTTCTCGATTTCAGCAGGCCTTCGATTGTTTTTGGTTAAACCACTTACTGGTAAGACACATCAAATTCGAGTAGCCGTAAAAAGTTTAGGCAGTCCTATCTTAGGCGACGAGTTATACAAAGGCGGAACCTCTGATCGTACTTATCTTCATGCATACTGCATTCGCTTTATTTATCAAGACCAACCTATTTGTATAATTTGCCCACCTGATAGAGGCGATTTCTTTATAAATGATGACACTAGCCAACAAATTGCAAAGCTAGCCACACCTTGGACTTTGAATTGGCCAGATATTAAGTTGCCTCAGAAAAATGCAGGGTAAGTGCCCTCGCATAGCCATTGTTGGTAAAGGTGCAATAGGCGGGTTGATTGGCTTTAAGTGCCACCAACTTGGTTATGATTATCAGCACTTAATAAAAACACATCTACAACAATCATTTGAGGTAACGGATATCGCTGGCGACTCACATAGCTTGACACCGAACACTTCAGTGATCACTAATCCCGCCCAATTTGATTTACTTATATTGCCCGTCAAGGCTTACCATGTGCTGCCAGTGTTAGAGCAATTACAACCTTTTATTCAACCAAACCATGTAATAGTGCTGTTACACAACGGCATGGGCACCATAGAACAAGTTAAAGCAAAGCTACCTAATCCATTGATCGCAGCCACCACAAGTTATGCAGCATTTAAACCTGATGCAAATACGCTGATAGAAACAGGTTTGGGTCAAACTCACCTTGGCTGGTTAGGCAATGTTGATCCGACGTTAAAACAATCAATAGAGCCGATACTTTCTAAGTTACTTCCACCGAGTATCTGGCATCAAGATATCAATTTGGCTTTATGGAAAAAGTTAGCTATCAATGCAGTGATTAATCCCCTTACCGCCATTCACAACTCAAAAAACGGTGAACTTGCAGATATAAAATACAACGCCAACATTTCTAATATTTGTGGTGAAATTGCAAAGGTGATGAGAGCCCTAGATTACTCAGTTGATAGTGTTGTACTAGTTGAAAATGTAAAACAAGTAATAACAGCCACGGCTAATAACTACTCATCGATGCATCAAGATCTTAAATTCAAACGTCAGACAGAAATAGAATTCATTAATGGTTATGTGATATCTAAAGCAGCAGAATTAAATATCAACGTTCCCCATAATCAACAATTAGTTGAACAAATAAGACAACTAGAATAACCAAACTGGTTGCTCTATCCTATCTGCTCAAACCTAAACATTATTCAAATATATACCCATTCAAAATGCTATAGCGAAGACAAGTAAATTTGTAACTGTTGCATACCAGCTCCCCAACCTTACCGTGCTCAGGTCTCGTTGCTTCAAACGCGACGACTTCCTCTGGTGTTGGGTTTCTTGGTTCCCACAGAAAAGTGATAGTTGTTTTGCCATCAGCTTCTTCAAACGACAAAGTGGTTAAGATATCTTTAGGCTAATTAGGAATGTGCTGCATCGGCACTATGTCACCACTTTCATTGGAGAAGTATTGTAAAAAAACTAGTTTTTCAGGCGAACTAACTTCTTCATATTGGGTGAAAAACCACATTACATGTCCGTTAGGTATAGTGACTTTATGCAGTGACGAACCGCCGATTTTAATGTCCGCTTTGACAAACTCACAGCTACAGCCTTGCATAGGGAACATCCAATTATTTAAATGCTGCACCTTAGTCCAAGCATCAAAAACTAGCTGCTTAGGCGCATTAAACTCTTTGACTATTTTTGATGGTGCCACTGTATTCTGATTCATTTACGTTTTCCCTCTTTCTGAATGTTAGTTAAATAATCATCTAGCTGATCAAGGGCCCCTCCCCAATACTTCTCAAATTGGTGCATCCACTCTTGAATAGGTTTTAATTTGTCTGGTTCGACTTTATAAAACCGATACCAACCCATGCGCCTTTCTGACACTAAGCACACCTCTTTTAATACACCAAGATGTTTAGACACCATAGGTTGAGGCCACTCAAATACATGAGAGAGCTCATTCACAGTCATTTCCTTC
>Ga0115005_10004779_pt1 | contig 10704 bp, 7 predicted proteins | sample ArcOceMetagenome_FD_87163 | JGI IMG/M metagenome (GOLD analysis project Ga0115005, IMG submission 87163) | Marine eukaryotic phytoplankton communities from Arctic Ocean - Arctic Ocean - Greenland ARC118M Metagenome | ecosystem: Environmental > Aquatic > Marine > Oceanic | place: Arctic Ocean...
GAGAGAGAGAGAGAGAGAGAGAGAGAGAGAGAGAGAGAGAGAGAGAGAGAGAGAGAGGTTCATCGGACCGACCCACATGGGCGAAGGTTCTTATGTGGGAGTGGCGTTGGACACACCCAAAGGGTACAACGATGGGAGCTCTGATGGAAGACGCTACTTCACTTGCTCACAGAATCATAGTGTTTTTATGAAACTTGATAGAGTCCGCGTCGCCAGTATCTTCATGATCGTTTTAGATGCTTGTTTAAGGTGAGCCATCAATGCAACGTCAAAACACTTCAAATTCAATTCAACGGGTTTACATAAGTTAAGTTTTATGCTTTTTGGATTGCTCTTTTCTTGTTAGTCTTGGATTTTTACCTAAGGGAAGCCATCGGTACGATGTCAAAGGCAGCAGCAATGAAAAAACGTCCAGCCGCACAAAGTTCTACAGAGTGGAAAGTTGAAGATCAGACAGATTGGCTAACAAACAATGGTTGGATTGGAGAAGCTGATGAATACAAAAATGATTTGACTTGCCGCCTCTGCAGGAAAGCATTTGCCTCCACGCCCAAATTCGTCAATCATATGTTTTACGCACATCGAGTGAGCAAGAGCGGTCTAAAGGCACACAGACTTGCAAAAGCGCAATTGGGAATGTGTAGTATCATGGACGTTGCCGAAGCCACGTACGTCCGAGGCATTCAAGACGAGCCCAGCATGTGGGAATGCACTGTTTGTCGTAAAAAGCTTGGCAAAGAAAATTCACAAGTGCATTTATTACGACAACACCATCTTTCAAAAGATGAAACGAAGCATTGGTGGGTCGTACAAAATGGACACGCATTGCGAAACAAAAGCAAAAGGAGTGCGTCCATGCTAAATGCAATGATACTTGAAGCCACATTGCCAAACAGAGAAGGTGACCAGACTGAAGATGAAGAAGAGGAGATGCCATCATTGGTAGAATCGGAAGTGGAAGAAGAAGAAGAGGTGGATGAAGAAGAGGATGAGGATGATAAAAAAGAGGAGGAAGATGAAGAAGAGGAGGAAGCCAGAGAAGAGAATGACTATGAAGAAACTGGAAATGATGAGACAGGCCGAGCCAGCAATTCCATTATTGAAGCAGGAAATGTTACAACCATTCAACGTCTGCAAGCGTTGATTGATACCTTTACGAATGCACGTCAATGCGAAATTGTCACGCCGACATTGCAAATTGCGGCTGTAGCATATGATTGGATTGGACATTGTCAGCAAAAACATCGATACGAATATCCATTGGAAGAGCCAAACATTCCAACAGATTTTTGGGAAGATGATTCCGAGGGAATGAAAGATTATAAAGATTTCGTTGCATGGCTGAAAAGCATGAAAGGCTGTAGCGACGGAACTGCGCGCCAGCATGTAAAGCAGTTGCTTCGCCTTTGGGATATGTTCGACAAGCAAGAAGCAAACAACTTTAGCCCGATGAGCTACGCGATTGCTATTTACCAAAGTGGACACCTTGCGCGTATCATGAACAAACCTATTATGGACCTCAGTTACAGTTGGTCAAGGACTATTTTGCAAGCGTTGACACATTACGTGAGCTTTGCAATTCGCGTTTGCATTCGCGAAGACAAACCAATCGCCAGAAACAGGCTTGAAGTTTTCAAAGATGAGCTCGGTGGCTGCATGAGGCGAGTGCATAAGCAAAGGAAAGTACAAAGTCGCAAGAAAAAACAACAACATTCAGCGCTACTTGAGTATATGCCCGAATATGAGGAGAGAAATGTCGGCGTCAGAATGGCAATGTGTACTTTGTACCTTCTGAGTTTGAAATCACCTATCGAGCAAACGCATAAGATGATGCACTTGGCGACAATATGCATTGTGGGCATCATTTTCTTCAATGGTATGGGAGGTCGGCCAATGGAATGGAAACGTATGCTCAAAGAATACGCTTTGCAGCGATTCCAAGACGGTTGGGATTTCTTGGAATGCTGTGAGCATAAGACCCACAAGACTCACGGCGACCTCGGTAAGCATGTTTTCCCAGGCACAATGGTTGCCATTCAAACTTACGCGTCATTGTTTATGCATCGCTCGGCATATTTATTGGACATACCCGATACAGCATACCTCACAAGGTATGTCCACGCATTTTTGAATTTGTTTTTCAACATGGCCACTGATGAGCAGCGTGAAAAGCGGAAGCAATTTACAATCACAGTGTTGCGCAAGTATTTTCACACAAAGGGCGTCAGAATTGCACGTGAGAATGATTTCATTCGCTGCATTTCAACAACTGACCCGCACGGCGAAGATGTTGCCACGAGCGTGTACGTTTGCAACACACCGAGGGACGATGCGCGACTAAGCAAACTGATTTACTTAGATGTCATGGGTGAGCCATCAGAGTGGCCAACGCAACGTGAGCTTGACTGCTTTCGACGGCCAGTGCAAGAATTGCTCGACATCAAAGGCGACCCTGAAGTGTTATTCGCAGAGGTCAAAGATCACGCCGAAGACGACGACAAAGATCATGACGACGTCTTCCAGGCAATTGAAGACGACCCAAACATCGTCACTTCCATGCCTTTGCGCAACGTTTCAGATGATGATTCAGATGCCAATGGTTACAAATACGTAACTCCACCCAAAACAACGCTTACGCGCTGGACGCGCCCATGCAAGATTGCGAGCTCGTTGTTGCCCTCTCCCAAAAAAGCCGAGGACGATGAGACGACAGCGCGCGCATCGATTTCTTCGAATGAGGGTGAAAAGAAAAAACAGAGGAAAGGATATCACACCATCACGCCAGGGGAACAAGCATGGATATTGTTGCAAGCAGAGCCAATCATTTGTAAAGGTGGGTTACCCAAAAAGCTGGAGTACGAAGAACTTTTGGAATTTGGCACCAGTACAGGGAAACTGGCGCCAGAAACAACATACGACGGATTGCGCAGTGTGATTCGGAGGAAATGGGATCCACGATGGCAGAAAACGGCGCCAACTTGTCAAAGCAGTGGCAGCAAAGATTGAATGGTGACCGCCCTGCGCTGTGGTACAAAGGGCGATTGGGCGAACGGAAAAGTTTGTGGATTTACAATGATTTTTTGGAGGACGCCTAGGGGCGAGTTGTAAGGACATAATTGCAATACCCTTTTTAGTATCATGTTGCACTTGATGAACAACGTACAAGTGCTTGTACATATTCTGCGGGTGCTGCCACATGTGCACCTCGCAATATGGTTGTGTACAGTTGTATAGCTTTTTATTTTTGCTCAAATGCATTATCACAAACACGGAGGCCTTGCCAGGACCATGCTTAACAAAAAGATGCGGTCTTGCTTAAGGATTTGTAGCGAATTCTTAAAGGAAATGCAAACATTTGGCGGATTTACAATGATTTTTTGGAGGACGCCTAGGGGCGAGTTGTAAGGACATATTAACAAGATCCGTTCGGGACCATGTTGCGCTTGATGAACAACGCGCAAGTGCTTGTACATATTCTGCATGTGTTGCCACATGTGCACCAATTGTATAGGTACAATTGTATAGCTTTTTCTTTTTCCTCAAATGCATGTTCACAAAAACGGAAGCCTTGCCAGGACCATGGTTAAAAAAAGATGTGGTCTTGCTTGCGGATTTACGGCGATCTTTTGAAGGACCGCATGTTCACATGAATCAACATACACACGCTCATTGGTGTGAGTTATAAAAGCAACAGATAAACACATGTTCAGAAAGGGTATGCCTTGCCAGGACCGCGTTCAGCATAACCCGGAATGTTGTGGATTTGTATGAATTTTTCGAGGATTGCATGACATGAGTTATAAGGATAAGTTGATAGGTGTGTGTGTGTGTGTTGCCCACTTGCGCCTTTAGTATTTTTCTCAAAAAGGGTATGCCTTGCCAGGACAGCGTTCAGAATGGACAGAAATGTGGAAGATGGATTTTTTTGGATGACTGCATGGCGTGAGTTATGAGGATAAGTTGCTAGGTGTGTCTGTGTGTTGCTCACTTGCGCGTTTATTATTTTTTGCTTCAAAAAAGGTATGCCTTGCCAGGACTGCGCAAACAAAATGTGACGAGTGAGCGTGGCCCTAGAGTAGTAGAAGCAACTTAACTCTTGAACCGAACGTTGGTGCGGTAAGAAAAGCATATGGCTCGTGCCCATATTTTCGAAATTGTTGAAGCTTAGATGTGGTAAGGGATGCAACTTGTGTGTGTGATGTGGATGTTGCGATTTCTTGCCTATGCCAAGCTTCTTGTCTACGTCGTAGCATTGTGCTCGTAGTTTGTTGCTCGCTGTCATAGTGTTCTCACAGTTTCCACTCATAGCCACTTCTATATCGTCGGGCTATTCCTAAGCATTGCTGGCTATACTTGCACGTGGGTGGCTGGAGCAGAACTTCTTGACTACGTCGAAGCATTGTGCTCTTATTTGCTGCTCGACATCATGGTGTTCTCACAGTTTCCACACGTAGCAACTTCTATGTCGTCTGGCTATTCCTCAGCATTGCTTGCTATGGGTGTGTTCGGCGGAAGCCAAGTTGACAATACATGAAACCAATGCCGCACGGATGTATCAGAAGAAGCTCTTTCATTAAATCGTAAGGGGCATTGTTTTATTTGCATGTGCATTTCATAATCATGTTTTTTCATAGCCACGATCAGCACAAATCTTGCGCTGCCGCGCTTAGCGCGATGCCGTCAGTTGCTCAACGCACACGCTGCAAGCAGTGATTTGCTGTGTTGCATTCACAACCTGGTGCTCTCGGTGTCTTTTCATGTACATTGTGTAAGCCTTCATGCGCCCTTTGAGATTGTCTTTTTGTTCGAATGGAAAATCCTTGGCGCATTTCTACGTTGCTGCTCGCTGCGTCAGTTATTGGAAGCATCGCATGCTGTAGCGTCTCGTTGCATTCATCTCCATGGTGGTCGAGGTGTCTCTTTAGAAAAAAGATATAAAGGAGAAGCCATGCATATAATCACTTATTGATTCGATTGGAGCTTCATGTTTCCAACGCATTAGCATACACAAGTCATATGAAAATCGGCTGCTTGCACGTACGCTTTGGCTCAGATATCAATATGTAGGCAACCCATCGTTAGTGCCGCCATGGTTTCATTATGCGCTGATGGGCTACAGGACCGCTTAATAAATATTCATGTAAAACCATATATAACATATGCTTCCATGACAATCGTTGTTCCTTTAACATGAGAATACCTTGCCAGGACATCCACAAAGTGAGCGGGCACCTAGCTAGTTGAGCGAGACATTTGAAATCGCCTTTGTGAAAAGTGTGTGCATGGCTCATGGCTCACTTCGCGCAGGCACTTTCTTGTAAGTTGAGTTGTGGGTGTTACTGCATGCATGCATAGGCTCAAGTTTCAGCATATAGATCATTTCTTGATAATGCAGCCATGGTTCACTGACGCGCTGGCAGGTAGTACTTTTTTCATCAAGCATAATTCTGTTTTGGATGGCTTCGTGTTCACATACATGTGTACACATATACCTCTTGTTTGTTGAAGTGGATGCCTTATCAGGCTGCCAACAGACGAGATCAATGGCTGCTTCGTTCATGGCATGGTCTGCTACAGGACCGCGTGATACATATCAATATAAAACATGTGAAAACACATGCTTCCATGACGGTCGTTGTTCTTTAAAAAATGAATACCTTGCCAGGACATCCACAAAGTGAGCGGGCACCTAGTTAGTTGAGCGAGACATTTGAAATCGCCTTTGTGAAAAGTGTGTGCATGGCTCATGGCTCACTTCGCGCAGACACTTTCTTGTAGGTTAAATTGTAAGTTAACGCTAATCTTTAGAATCCATGCGCCTTTTGCGTTGGACGTAAGTTTTTCAAAGCTTGTGAAGGTTTCGCAATGCTTGCTTGCGTCAAACGCTGCGCCGATGCATAAACAAACAAATTGCTGCATGCATGCATTGGCTCAAGTTTCAGCATATTGATCATCTCTCGTTAATGCAGCCATGGTTCACTGACGCGCTGGCAGGTTGTATTCTTTATCAAGCATAATTATGTTTTGGATGGCTTCATGTTCACATACATGTACACACATATAAATCTTGTTTGTTGAAGTGGAGGCCTTGTCAGGTTGCCGACAGACGCAGACGGGATCATTGGCGATTCGTTACAGGACCGCGTAAAAAAAATACAAGTAAAAACGATATTGAACATGTGCTTCCATGACGATCGTTGTTTAACAAAATGAGAGTGCCTTGCCAGGACATCCATAAAGTGAGCAGGCACCCAGTTAGTTGAGGGAGACATTTCAAATCGCATTTGCTAAAAGAGTGTGCATGGCCAATAACTCACTTCGCGCAGGCACATTACTTGTACGTAGGTCGTTCAACTCCAAGTTGACATATACGCGCACGCATCAAATTCATTTCTGGTAAAGGGAATGCCTTGTCAGGTTGTCTGTGCATCTGTTTGTGAAGAGGGATGCATGGCCACATACAGCGACAAAATCAAACCATATGCTGGATTTCGAGAGTGAGAGATGCCTAGCTATTTACAAAAAGACATTGGAGCGTTGCAAAAAACGTGTGCTTGGTGCATTCATGGTTCACATCTTAGTAATCTTTGAAGCATCCGTCATGTCATTGCTCAGTGCTATACTATGTTGCTGCTTCTCGTTGCTCTGACTTCGTGTTGTCATGATACTTTGCGTTTTGTATTCTGCTATCGGACTCCACCATTATTATAGGAACTACATCAGTTTCGAATGCACTGATCTGCAACTTTGCAGTGTGGTGGCGTTTTAAGCTCAAACCTTTTGTGCTACCTTAACCATGGCTCATCCGTTTCCAATTGGCCTTGCAATCCGGGCTTCTTGGTTTGCTGATTATATTGTAGCGCGCGATATGGCGGCAGGCCGCACAGAACATATCTACATCACAAAGGTGCAGTGGGAAATGACGCTTGCAAATTTGCGCATGATGAGGTGGTATGCGGAAAGAATTAGTGAGGCCCTACGTGCAAACAACATTCACATGCCACCACCACCGCCATTGCACGAAATTGTTCCCCAACCGTCATGGCGACCAGCTCCGCCATCGCAAACAGTAAGTGAGATCAACTCCACTGACGGTAATGAGACTGATAGTGGTTTCAGCTTTGCTTCGGCCTCGTCTCCCGAGCCAGAAATGCCGATGCCCACGCTTCAGGTGGATGGCTGTATCAATTTCTTGGAAGATCATACACCTACTCCTATGACACCGCCCCGACGCCAACGTAATTCAAGTCCTCCAGGCGCGCCGCCACGCCCACCACTTGGCACTGCTTTCAATTTACAATCACCACAGCGGCCAACTCGACCAATTGTCGGAGATGGAACTCCTTCCCAACCTGAAAGGAAGAATAAAAAAGTTGCGAATAAAAAAATCTACCGCGTATGAGGACATGTGTGCATGAGTTATGGGGATAAGTTGCTAGGTGTGTGTGTGTGTTGCCCGCTCGTGCTTATATTTTTTGTTGTTCCAAAAAAGGGATACCTTGCTAGGACCGCGTTCAGAATGAAAACGATTGTGGCTAAGCTTGCAGATTTTTTGGAGGACTGCTCATGTGCACAGCGTGAATTATGAGGATAAGTTGTTATGTGCGTGTGTGTGTTGCCCACTTGCGCATTCAGTATTTTTTGCCCCCAAAAAAGGATACCTTGCCAGGACCGCGTTCAGAATAAAAAAGAATGTGGTTAAGCTTGCCGATTTTTTAAAGGACTGCCCATGTGCACAGCGTGAGTTAGTGTGTGTGTGTGTGCTGCCCACTTGAGCCTTTAGTATTTTTTGTTTCAAAAAAGTATGCCTTGCCAGGACTGCGCAAAAAATGGTAAAGAGTGAGCGTGGCCCTATAGTATTAGAAGCAACTTGACCCTTGAACCAGACGTTGGTGAGGTGAGAAAAACATATGCATGGCTCATGTTCATATTTTCGAAGTTGTTGCAGCTTAGATATGGTAGGGGATTCAACTTGTGCGTGTGATGTGGATGTTGCGATTTCTTGTCTATGTCAAGCTTCTTGTCTACGTTGTGGCATTGTGCTCATAGTTGCTGCTCGCTATCATGGTGTTCTCACAGTTTCCACACATAGCCACTTATATATCGTCGGGCTATTCCTAAGCATTGCTTGCTATACTTGTATTCGGTGGTAACCAAGTTGACAATACATGAAACCAATGCCACATGAATGTATCAGGAGAAGCTCTTTCATTAAATCATGAGAAATATTGTTTTATTTATATGTGCATTTCGTAATCATGTTTTGGTGACCGCTGCTTGCCATGATTGTGTTCGGCAGAAACCAGGTTGATGGTTTACCGATACTTCCTTGCTAGTCGTGTTTGGCGATAACGAAGTTGGTGGTTTGCGTTGCTTGCTATGATCGTGTTCGGCGTAAGCCAAGTTAATGATGATAATCAGCGGAATTGAAGAAGAGCGTTTCATGTATATGTGCATATTGTGATCATGTTTTGTTATAGCCATTGTCAGCACAAAACTTGCACGGCCGCGCTTAGTGCAAGCATTGATTCGCTGCGTTGCATTTGCGATGGCAGGTATTGCTAACGTCGAAACTGAACACGAAGTGGCGCAACCTGCACCACAAAATCGATTTTGTCGCTGGATGTGCCCAGAAACTCAGTCAGCAAAGTAAGATCAGAGTGTTTGTGCGTAGAATGAATGCGCTTCGCTCTTACATAGTTCGCATTTTCTGAAGGTTGTCAACAAAATGTGTCAACGAAGTGTGTGTGGCGCTGTGTATTGAGATTTCCAAACATACATTTGAACACCAACTTATCTTGTCTGCATGGCAAGCTTGGTGGGGCAATCAAGTAACAGGCGAAGCTGCGTGGGAAGACGATCTTGAGCTGTACGTTTTTAGTGATCGGTATTGGTACCAACTGGGTGAGGAGACTTGGTTTTGGGTTGAGACTGGCAGTATGTTCGGTGAAGATCATTCAATCGGTGGAAAAATGTCATGCCATTCAAGTCATGTCCATGCTTTTTTGAGTTGCCACTTGTGTGTGATGTGGATGTTGTGATTCCGTGTTGTTTGCGTCGTTGCAATGCTCGTACTTGCTGCTCGCCGTCACTGTGTTCCACCAGTTTCCACACGTAGCAACTTCTATGTCGTTTTGGCTTTTGGATCCCTCAACATTACTTTCCTATGATCGTGTTCGGTGGAAGCGATGTTGATGGTTTACGGCTGGTTGCTATAATCGTGTGCGGCAGAAGCGAGGTTGGTGGTTTACCCCTACTTGCTATAATTGTGTTCGACGGAAAGGAGGTTGATGGTTTGCCGCTACTTGCTATGATCATGTTCGGCTGAAACTAAGTTGACAGTTTACCTTACACTTGTTATAATCGTATCCAGCGCAATGGAACCATAAATGCAAGTCTGTGCATCATGTTCCATGGTAGCCGCTTTCAGTACAAACCTTTCCGGGTGGGCGTAGCGTAAGCGTTCGCTTAGTGGTTCTTGGGTCTCTTTTCAAACAAGTGGGCTTGGCTCCACGCGTGCTCCTATTTAAAATGGTCCTTGGGCCTTTTTTTAAGCATGGGCTTGGCTCCACTCATGCTCCTATTAAAGGGCGCGATTACTTTTTGTTCAAAGGGGTACCCAGGTACAACGCGACTCGCTGGCACCGTGGGGCTTCCTCTTATGAGATATGAGAATTTCGAGAATGTTAACATATCTTGCTTGCCCTTTGGGAAAAACATGGAAATCAATGCGTGTGCTATGATTGTAAGATAAATCTGATGTAATTAAGTTGGTGAATGAAGATATATATATATGTATATATATCGATTGGATATTAAAATCCGAAACACAATTTCCCAGTTTCGGTACGGTGGCGGCTTGACGCGCGCAGCGCACTGGATATATATATATATATATGTATATATATATTTCAACCACTTGGACCCAGTGCACTGTATATATATATATATATATAAATATATGGAGATGGTCGTTGTCACGATGCTTAGCTGTTAAGGTTAGGGGATGGCTTGGGACCCAACCCAGGTCGTCCCCGCCGCACCAGGGCACCACTTGTTCAGTTTCAAAAAAGGGCCAGCGTCTCAACCTACTTGGAAGATCTCTGAAGAGCAGCAGGGCATGATCATTATTTGATCCTACAAATTATAATTAACACATCCCAGGTGATCATTATTTCGTTCCTACCTTTCTTTCTTTTTCTGAAAAGACTTTGAAAAGCGAATTCCTTGGTACTACTACCACTCACAACTCGGCAGGCTTAATTATAAAATTGTATATATATATATATATAATATATAATACATAATATATATATATATATATATATATTATGATCATCATATATGATCATCACATATGATCATCATATATGATCATCATATATAATCCTCATATATAATCCTCATATATGATCATCACATATGATCATCATATATGATCATCATATATGATCATCATATATGATGCTCATCATATATCATGATCATATATCATGATCCTCATATATGATATGTAATATGGTACATATTACATGTATATATGATATATATATATATATATATTATAGATATATATATATATATATGATCATCACATATGATGATCATATATGATCATTATATATGGTCATCATGTATGATCATCATATATGTCATCATATATGATCACCATATATGATCATGATATATGATGATTATGTATGA
>Ga0115005_10004784_pt1 | contig 10700 bp, 2 predicted proteins | sample ArcOceMetagenome_FD_87163 | JGI IMG/M metagenome (GOLD analysis project Ga0115005, IMG submission 87163) | Marine eukaryotic phytoplankton communities from Arctic Ocean - Arctic Ocean - Greenland ARC118M Metagenome | ecosystem: Environmental > Aquatic > Marine > Oceanic | place: Arctic Ocean...
AAAGTCACTGTTTCCGGCCATTAAGAATCCCAGATAAAAATTGAACTTAGTATCCACTCTTTTGAATTTATGGTGCATTCCAAAGAATGTATCTAACCAGATATGTGTATGATGAGCTGCTTGTAACTCTCCTCCAGTTTCTGGAAGGTTTACAAAACTCATTGTATCGTAACCAATTCTTGCTTCAACTTGCATTTTAACCGTTCGAAACTTTCTTCCAATACCATATTGGTAACTTTGGGCAGCTGAGATGTCTTGCTCAAAATCAGCAATTGGATGTCCATATTCAATTCCTAAAACTGAATAGTACTCTTTTTCATAGTCTAAAAAACGACCTTTTCTATAATATAAATTTAAAAGAGGAATAGATGTATTGGTATCAACATAATATATAGAATTTATATCATGAGTCTTATATCCAATTCCAAGAGTTTCAAATTCTTCAAATTGTTTAACCAAATCAGATTGTTGCTTAATCTTTTTTTTTTTCATTTTAGGTTTTTTTGAGTTTAAAACTGAATTATTTTTTGCTTTTTTCTTATCAGCTTCTTCACTTTTTTTCTCTTCACTCTCTTTTTCTTTTAACATTTTTTTTATTTGGGCGAACTTTTCTTTTAACATCTTTTTAATTTGTAAAAGGCGATCTTTAAATGCTTGCATACCTGAGTCAACTGGTCTTTGTACAGCAGTTACCTTCTCCGTAATCTTTTTAATTTTTTTTTCTTTTTCTAACTCTAATGCTTTGGCCTTAAGAAATAAAAGTTCCATAGCAATTTCAAACTCCCTTTGTAACTCCCTTGCCCGTTTATTCTTTCTAATTATTTGGTTTATAACTTCGTTTGTTTTAAGGTCTTTGAGTTTTGAGGTAATAGTATAATTATGGTTCTTTTTATCTAGAATGAGCTCCATACTAAATACTGGTATCTTAGAGCTTGTAAAATCAACTTTACTTGTTAGCGCCAATTGGTATTTAATTTGTTTGGTAGCGACTCTTAGCATTGTTTTATTGGCATTTAGCTCTTCAAGCTGAGAAATAAAAGAAGAATCAAAAGGTTTGATAACAAGAAAACTTTTTTGGTTTTCAGCCTCTTCTTCAACGGCCTCTTGAGCAGATGCGCAAAAAGCTCCAAAAAGACTTAAGAAAAGATATAGTTTAATAATATTCATTATTTATGATTATACATAATCTAGTCACTAACTATGAGTTAGAATAATTTTCCCTATTAATCACAGTCCACAAGCAACAACGGCATCATTGTCACCACTAGCTACTAGTGCAGCTACATTACAGGTTATTATATTATCATTAAATACACTTCGATACTCACTTCCATTTGAAACAAAATACGTTACAACCCCCACTACAAACCTTTTACCAGGTGTTACAAATCCAATTTCTAAATCTAGAGTAGAACGATCAACAACATATTTCATATAATTTGAAGTATCTCCCGTACTTGTTTCTGCTACCGCATCATTAAAATTAAAAGAAATTGCATCATTATGCAGTAAATAAATTTCAAACTTCTCGTAAACGCCTTTTCCTGGAGCTTTCCATTGTAATAATATTTTAGAACTAACAGAACTTGAAATCGCTTCAGATTCATCTATCCCAACAAAGTCAGCTTTGCTCGGTGCGATTATTTGTGGTTCTATACACCGCCAAACTTCATTATAAGTGTAATCTTTATCACCTGATCCATCCGGCTTCCATTTAAAAAGAGAAACGTTAAAACAGTGTGTAATACCATATACAACTTGGTCCAGAACTAACCAATCTACATTTAAGTGATCGTGTGGTAAGACCTCCATAGTTCCATTATAAGTACCGGGATCAGTTATTTCTATTTCTGGTGCTAGCTCACTTCCAGCTTTATAGCGAACAACAAAGCCGTCGAATATTCCATTTGCTAAAGATGGCCTAGTAAATATTATTTTCAGTTGACCAAGTTCTTCGAGAATAGATGCTTCTTCAATTGAGTTTATTCCAAAAAACTGAGCAACAGGAATTGATGTATCATACTCCCAAGTCTTGGCCGTGACTCTTTTGCCGGTACTACAAGCAAAATCCTGGCAAATAACAAGCTCAACATTATATTTTGTATTTTCTAATAAAGGAAATACTTGAACACGATCTTCATTGTAGGCAATCTTTTTACAAAATACATTGGCTATAGGTTGATTAATAGCACAGTCAGCAACTTTACTGATTGTTGACGTTGAATAGTACAATCTATAGTGGTCAAATACACCTTGAACTTCTCCCCAATCGACACTAAATGTTTTACTAGCTTCTGATCCAACTCCTTGGCTTAAAATAATTAGATCAGGGTCAAAAGTAATTGAGCTAAGCTCATTATTTAAAGTTCCGGCCTTAATATAATTAGTGTTCATTTCTCCATCTAACCAAGGCTTTGCAGCATCATTTGGTCTATTATTAGAGTTAAAACATCTTACTTTTACATAAAAAGAAGATCCCGAAGGAAGTCCTCTAAATAAAAACTCCTGAACGACTGGATCATATTGAGATATGGCCGTAAATCTACCAACGTTTCCATTCAATCCAATTTTTGGGAAGTCAGCAGGAGTATAAAGAGCCGAGTCTAATAAAGTTATTTCATATTCATATGGATCTCCAGGATGAATTTTTTGAAATCCATCAGAGAGAACTTCAGCATGAGTCCATTTAATTCGAAGAGAATCAACTCCAGCAGTTCCGGGGAGGTTTTCGACAGCAGAAATCCCATCAAAATTACAAGCTGAGTTTGTAAAGGTTTTTGCCTCTTCTATTCTTTCTGTTTTAGTAAAGCTTTTACCTGACTGATCTTCAACATCAATAGAGATCTTATATAAGTAACCTGGGTTGAGATTCTTTAAAGTAAACTTCAAGTATCCTCTATAATCAGTTCCTAAAACTTCAGATGGAACAGAAATGGGAACGAACCCTCCTCCCAAGTTTATTTTATAATTATATAAACCACTCCCGCCAGTGGCAGGTCTAAAAAAGACTTCAACCCTACTATCAGATATTTCTGTAGCTTCTTGAACTCCAGAGAATTCAATATCTGAACTTGATTCCTTAGTAGTGAAAGCTTGGGTATTTTTGCCTTCTTCAACAGTTCCAACACAGCCTATAATTGAAAAAGCAAAACTTAGCCAGATAATACGAGCAAAAGTTTTGAATATAAATGAATTTACTATATTCATTCCTTTCATTAGTATTCTCCTAGTTCAACAAAGCATCGAGCATAGCCTAAGTTAAATAAAGGTGTATCCATTGCAAGTCCATAAACATTATTTGCAAGAACCCCAAAAGGACCATAAAAGTGTGCTAAAGGTGCTTCAAGATCATTGTTGTCTCTTAAATAATAATATTCTGTCCCATCAGTATCTGTAAGTTCTTGATTAACAGAAGTGTTAGTAACATCATATCCAGGTAAAGCTCCAAATCCTGCCTCAGAAGGAGACTCTTTAGGGGCTGAAATCCAGTGCATTAATGTTCCAAAATCATAAGTACTTAAGCTTGAATCAGAAATTATAAAGTCCCTTCCAGCAAAATCAATTAATTTATGTTTTACCGAGACACTTGTTCCACCAACTTTTAAATTTATTCTCTCAGATGAACAAAAATCGAGAGAATCAGTATAGTTAAATGAACTCCCAGAACTTAGACTATTTTCATATATTCTAAAAGAAGAGTGATCATAAGAGTATCCCTCAGGAGGAGTTACCACATGGAGATCAGGAATATTTGATTCACCAAGATATCTTCCAGAATTTAAACCCGTAAACAGGTTAAGCGTATACGCTGCAGATTTTCTGATTGGTAACACTTTAAAGTAATAATGTTTTCCTTGAGTAAGTCCTGGAATTGTGACGGAGAATGTAGCCGCATTGACTTCAACAAAACCCGTAAATTTATTTGCAATTGTTCCCCATACAGCATTTTTAACAAAGTTATTTTGCATATCAGTATTTGAATCACCATAGATAATTCGGTAACCATCTATTGCTCCAACAGAAGCGTCATTAACCAGCATATCAGACCATTTAAAACTAACATCAACTTTATTACCTGCTACATGAGTGGTCATAACATCTCCGTAGTACTTACCTCCACCGTAGACAAGGGCCGTCGAGTTATTAGGCATTACTTTAAATTTAAGATACATATACATTGTCTCTGTTGATGCTCTCTTAAAATTATAATAAGGTAAAATAATAAATGTGTTAGTAACATCTGAAGACTTAACAGCAACTCCTGATGAATTTACATTAAGAGTATATTTTATTTTTATACGACAATCACCAGTATTATCGAATCCTCTAAGAATAGCGACTACTTCAGAGCCATCTCCAACTAAACATTCAGAGTTAGCATAAGTATCCATAACTCCAATATCAGTAGACCTAGAAGATATATGTACCCCACTAAATCCACTTACGTCGATATATTCTCCAGCTATAGGTTCATCCGTATCATTTGGCTTCCCCGCAAAAGTTTGATAAGCACGTAAAAATGAGGCCATTGTTTCAGATATATTAATAATAGGAATTTCTTCTGAGAACAAAACTGAACTTGAATTAAAAGTCGTACTTTGATCTAATCTAACTTCATAAGTTCTTCCTGCTGCTCCAAATTGAACTAAATTTAGAACACCTGTAGCAGGATCATCATACTTTGGAGCAAATGCAAGATCGATATTTGGAGATGCAACATCAGGCGCAAGAGATGCTGGACTTTGTGGCTTAAACTCTAACTCTAGAGCTTGATGTACATATTGATTTGAATCAAGCTCATACATAAAATATAAGATTAAATTTGAAATTGATGATTCTAAATAGGGTTGATAGAATATTTCGATATAACAACTAGTACTTGCAGCGAAAAAGGCACTATCAACTTCATCTTGGCAGCCAGCTGTATCAACTCCATTATCAAAAGAAATTGTAATTGCATCATTATCAATGTCTGATAAAAAATTAGTCACTATTAAATCTGTAATAGAATTCTTATACATAAACTTAAAATTATTTATATCTGTACCTGTACTATTACTAACATGAATTCTTCGCTTAATATAACCGTTAGTAGTTGGAGTTGGATTTTCTTGAATAATTTTTTCATAAGTTTGAACAGGAGTAATGCCTTGATGATTAAACTGAGTTAATAAAGGATCAGTAGTAGTTTGCCACGTACAAGAAAAATCAAGATCATCAGGATTAGAATCAAAACAATCTTCTTCAGCAAGTGTTAACTCTGGTGCAGAAGCAATAATATTAGCAATTATTTTGATATTGAGGGTATATATTTTTCTAGTACAATTAGAAGTACATGTCGGAACATCATTTATATTAGTAGTATATTTAAGAGTGTAATCAATAGAGTTCTCTCCGATTGTAGAACTGTTTATTGTAAATAACCTAGGCGTCGCACTTAAAGCAAAATGAGTTGAATTATCCGCAAGGACAGCTAAGTCTAATGAGTCTATGCTAAAAGCACTACTTGCAGAAAAAGATTCATCAACAATTGTAGCAGTCTCTCCAACATAAATGCCTAAAGATAAACTAAAACTTGCATTTATGTCCTTAGCTTCTGGGAATGATCCAAAGTGAACAACATAATCATTTGTTGTAAGGTAAGAGCTGGCCTGAGTAGAAATAACAGGATCAGCACCAGAATTATAACCTTGAAAGTAACCACTTTCATCAACTAAAACAGCACTACTAGCACCAGCTCTTTGTGGATAATTATTAAGTGACCAATACCAAAGGTTAGAAATATCTAATTCATCAGAAGTTGTCCCGGTCAAAGAAGGCTCTTGATTTTGTTCGTCCAGAGAAAACCCTTTTTTATAAATAAATGCACTCATTAAGGGACTTACTGAAGAGATAACAGGTGTACTTGGTAATCTAAACATAATAGAAATTGGAGCTATTCCCAGTTGAGAATTATCTTCATTTATAAGGCTGCCAAATGCTACATTAGTATTAGTAAGGACTGTCTCGCCAGAATCAATAAGAGCTTGAATAGAAGGGTTTGAGCTAGGTTCATTATCACCATCATAATAGTCAAGTTTGACTTTTAAATTTGTTCTTAGCCTAAAGTCATTAATAACACCTGTATATTCCGTCTCAGTTGATTGACCATATTCTTTAAGGTTTAAAGTAAAAGGAGTTAGCATAAATGCATCATCATCAGGAACTGTTGGTGTACTTACTAGACTCATTTGGAAATAATAATCATTTAAACTTGTAAAAATAGATTTTTCAGCTGCAACATCAAATTTTAAAACACATTTTTCACCAAGACCAAGCATATCACCAGACCACTGGTCACGGATGGTTCTAACTTGAGCTGGAGTTAAAGCTCCAGTTAAGCTATTAAGAGCGGTATTTCTTCTACTAAGAATGTTTACAGCACTGGTTCTATCGGTATTTATATTATAATTAAAGTCGATAATTTTTAAGCAATCATATTGTGCTCCATCATACAAAGAAGGATTATCAACTGGTACAAAATTTAAGTTATCATATTCTAATAATGAATCTCCCTTCTTGGCTTGATCACCCATATTAGACTCAGTAATTGATCTCCAACCAATATAGCCTATACTTCCAGTTCCAATATTTTGAATAATAATATATTCAGAACGTTGCATTTCAACATTGCCAGCAATGTTTTTATTTTGCTTTGAAATAGATGATAATGCGCCTTTTGTAACTAATGTTCCAAATATTTTCACATCATTAATTCTAGCTGGAATGTCTTGAGTATCAGTATATAAGTTATCATCATCAAACCAAGAACCATCATCGTACTGCATAGAAATAAGTTTGTAAGGTAGATTGCTTAATTGAGCAGAAACACTATTAACAACGCTACAGTCAATACCATCAACAGGCTGGGCAATTCCGGAATTTTCATTAGTAAACATTGACTGAACATTTTCACAATTATTAGAAAGAGCAATAGGATGAAGATCAAATTTAATATTACAAATAGAGTCTGGAGAAATAACATCACAATTAGCTGCAATATAATGAATATCTTTGTAATACGGAAAACTACTGTTAACACCATGAGAAGTCTTATTAGACTCAGAGTCTATACTTACTCCACTTCTAGAAAGATCTCCATCAAGATCTGTATAATCCATAAAAAAACTTGTATTGATGGCGGATTCTTTTCCTATGTTTTTTAATTTGATATCAATAGATATTTCTTGTCCAGCTGCAAATGCTGAGTTAACTAGGGCCAAACGACCTAAACTGATATCTTGATAATAATTAAATCTCATTTTCTCTTCACACTCAACTTTAGAGATTTCAGTAGAGGGAATTGAAACTTTATTTGTATTATCATAACAACCAACATAATCGCCAGTAACAAACTCAGGAGAAAATTGAAGATGAACAGATCCTAAGTCCATTGTTGTACATACATTACTTCCTACTTCACAAGTTTTCCCACCAAAAGAGAATCCATCCATTACAACTTTTGCAACTGGAGAAGAATTCGCTTCATGAGTATGAACCTTTTTTTGAACTATAGTCTCAAGACCTTTCCACTGAGTATCATATTCAGCTTCAACGGTAATTTGAAAATTTTTCTCAGCTGTAAATTGTATACTTGGTTGGAAATAAGCATCAAGAACACAGACTTGATCAATAATTATGTCTGTCCCCACACTCCCATTTTGTGTGAAACAATTACTTCTATCTTTGAAGAAAAATGGTAGCTCTTTTAAAACTGTTGGAGTTGTTTCATCTAATTTATAACATTTAAGATAGTTTTCAACTTGCCCTTCATGAATACAAATTCCTAATACATCTCCGGTTCCAGTGTCTTTAACAAAGAGTCTATGTAAAAATCCTTTTTGAAAACCTATATTTTTAAGTAAAAAGGTAACCATCTCCCTTCTTCCGGCAATAACAACTTCTTCAAAATCAGTCAGTTCTTGATTGGCCTGAAACTCAGCTTCAATTCTTGTCGATAGAATATCTGGAAAGTAACCATTTAAGTTCGCTGACGTATTATCAGGATCTTTTAAATAGCTTACTCTTGTCGTAATATTATAGTTAATTTTTTCTATTTCTTCTGGAACTGGACCAACAGCGGGATTTTGATTAAGAACATCAAAGTAAACATCAATTTCACAAGACTCATCTTTTAAAAGAGTAGCTGGGCAATTATGTTCAAACTTCCAAGATGAATAGAGATAATCTTGTTGAAATTGTGAAGGTAAACTTCCACAAGACTGTCCTATGCCACCATTTGCTGATAAGGAGTCACATTTAATAGTAGAAAAGTTAACACCTATGTTTCTAGCACTTAAATCCCCGGAGTTAGTAACAATTAAATTTTGATGAAATTGAACTTTATCTTCTCTTTCTACTAAATAGTAATTTCGAACTTTGTTTCCAAAAGAAAATTGCGTTTCACCATTTTGATAAACTAAACTCGCCTCAAATCCAGCAAAAACCTTAAAGATAAGATCTCTTGAATCAAAGCCCACAAGGTTTTTATAATGAACCTTTATTCCTTGAGCATAATGTTTAGATCCAAGATCAATATTTGCTTCTAGGGCCAGCATAACCTTACATGTTGCTTTTGACGCTAAAATAGAAAGACAAGTTCCATTAAATCCTGGAAATAATTTATCTCCCTCTATTGGATCAATTGCATAATTAAATGCTTTTTCTACTTCTGGAGCACTAAACGAGAGACTTAATTCTGTAATTGGAAAATCTGTATTATTGGTAATATCAAGTGCGAAAAGTTTTTCTCCAGTCCCTAATTCATACTCTCCAAAGTCAATTTCATTATCAATTGTTTTTGAATCATAAGTAATAGTAATTGGTGTAAAGATTCCAGATGTATTTAAAGTGACATTTTTAGACACTTCCTCACCTGCTTGTTGTTTACAAGACATAAAGAAAAATGATTGAAAAAATACTAGTGCAATTAATAATTTCACTATTACTCCTCGTTAATCTTCACAACACACCTAAAACCAGAGTTAGTACCAGTTCTATATTCTGAATCAATATCTACTGAATAACGGCCAGAAGCATCTTCAAAAACACTCCCGCCACTTGCAAAACCTAATTGAGCTCCTCTACTTACTGCAAATTGAGCACTAGTAAAGTCAAAAGTTCCACTGTCTAAAACTCCACCAGTTTGATCATCAGTGGCCAAGTTATACCTATTATCCCCTTTCCTAATATAATGAGGGACTATTTCATCTCTTCCATCAGAATTGGTATAAACATCAAAGCGATCAACTATATTTCTACCAGTAAATGCTGTTGTCGGAGAAAGAATAACATCAAAAAATCCATCTTGAGTGCTATCAGCAACTACTAGTGGATCCCAGCTAATTGAAGTCAAACCTTTGTTATAAGCTTGCGAGTTACCCGTCTCATAGGTTGCTGTCATTACTCCAGTTGGTACATCTCTAGAAAGAGTGTGAATTTTATTATCTAAAGAATCAGCACATTCCTCTGCTGAAGTTTGTTCTCCACACTCAAGAGGAAATCCAAGAATTGAATTAAAATATTTTCCAATTCCTTCATCTCCTGTTAAAGAAGCCTTATCACCTTTATTGGATATAGAGATATTATCTGTTGCGTTTAATCTTGTTCCAAGGTGTTTAGGACCAAAGTTTAAAAAGACCCCTTCTCCATCTCGAGAATACTCAAAAACACCTAAGTCACCATAGGTATCACTACTAGCAAAAGGAATCATACTTGGATTACGGCTTCCATCAAACAGACTAACTGGAAAAAATCCTCCGGCTGAATCTGTATATTGACTTAATTTTCCATAGACATTGGCATCATTATTATCAAGAGCACAATAACCACTATTAGCATCAGGTTCATAATATAATTTTAAACTTGAACTTATATCAGTTCTTGCAGTATCTTTAGTTCCATCATCATTTCTATAAACAACTGGAGCATCTTTTAATATCCATGGAACAATAACTCCGTTACCTAACATAATACCACCAAAAGATTTCCCGCACTGTCCTTCAGTGATTGATGCAGTTATATTTCCAAGTGCATCCTCACAGCCTAAATACGTTACTCCATCAAAAGCAGGAATCATACTAGCATCTGCCCCTCTCCAAGGAGTAAGTGCAGTTACAGAACCTATAGCTAGAGGAACAGCAGATTCCGTTTGACCAATAACATCTTTTGTTAAATCGATTTTTTGATTTGGGTCTGCTCCAGGATCTCCATTGTAAGAATTTCCAGAATGACTTCCATAAAATAATTCATCAATTCCATAGTCACATACAAGTGTATCTGCGGATATCTCTCTTAAGTTTCCAGCTAAATCTTGAATTCCATACTGACTCATACAAAATGTACTTCTATCATTATTTTCATCAAAAACAGTAGATGATCCACTTAGAAGATTTGTCGTAGCACCATCAACTCCCGCCATTCTACTCCTAAGAGTATCATTCAAACGAATAGAACTTCCACGTAAAATGAAACTAAGTCCTTTACACATATTTGCATACGTACCTGTAAGGGCACCAGCTTCCAAATTAGCAATGGTGTTATTTGTAAAGTCGAAGTCATTAGGATCAGTAGCATCTATATCAGCATTATCAGGCCAAGCACTTATTGCAATATGTTCAGCTCTTCTTGGTAGACGTTTTTTCTTTGTAGCTTCAGAGGCA
>Ga0115005_10004785_pt1 | contig 10699 bp, 10 predicted proteins | sample ArcOceMetagenome_FD_87163 | JGI IMG/M metagenome (GOLD analysis project Ga0115005, IMG submission 87163) | Marine eukaryotic phytoplankton communities from Arctic Ocean - Arctic Ocean - Greenland ARC118M Metagenome | ecosystem: Environmental > Aquatic > Marine > Oceanic | place: Arctic Ocean...
CAAATACAGAACACGATGTTGGGAACACCTGCACCCCTCTGCACCCTCTCCGGGAATGGCCAGATCCCAATAACACTAACCACCCCAAGCCCAATACAAAATATATATGAATATATGTTTATATTTACGAATACATATCACGTATATAAACAGAAATCAGAAACAAAAGAGAAAGAAAGAGAGAGAGAGAGAGGTTGAGAAAGCTCGCCTGCCTTTTGTTTTTGGTCATGCTGAGATCTCGAGGTTGGCGCACGCTGTCCGCGTGAGATTTCATTAATTGAATAACCGTGTATCTCGTATGTGTGATATATGAAAATATACATGTTATAAATAAGCTGGGTCTGGTGCGATGCCCGTTGGGCCCGCAAGTGGGGCCCATCGGCTTGTGTTTGGGGCCAGGGCCGAATCATATTATGTCCTATTCCCATCACTTGAAGCGAAGCCTCACTTCTAGTCAGCCTGTAGCGAAGCCTCACTTCTAGTCAGCCTGGACGATAGGGTAACCAAGTGCCAAGTCAAGATCATGAAATGCGCATGTAGGATTCCGTGCAGGAGACATCAGGGATCTCAATTGACTAAAGTGTCAAGTCTTCTTCAACGTTGACAATGTATTCCGAGAGCAACTGTCGCATGCCAAATGCATGCCAGCCCAAGTCGACGAGTTCAGGATCAGTCGGAAGTCGACTGCGTGGACGATGATGTCGACGGTGTGTTCGAACTGGTGCTCGAAGTCGACGATGAGTCCATTCCCTTGGCCTTGGCCTTTGCCTTCGCCTTGCCCTTGGGGCGCACCTGCCTGTCCAGCATCGCGAGACGGCGCACCCACATAGTACTACCTTTGACAACGATGTGCTTATTGATCATCATCGGTGGGATTCCTGGAACATATTGCCGGAACTGGGAGAGTCGACCTTCAAAGTCTGCAGTTACCAGCAACCCCATTATCATTGCTCCGATCACCGGAACCGACATGCAGTTACCAGCAAGGAGTGTGAGCTGGCCCGGAGTGGTGTTGTCAGGGAAGTTGATGTCGTCCATTTTGAAGCCATGCCTGTGAATTGGAAGGGTACACTACTAAAAAACATGTGACCCGGCCCCATTCGGGCCCAATCGAGTTAGACAAAACATAGACTTCTCCCCCACCCTCCCAGCAATGCATGTCTATCAACCGAGCATTAGAATTATCAGCAGGAACTATAAGATATACAAAACTCATTATACACAACATGAAATGTGTTTGCCGCAACAACTGTTTGACTGCATGCACTGGCAAGGGAAGGGTGGGGTGACATAGGAACTATCATAATATTGTATCGGGATTGCATTGACAGGAACCAGGCTCAATTTCAATTGCAATATATGGAAATGTAAACATAAATCTGCAAGGTTCTGTGTTAGGGCCAGCTGGGGCTACAGTGCGAGAAGAGTGTACCCGTCGACATATTTATGAAGTCCGAACTGGTGAATTTTGGAAGTTGTCGTCGTCGTTGGTACTATGCCTTTTGTCGAGGGCACTCGGTACCCAGATTTCGCTATGTCGGCGGAGATCTCGGCAAGACCGCCTCCGGACTTCAATATCTTTTGAGCGGCCATGTCCGCTGACTCGACCTCCCGCCTCGTGTATCCATTACATGTGGCGAGGTATGGGTGTGCGTCACTGTATGGCACGAAGTTCTTGCTGAGCATACCAAGACGCTTCTTGCAAGCGTCCAGCTTCCTGCGTGCAACAGCTGAGGTCGGTATGTCATCCTCAGGGTATGTGGACATGGTGTGGGGATGTTGGTCGTATTGATGATATAACTTTAACTTCGGAGAAAACAAAAAAAACACCGTCACTGTACGATAAAACAACAACCTTGGATTAAAAAGACACCAATGGAACGCCCCACTTGGATTAAACAAACCCACCCTGGCCCCTAGCCTTCCCTGGCCCATGCCCCTCTGCGCTTTTGATATTATCAAAGAACGCCCTTTTGGGCGTCTCCGGCCCTCAGGGTGGGGTCTTGTATTCCGTGGCATGGCCCACACACGGGGCTGGGTCGCGATGGCCCAGAATCGTGTTGTTTTTAAACAAATTTGAATAATGAAACTCACAATTTTGGGGCATCATGTATTTGCGAAATGTTTGAACGATCCACAGAGGCCCTTTTTTGGAAGCGCAGGTTTGTTATTGACAAGCTGTTGGGCAACAAATAATTCCTGTTCATTGTTGATAGCGAGGGGCCCTCCAGACACCCGGGGGGGGGGGGTTAAGTGTGATTTTCTGTTGTACATCCGAAGTTAGGGTTAATGTGTGTACATCGCATATCACATTCTGTGTGGACTTGTTACATTATATGTCATGTATCATATGTTGTATGCCAACTGTCGTGTATCATGTCTCATGTACTGCATAATGTGGAAGAGTATGTTCATACACCGTTACTGTATCGCAGATGATATATACATGATCGATGTATGACTGCTGTGTACTATGTATATAATATAATATATAATATATATTATATATTATAATATATACATATATCATATTATGTATATTAGATATGATATATAATACATACCGGGCGATGCCCAACAATTTGGATCGATGCGTCCATAGTGACCCCCATACGCTAAAGTAAGATAGCTCCAACCTCAATATTGTAAGTAGTCCCATCGGTCCGAGAGTCGGAATGGTGTTTCGGAGATTGCATGTCGGTGGGAGTGGCGGTGGAATCCGTCTGTGTTTGCACACTTTTCTGCGACTTGATCTGTCTGATGCCTCTGACCATCTGTCGTCCCAATTATCTGGCGCTGGCGATCCTGAACGACAGCTGTGTTCGGAGGTTTGATCGGCATCGTACATATTTTCGAATCCTTCCCTAAGTGAGCGGCCCGATGCGTCACTCCATCTATCTGACCACCCGTCTGTGTGCCGATGTGGGGACTCTGGGCTTCTTGTTCTTGAGCGCAATGGCGGGCGGTCCGATGCGTTTGACCATCTGTCTGACCACCTTGGGCTTTGTGGGGGCTCTGGGCTTGAAGTATATATAGGTGTCGCAATCCTATTTGGTTCTCTGGAGCAGCGGCGGACTGCTCTCCGGAACTGGTAACCTGGCGGGAACCGTTGCGGAGCTGGTAGTGTGGCTTGAGCTTCAACATGTTTGAGGTGCTTGTCACCTGGTAATAGTTGTGCTTGAGGTTCGGCACGTTGTGCTTGATGAACTTGAGGTTCGGCATGTACTTGAGGTTCAGCAAGTTGTACTTGTGCTTGTGGTGCTTGATGAACTTGAGGTTCGGTATGTACTTGAGGTTCAGCAAGTTGTACTTGTGCTTGTGGCTGCGCATCTGGCTGTGCTCGCATGAGTGTTTGTACTTGTGGTGCAGCATTTGGCGGTGCTTCTGGACTTGCAAGTCCTGCTGCTTGTCCAGCTTTCTTTTTGTCTCCCTTTCGCCTGGCCCTGAGGACTCGCATGCCTTCGTTTTTATTTGCATCTGCAGCGATTTCCTCGTCCACTTGCTCGGAGCAAGTGCTGTCGCTGTCTCGGGTCGGGTTCTTGAGACAGTAGTCCATCCGGAATCTTCGGTATGGTCGGTACCCGGGGTCACTGGTATGCCGAACGTCGTTTGTTTCATCCCACCGTAGCCAGTACCGCCACTTTATGTAGATGCTGTTCTCCTTGTACGGCTTAGAGAGCGAAGATGACTCCGCCATTGTGCGACATTGCGCGGCACGAAAGGAAAATGTGCTGTTTGGCGTTTAAATGTTGTGATGTGTGGTGTTGGTTAAGTAAAGCTTATCTAAGCTTGTGTGACTGACAGGATATCGCCATATGGTGAAGACGTTTGTCAACTTCGAGTTCAAATACACTGATGGGCCCAGACCCATCGAGTGTATAGATATGAATGTAGCGGAGCATATGTAACACAGGCAAACAAAATACAATTTAGCAAGCCATGGGACGGCGATCATATGTATGTATGGTGTATCAGTATATACATATAATACTGAATTTATGTTATCCATATAATATATTGTCGTTATGTCTAACATTCACTCCAGCATGAATAGCCGACACTCGCCCGCCCGACCTACGTACTGGACCTCGCCCACCCCACCGTCCGCCCGTATATATCATATATCTATGTATGTGTATATATATATATATGAACATATATATGTTGATATATAATACATATATATATATATATATATATATATAATATATATATAATATATATTATGACACCTGCCCGTGGACCCAAACTATATTTCTGGGACAATTAATGTTTGTGGAAATCATTGAAAGCCAAACGACATGGGCGAAAGCATTGTTGTTGTCCTTGTTTGCAAATCTAGGCATCCTATCACGCGCAGCGCGGAACAAAATGTTTAAGTGTTTTGGGGGCTTATGTATTTAGGCTTAGCAGGGCGACATCCAGCAATCCTGGAATTCAGGCTATTGGCAGCTGGGCTTCAGTACCCAAGCTTAGGGTACCTAGAGCGGCGGGCGGCAATCCTGGAATTCAGGCTGTTGGAAGCTGGGCTTAAGTACCTAGGCTTAGGGTCCCCAGAACGGCGGGCAGCAATCCTGGAATTCAGGCGATTGGCAGCTGGGCTTAGGTACCTAGGCTTAGGTACCTAGGGTACCTAGAGCGGCGGGCAGCAATCCTAGAATACAGGGGAATTACTATAAAGACAACTAGGAAACCCTACCTTAACGTGCCTTCTTCGTTTGGGGAGTAGTATATCAATCGTTATAATCACAACCCTCCTGCCACTACCCCCCCAACCCACATGCCCCCAACCCCGCACCCACCCAGCCCGCCCTGCACATGAGGTGATGGTGGGGGGGGTGTAATCAGACAGACGAGTCCAAGACCGTATTTCGCCAATACTGGGATAGGGGTTGATTATTATGCCACTGCCACTGATGTTTCATCCAGAATCATCTACTAGCAGTTCGAGGTGCATGAGCAAGTCCAAAAAGATGTGCGCGCTCCATATGTGAACTATAGTCTGTGTACAACTGGAAAACGAAATACATGGGCCACAGGACTGTGTAAATTGCAAATGTGTTTAGGTTGTGCGTGGTTGCTGGTCTTGTGCACATGTTTGCTGTTTGCCATGTGTGATGAATTGCGGCGTGTATTGGACATATATCGATACACCCCTGTGCGCACCTACCATGAGCAAGGCCCAGCCCCACGCTCCCCCATGATACCGATGATGCTGACATGTCTTTTTCAACTTCTCAGGCTGTTAATATGGAGCGCGCACACAACCTCTAGAGCGATAGAATAAATATTGTGGAGGGGCTTCCTCTAGAGCGAAGTCCGCCCGACGGAGAGATATACACGATCAGCTTGCAAGAGATGCCGTTCGTGTTTGCTTGTCATGTCGGTGTGGGGACTGCTTGCGTGTATGTGTGTATGTATGTGTGTATGGCTGTCTGTGTGTAAGGGTGTGTGTGCGTGTCTATGTGTGTGTGTATGTGTGTGGGCAAGCTGATCGAGCTACGTCTCTGACATTCTTCAAGCTAAAAAAACCTCGCGCAGGCACAGTTTACAAGTGTACACCAGCAGAGTACTGTAAGGGAGTGTACATGGCGTCCCTCCTTAATTTAATGTTTGTTGTGGTCATCTGAGGCGGTACAAGCGAGGCCCCAAATCCATATTACAGAACAACAAATACATTGCTTCAGGAACCGCGCTTGGGCTTTCTTGGATTCGAATACGTATATGTTTTTCCCAGCAGCCTCCTATCCAGCTTTAATCAACCTCGTCAATATAATGTCAGGATTGCTCCGAAATGCAATCGGTCGATAAGAAATGTATTGACCCCAGGTGCCCACGGTGCGGACAACACTATGTGCACGGGCCTGGCCCAAGCAGGGGCCCATCCTAAATACATCGCAGGCTGGCTGGCAACAATCCTGGCGTAGGGGGTGATCGTCAGGAGCACTGACGCAAATCGAATCACAAGTATGCAATGTCCACCACCCCACCCACCCCCACCCATCCACACCATGGCCCGACACTGGCAGAATGTCAGGACATCGGTAAGCGCAATCTGAAAATGAAGCCCATTGCAATTAAAACTCCCTGCTAGCGTGAAATGTGTTGGACGTGTGTAGGCCGGGAGATGCAAAACAACATCACACAAATGAGCGACGATCAGAACGTGTATGTCTCTATGCCGATCGAATGTAGCACAGGCAACATTCATTTGGGGTTCCGACAGAAAAGCAAACCGTCGCTACCATGCCTGTATACTAATTATAGTGATGCCAGTAACGGCCACAATAATAGTCATCATGGTCATACCCGACGGGTCCAATACTGTCTTTTGCCAATGCTGGAGTAAGGGTTGATTACAGTGCCTCTGCTGGCTCATCTATATGCGTCTACGAAAGTGTGAAATGAATTAGCAAAATGAAGATATGTGTGTGCTCCATATTTGAAATGTAAGCTGTTTAGAATTCGAACACATAGTACATGGGTCGCAGCACTGGGCGCAAATCGCAATGTGTTTATGTTGTGTGCGGTTGCTGGTCTTGTGCAATGTCTGCTGCTTACCATGTGTGATGAATTGCGACGTGTATTGGACATGTATCGAAAACCACCATGCGCACCTGCCATGAGCAAGGCCCAGCCCCACGCTCCCCCATGATACCGATGATGCTGACGTGTTTTGTTTTCAACTCTTCAGGCTGTTAATATGGAGCGTGCACACAACGAGAACATTATATTGTGGACACCCGCCCAAGGGAGAGATCCACACGAGCAGCTTGCAAGAAAGGTTATTCCTGTTTTCTGGCCATGTCGGTGTAGGGAGTGCTTGCGTGTATGTGTGTATGGCTGCCTGTGTGTAAGGGTGTGTGTGCGTGTTTATGTGTGTGTCTGTGTGGTGTGTGTCCCAAGTGGCGCTCCACATAGAAAACAGGATTTGTGTGCAAGCTGGTCGACTAGATTCTGTGGTACGTGTGGAGGAACACATCCAATTCATGCAGGCACTTTTTGCAGCGCTATTCATAGTCCCTTGGAATGGTACATAATTTTGTGAGGGTGTAAACTACAAGTGATAGAGCTGGCAAGCTGAACATGGAATTGGAGGCTAGGTAGACTACAATTATCGGAGCTACCACAGCAAGGACGACAATCATCACTACTACCAACGGTCCACCGCAAGACAACGGTCAGCGCCACTACCACAATGACGACGACCACCTCGACCACCAACTTACCGACTACAGCGACTACAGCAACCGCAACGACGACGACAACTGCCAGCACCAACACCACGACAACGACCGATGCCACGACCACAACGACGACGACACCACGCCCACAACCACAACGACAACACCACAACTACCACCAGGCTCCGGAACAGGGGTCGGGCCCAATAGGGTAGATACAGCCCATATAACCATATAACCTATGTATCTGACTCCCTTCCCCTATAGGTCACAATGTACACATAGTACTTCTCTATATGCACATACTATACATGGTACACATGTGTCATCGCCTACATGTTTTCAAAGACTCCTGAATGTATGTGGTCGCAACCATCTGAAACACAATGCACAGTGTGTGATTTGCTGCAGATGTAATACACATGTACTTGTGTGTATACCAATCCGAAACATGAAATGCATCGCAAACAATCAGACCCACATATGATGTACACACTGTGTGTGTGAGGCGGTTTTGAATTACACAACATCTCTGTAAGTGGGGTTATAAACAACCTTATAGCTCTGATCACGTGTGTATGTGATATCGTACCGCATTGTGATCCCAGGCGTAAGCCATAATTGTGATGATGGTAGCCTGATGAGGGTTCCAAGCGAGTGTGCCACCGAAGGCGACTCAGCGTTTTTCTTTCTTTGCCTTCTTCTCCTTCTTGCCACTCGCACTGTTGGAGCGTTTTTTCGCAGATGGTGCGGCCGACCCTGTGTCGGACATTGCGTCATTTCCAATGGCACTGATTTGCTTCTTGATGTTGGGGTGGAGAGAGGCTGCATTAACTTTCGCCGTGTCCTTGAGGTACTTGAGGACATTATCCATAGATGCCTGTTGGTTGGTATACTTCAGGGGGTGAAGGAAGATATCCACAGTGCACATAGTTGCACCGATCTTCAAGCACGATTGCTGGTCCAACGTGTCCAGCTTTAGGCTTGTCTCTTCAATCTTAGTGAGAATCTTGGCGGTGTTCTCGTGCTTGCAATGCCCGGAGAAAACCATGAGGGGCGTGATTGTCTGGGAGATCGTCTTTGCTTCAAGCAGCGAAGGAGTCATTTCTAGCAAGCATTTGAGCTCTGTCTCATGCTCCTTTTGAATGGCACCTTCTAGGGGGGAGGGATAGCCCCCCATACCCACACCTCAGCCTACTTGAACTGATGGGGGTAGTGGTGGGGTAGGAATGCCCCCTCCGGCCCATGGTTCCACCCGATCCCACACCCCACTGCAATTGATTGAGCTGCTCGGGTAAATGGAAGGAAGCAATCAAAACATATTGGAATCAACTACCGATAAAGCAAACCAAAATTGGATAGGAGGATTGTGGGGAGGGGGGGGGGGGACTCACTTGGTCTCACCTGGATTCACTTGGACTCACTTGGATTCACTTGGAATCACCTGGACCCACTTGGATTCACTTGGACTCACTTGGATTCACTTGGACTCACTTGGATTCACTTGGACTCACTTGGGCTCACTTGGATTCACTTGGACCCACTTGGATTCACTTGGACTCACTTGGACTCACTTGCAGTAACTTGAACTCACTTTGATTCACTTGGACTCACTTGGATTCACTTGGACTCACTTGGACTCACTGGGATTGACTTGGACTTACTTGGATTCACTTGGCTTCAGTTGGACTCACTTGGACTCACTTGGATTCACTTGGACTCACTTGGACTTACTTGGACTCACTTGGACTCACTGGGACCCACTAGAACCCACTAAAACTCACTGAGTCACATATCCCACAAGGGAAGAGGGAAAGGCTGTCGGGCAGAAATGGAAAAGGGAGAAGCATACGCATCACGTTTGAGATGCATTTCCACCTAGCATGGGCTCTGCGCGCACGCACGCACGACACGAAACGATTTCCCGGTTACGGGGGGGCTTGCCTAAAGGCGAACTCACTCCCCCCAACCTCCGATTTCAAAACTTGTTCAAGTAGCCTGTAAGGTGGGGGTATGAGTGGGTATACATCTGCCCACCATCGTCAGCGAACATCCATTGCACTTGCGAGAAGTCCCATTTTGCAGTCGCGGCCAATACTGGTGTAAACTTATCCCTGGCAGCGATGACTGCCTCTGTGTTGGCATGTATTTTGTCAACAAACTTGCCGACTCCATTGATGCCAAAGTCCCGCATGCTGAGGAGTGCACCCTCGATATCCGTGTACAACTCCTTGGCCACCGCGACATCGAGCGTGTCCACCTGGTTCATGATCACCACATAGCCGGCTACTTCGGCCTGGACCATTTGTGAGCTTGGACTCACTCGGGGCAGCGTTGCGAGAATCTCGGCAGTCCGGCACGCCTCGGCAGTTTTTATAGGCAGCTTGGGCATGAAATCGCAACCGCACTTGTTGATGTTGTGCAGATCTTTTTTCAAACAGTTCATCGTTGCATTGTGGATGTGCTCCTCTACCATACCTGCTTTTGAACCGAATGTGGTAAGCAATGTCTTCACAACTTGCTCGTACTCTGCAGCATCAGGTGACGAGTTGCACTCAGTAGCCGACTGAATCATGCCATGGCAGGAATCGACCAGAGCAATGTACTCATTGAGGTGCGTGTCCATGTCCACCTCTTTGCCATGTGCGCTGCAGAAGCCGGCTGCGTGTTCCAACAGTACAGACACTTGGCCCCAGTGGCGCCCACCTGTAAGCATGCCCAAACTCTTCGCAATCAGGGCGAGTATACATATACCACTCACATCTGCATTTGGCCCGGGCCCAATGTGGAAGCGGAAGAAGAATTGCATTTTGGATGCCATGTGCTTCTGGAACAACTTTGTGTGGACAGCGGCTGCATCGTCCAGCGTTTCTTTGATCTGCTTGATTTTACCGGAGTCCACGGTCTGCCCCAGCGCTGCTGCGCCGGCGTACGCATCTGTTGCTTGCGACCCCAGCTCCATGACCTGGCGCTGTGTGTATTCATCGAGAGTCATTTTGTCGGTGACTCTAGCGTCGATCAGTTTCAGCTGAGTCGTCGCCATTGCCGTTGTAGCGTGCGCAGTGGACATCACGCCTTGTGAGGCGATCACGACGTCGCTCCACAGCTGCCTTCCAGTTGTGCAAAAAAAAAATATATCACCATATATGAGATATCAAAGGAAGCCAGACAAAAACTAACATATATAATATATATGATTGTTATATTGATATATATATACATATATTACCCCCCTATGCCCGCTGCACACACATGTTTACACCTCTCAATTTTCGACCGGAAAACCGAATCCTTGTAATGCCCACATCTACCATGTCCATGCGTCAGAATCGTTCAATGTCAAATTTTTCAATTTTAAGGGGGTAATTATTAACTCTATATTTACAGAAGGGGTTGATGACCCAATCCCACCTGCATACGTATGTATTTCATATGATATAAATATATAATATGTAACATATAGAAATATTTATTGGAACCCATAGCAACTATGACCTTGCAGTGTGGTTGCCACC
>Ga0115005_10004790_pt1 | contig 10693 bp, 7 predicted proteins | sample ArcOceMetagenome_FD_87163 | JGI IMG/M metagenome (GOLD analysis project Ga0115005, IMG submission 87163) | Marine eukaryotic phytoplankton communities from Arctic Ocean - Arctic Ocean - Greenland ARC118M Metagenome | ecosystem: Environmental > Aquatic > Marine > Oceanic | place: Arctic Ocean...
ACAACACTGTACATAATGCTCGCAACCACCAGTTCTTCCATGAACTGAACGGTACCTCATCCCCCAACACACATTACTCCTTCCCTGAGCCCATGATCTTAAATTCCTCCTCCAACTCCTCCACAGACCATTAAGCTTTTGCAAATCATGCAAAAGCTAGATTTATTTAGCCGTCAAAATTCACTCATCAGCAAAAGGTACAAAATGCATCAAAATACGTTTTTTAATGCTTGGGAGTGACTATTCTAACCTAACTGCCACACGTAAGAATCAGCCTAAACACATTTCACACACATTGAACATACCACGGTAGAACAATCAGTACCACACAATCAGTTACTTGCTTGCTTGTACAAACTACACGTACAATCAATGTACTTGGTAGAGGAAGTTGGAACTAAACATACAAGTATGGAATAAATCATTTGCTATCAACCTGGATGCAATTCACAACTGGATACTTAACCAATAACATAATCAATAACATAATCCTCGTTGTTGTATTTACTCTGGACTTCTTGTTACTACTGTAGAACAAAGAATCAGAATTTGCCCGACGGACCTTCGCCTGCGGAGGTCCCAAAGGGCCTTTAAAGAGTAAAATGGGTGCGCTAGTAGGAGGAATGAATTTATTTCGCCGCGCTGCCGGTATTGATGTATTGTGTATGGATGGATGCAATTGCATCCAACTTCTTTCAAACATTCTTGCACTGCTTAGCACTACTAGTATTTTCGTATTCGAAGGGACATTTTCGTATTCAGTGAAATGAGCTCCTAACAATCTACGCGGTTGAAATGGGCAGTAAAAACATGTTCTAGTAAAGGCCTTAGAAAAACCTCAAAATCCCATTGTGGTGATGGCTTATGATGGTACTTGTATGATACTTTGAACTTGCCATGAATACAACGATCTGTGAATAATGCACAATAATCTTCAATATCAGAAAAGCTGTAAAAGTTATAAGTTCAAAGCACACGCGTATCGAAATATCAGTATTGGCATGCCCAATTTACTATTTAGCGTGTCTGTTCAATAAAAGTACTTTTTTTGTTTTCAAGAAATCCTTCGGCGCTTTCTAAAACATTCCATCATTTCCAACACGCCAAGGTGGCCAGTAGATGAATACTGCTCGTCCAATCACATTCTCTCGTGGTAAAAATCCCCATATGTGACCATCCAAACTGTGATTCCGGTTATCTCCCAACACCAGCACGTTGCCAGTGGGAACAGTGACAGGACCAAAGTCATAAGCTGCATCCTCCGCTGTAAATGGTTCGTCTTGTTTCTTTCCATTGATGAATAGTTTGCCTCCTCTAACTTGAACCTCGTCGCCCTTTATATATTGTAACGAAATTTTATGTCAGTGGAAGTCAATCAGAATAACAGATTTTGAATCGGCCAATAGAGAGAAAAAGCTCATATTATCTTTGCAAACGAGCAAAGAAATTTGACCCGGGCAAGTTTGTGTCCGTGTATTATTCATTTTAAATTCGTTCGATTCGATGTTAACTTACCTCCACAGCTACAATCCTCTTGATCAAAGCCTCCTTTGTCTTTTTATTGCTTCCTCCATAGTTATTCACCATAATTTCTCGAAATCTATCAGGAGGGTTAAAAACCACAACTTCGTTCCTGTTAAAAGGGCGTATGCGTTTGGTTACTTTCTCAACTGCAAGTTGATCACCAACATCAAAAGTTGGGTACATTGACAAGCTAGGAATGTATCTAGGTTCAACGATAGTCAAGCGTAGCAAAAGGGCAATAGATAGACTGAGAGTATAGGTCTTGACATCATCTTTTCCTTCGTCACTTTTTAGCCACGTTCTGAGGGTGTCGAAGAAGTTTTCATTGGATGTATTTTTGTTATTGTCGTCATCATCACCCCATTCACTCAGTCCTCCTGGATTAGGGTCGTTGAATTTATTGCCATCGCCTTTATCCTTTCCAGCCATGCCTAGTTCGAAAATTATCGCATGGGGTCGTCTCAAATCAGACATTGTGGAAGGCATTTGTTGAAAAGGGTGCCTTGGTGTGGAGAAGCCCATCGTTGACTTGATCGACAGCAGAAGGATGACGCTCATGAAAGCTGCGTTTTTTAGCTGCGAAAAAATCATCTTTTGTGCCAAGAATTTAGGTCGGATGAGAGTGAAAGTGCTTTTCCACAATCAACAGGTGTAATACGTAATGTAGCCTTTTCGTGCACAACTGTATCCCCTGCAACTAGGAATACTTTCTGTATCTGCTTCTGTACGTTCCTTGCAGTTGGATTTTGGATGCTTTTCCATCAGAGGACGGAGGACGGAGGAAGGAGGTTGACACAGCAAAGTTGAAAGTTCACAGCAACGTGTTTCTTGAAAGAGATAAAAATGGGAGAGGGAGGAAGTACTTCATCCGTGTCGGTTGAAGTGGTATTTGAGGATCTTCAATTTTTTCACTTCAATAAACTTTGGATTTTTATTGGTGTCTTTCTCAAAATCCTCGTGACGTCTACGCCGTAGCGCCGGGGATTTTCTTGAACAGTAGTGCGAATGTCAAGTTCAAGTTAAGAGTGGAGAGTTTGGCATTGAAGACACAATTCCAAAGGAAAACAATTATTAACATGAAGCTTTCTATCGCAACCATCCTCTCTCTTGCTGCTGGAGCATCTGCTTTCACCGCTCCCAGCCTTCCCACCGCTGTTCGCTCCACCACCCAGGTTAGCGAGACCAAGGTATGTTTTCGAACTGTTTTTCAATATGATTTATTGAAGAACTCTTTTGATAGAGGAGCTCGTTGGATTTACTTTGAAACTTTCTTCAGTGCCTAACGTTGATATCTTTCGTTCTGTAGGCTGATCTTGAGGCTATGGCTAAGCAGCTTAATCCCATTGTAGGATTCTACGATCCTCTTAACCTCGCAGAGGCTGAGTTCTGGGGAACCTCCAATGAGGCAACCATTGGATACCTCCGTCATTCTGAGATCAAGCACGGACGTATTGCCATGTTTGCTTTCGTAGGATACATCGTACATGCTAACGGAATCAAATTCCCATGGGCTATGCAGATGGATGGAGCTTCTTTCCCTTCTGAGACCAACCCCCCTGCTCTTTGGGATGCTGTCTCTGACGATGCTAAGTGGCAAATCTTTGGATTGATCGGATTCCTCGAGTTCTGGTCCGAGCTTTCCACCCCCACCCACAAGCATTACATGGCTGGAGGAAAGCCTGGTGACTTCCCTGACTTTGTTTCTGGGCCTGATGGAATTCCCCACCCTGTTCCTTTCAACCTTTACGACCCCTTTAAGTTCTCCAAAAACATGTCTGAGGAGAAAAAGGAGAGTCGTCTTCGTGCTGAATTGAACAACGGACGTTTGGCTCAGCTCGGACTTTTCGGATTCCTTTGTGCTCAGACCATCCCAGGATCTGTTCCTCTTCTCACCGGAGTCCTCCCCGCCTACGACGGCGAGACAATGGCTCCTTTCACCCACAATGTCATTGGAATGCCTTTCGGACTTTAAGAATCTATATCCATACTAATGGCGCAGGCACTCAAACTAACCTTTGAACGGGAGGCGTGATGGAAACAAAACGTTGCATTCGCCCACGCTTGTCTCTGCTCTTAATGACTGGAGCAGTCAAGTGTATAGTACAAACCCTAGGATTTAAATTTTGTACAACTAGTAAAACTGGTTTAGATCGACAACAGCATTTTCTTGTAAATCTCATTGTGCCCTCTTGATGATGTCTATATTTTCATACACCGTTAAATTCCCAGTTCCTGTGTAATGGCTTTTGATGAACTTGCAGAGCACATACGAAAAGGCAAGAAGGGAAACAAGATGATGAAATGTACTGATTATATTTGGTGACAGTAAGTAAGTCCAAACAAAGGTTGAGAGAAGAATTACTGATGTAACGTTTATTCGGTATGATGAGACGCCTACATGTGTAATATAAACACTTGAATATCGAGAACAGCAAGATGGGTTTAATGAAATATTTATAATCACTACCTAGTGGACCGATATGCAAGGAGGGACTGATCGCGCATTGAAAAGTTTCGTTGCTGATGTGATGTCGGTGTGATCTCTAGCAGGGTTTGATTGACTCTACTGTGGTTCCCAAAAATGAGACCACTTAGAAAGCTCCCTGTCCGTCTCCGAAGGGGGAGAAGTGTCCAGCAGAGTACTGCTCGTACATAGTCTGTCCAGTGACAACCTCAGTAACCATGTTACCCATGATTCCCATCATAGCAGCACGTCCGTTGTTAAGCTCAACATTAAGCTTACGTGCCTTCTCCTCGGGGTCCTCGATGTTATCTCCAAACCAACCAACTCCGTAATCTCCATCGTACTGGGAAGCAGGCATCCATGCAAGCTCTACAAGAGAGAAGAAGAAAAGGATCTGAAGAAGGCCAGCGGTGGGGATAGCACGGATTCCGTCAATTCCGGTGGGGATGTCAGAAAACTTAAGGTTGGCAGAGGGGGATAGGTATCCATCGAAGGTGATGTGGTTGTTGTGTACGATAACTCCTACAACAGCAGCCATGGCAACACGTCCGTGCTTACGCTCAACAGCACGACGACGCTCGAAGTTCTCTGGCTCTCCATCGAGCCATCCAAGAGGATCGTAAACTCCAAGGGGAGCGGTTGCTCCAAGTTCCAACTCGTTTACGTTAAGAGCGGTGGAGGTCTTGGTGGAAGCAGCAGGTGCAAAAGCAGCAGCAGATGCAACAAGGAGGGTGGCGATAACGAGCTTCATGGTTGATTTAAGATAGTGATAAGAATATGAGTTGCTAGTGGAGGTTGGAGGTGACAAGCAAAGGTGCGGAATGGAGAAGCCATACGCAAGTAAGTTGAACCCACAAGATACTGCCGGATCAAAAATTTGGATCAACCTCATACCAGCAATAATGAACTTTTGGTTTCCTTCAGTCCCCTTTTGCCAGGTTTTCCAATGGTGGGTTGTCACACTTTCCTCTTCGCTTTCTTTCCTCTATTCTTGGCATTTTATAATTTTTTTGCTTCCATCTTTTTTCCACGACGGGATTATTGGCGGGCACAACGACGCGACGAGCGACGAGCGAGAAGCGAGAGGCGAGAGGAACAACATCACAATCACAAACTTCAAACTACAATTTGGCCGTATATGAAACATGTTTGTGGCAAAAAACTCCAAGAGATCTGCTACAAGTAACACCAGCAAGTCTAAAAATGACGAACCGATAAAAGATAAGAGTCAGATCAAATCGAAAGCGGCAGCATCGCCCCCAACAACTCTAGAATTGCGTGGTGTCCAAATCCATTTCCCTTTCAAACCATACAAATGCCAAGAAGATTACATGGGGAAAGTCCTTGACGCCCTTAATAGTTCAGAGAATGCGTTACTGGAATCTCCAACAGGGACAGGTAAAACTCTGTGTTTGCTTTGCAGCACACTTGCTTGGCAACAGGAACAGGCTCGATTGCTGGCTGACAATAATTCACATATGAACACGGATCTTGATTCCAAGGTAGATTGTGCTTCATCTAATGAACAGCTGCCAGCTACACAAGCGCAGCCCGCACGAACACGTACACCTACTATAATTTATGCATCTCGAACGCACAGTCAATTATCGCAGGTCGTGAAAGAAATGAGGTTTACACGGTATAGACCGAAACACGCTGTCTTGGGATCTCGTGAGCAAATGTGTGTTCATCCAAAGGTGCGCACAGCAAACGCGACATCTGCAGATATCAATCACAACTGCACAAGATTGAACAAGGAACGGAAATGCAGATTCCGGAATAATTTGGATGGATTTGTCGTGAATGGCTGTGGAGCTGATGGGGGGTCTTCAAAAGGGGAACAGTACGAATTTGGTATGCAACCAGTTTTGGATATGGAAGAATTGGTAGACCTTGGCAAGAAGAGGAAAGTTTGTCCATTTTATTTGTCAAGGGGGCAAATTGCAGCTGCAGAAATTATCTTTGTGCCTTATAACTATCTGTTTGATAAGGATGCTAGGAGCAATACATTGTCAGAAGTATGCTGGGAAGATGCAATTTTGGTGTTTGATGAAGCGCATAACCTTGAATCTTTTGCAAGTGAATCTGCATCATTTGATCTTAGCAGCGTTGATATTGCTGGATGTGTAAATGAAGTTGCAAGAGCCATCGGCTATTTGCAAGCCATGCCCGAGGTTGGCGAGGGTGTCAAAATGGAAAACCTCATTAGATTAAAGTCTATTTTCTTGCAATTGGAGCAATACTTGGAAAACCAGGTCGCATCGAACGGAGGATCTTTCACAGGGGAATACATCTTTGAGATATTTGCAAAAGGCGCCAACTTGAATCACTCCAACCATGCTGTATTCCTAAAGTTTATCAAGCAAGTATCAGATATGGTCATGGAAATGAGAGGTGGAACGGGAGGAAGTTCTTCAGCAACAACATCTGGTACTCCTAAATTGGACCATTTTGTCGGTTGTGTAAAGAGAGTGTTTGGAACTGCAACGGAAGGACAGAGCTTTGCAAAAGCAAGGGCATATCGAGTCCATGTATCGCCGAAGACGAGTGGGCAAACAGGAAAATCGAACTCTACTGGCGGGGGATTTGTTGGTCATGGTAATAAGTTTAGTAGTGGACGAGTGCTATCTTACTGGTGCTTTGCACCTTCGCTTGCAATGCACGAACTTGCTGCCCTTAATGTGCGATCGATTTTGGTAACGTCTGGAACACTCAGTCCGCTTCCCAGCTACAGTCTTGAGTTAGGTTTACCATTTCCGCACACTCTTGAAAATGCGCACATTATTGGAAAAGATCAGATATCTGTGCGAGTTATAGGGAAAGGTGTGAGTGGGAAAGCACTTACTTCTACGTACAATAGACGTGACGATGCGGAATATATAAGTGAGCTCGGAAATACAATTATTAGTCTTGCGAAAGTGATACCTGGAGGGGTGTTGATTTTCTTTCCAAGTTACAGTGTCATGGAGAATTGTATCGAACGATGGGGAGGGCCGCTGTCGTCTCGCTCGAGAACGCAAAACTATGGAAAGAAGAATTTCTTTCAGGCCAGGCAAAAACGAGAGAGCTCTTCTGGCAATACTGGAAGAAATTGTTTCCCGCACTCGGCTCTTGGATATAATCAAGGTGGATCTGCAACTCCGTGGCAGCGATTGATGGCAGTAAAGGCTATTGTACTCGAACCCAAGACTACTTCAGAGCTTAAAGATGTCATTGACGAGTTTGACAAATTCATTTCACTACCGAAAAGCACTGGTTGCATCATGATGGGTGTATGTAGAGGGAAGATATCTGAGGGTGAGAGAATATATATGTACATGCGAATGTTGATTTGATTTGAAGGAAACTTACACGGCCCAACTAATTCATTCTATTCTTTACAGGTATTGACTTCGCAGATGAGAAATGCCGGGCAGTTTTCATTACAGGTCTGCCATTTGCTCCTTACCTTGATCCGAAAGTGAAGCTGAAACGGGTGAGTATTTGTGCGCAATGCCTATACTGCTTATGTTATCATTTGCATACCCTAAATCCTTTTGTTTTCAGGAATATTTGGACGGTGCTAAAGCAGTTCTAAGTGCTAAACCTAGTGGCGATGGTGGATTCGATACTGCTGGGAGCAATAGGACCACCTGTCAAGAGGAAGACCCAATAGCTCTCTCGGGCGCCGAGTGGTATTCGCAGCAGGCTCACAGGGCAGTAAATCAAGCCATAGGTCGTGTTATTCGACATAGAGCGGATTATGGGGCTATTCTCTTCTTAGATTCCAGATTTTCAGAAGCAAGGAATCAGCAAGGCATTTCTAAGTGGATTAGACCATCCTTTGAAGCCGACAATGGCGTTGGAGGTGCTATACAGTCACTTGTTAAGTTCTTCCGTGGGGCCAAAGCCAAAGCCGCAGCAGATGCTCAATTGATTGCTAAAAAACAGTTGGTAATTGCATACGAGCCAGACCCCAATTCTTTGCCGTCTGACAAAAATGGGTCAGGGTCAACTTCTGCAGAAAAGGTCACTTTTGTGAAAAAAGTAGTTGGGTCGTCTGATGGCAAAGCGGCCGAAGATGATTTGCAAGGTTATGTGCCACCAAACCGCATTATCAAGCATGTGAACCTCAATAATGCTGCTGCTCTAGATCAAAAGAAAAGTGTACTGCCCATTATATACGACAACGATAACTCGAAGGAACAAATATCAAGAGGTCTAGCATCACTTTACAAACCAAACAACCGTGTAGCTTCGATTGGGAAAGTTTGCAACAGAGAAGGCCAAGGTCTGTCTGGTACAATCAATTCTGCTTGGTCTGAAATGAACCAAAATAATCTACGAGGAAAGACAAAGTCAAAACAAGGTGATGAACAGAAACAAGTCTCACGAAATGAAGGAAACAGCAATCAAAAGGAGCTGGCTAAGAGATTTTTCCTGCTTGCAAAAACAGATCTCGAACCCGCAGATTTCGGCATTGTGAGAAAATTGCTTGTCGCTTTAAAGTCTTCTGGCGATAAGAAAGATGTCGTGGCTTATCTGCAACATGCGCGAAAGTTGATCTCGTTATTACTTCAGTATGACGAGTCTTCGTTAGAAGGGGGGACCAAGGGCGATGTTTTGTTAGACTTGTTGCACTCTTTACTACCAGTTGCGTACCGCTTGCATATTGAGGAGATTTCCTGCCAACTGAAAATCAAGAAGTCCCCTCTCTACAAAAAGATTGCTTCTTGTGACGAGTCAACGAAGGACCTTGACATTCTCATGGATATGCTTCCACAGCTTATGATGAAAAATAGCCCCGATCAGAAAAGTGAGCATTCGCGAATACAAGGATTGCGGGAGGTTATCAATGTGGTTATGATACATAAGGTATCAACCGATGAAGACACCATGAATTCACTGTACAGCTTATTGCCAATGAGACTTCGAAATGTGGCGAGAGTGCTGATAAACGAAGCGAAGAAAAAGCAAAGAGTTAACCTGCTAAAAGAAAGGGATTGTAAGATATATGGAGAAGAGGGTATCAATAAAACTTTATTTCGCAAGCCTACAATCAATCATCATGGGCATGCGAAAGATCTTCCAGAGGAACAGCCACAAGAAGATTTTATATCTAAGAAAGAATCTTTGTTCCATGCCAACGCCCGAAACATACATGCGCAAGAGCAGTTATCAGGCAAACTAGAGAAATCAAGAAAAAGAGTTGCTGCTATGAAGAAGAAGAATCCCTACATTACAAATAATAACGCAGGATCTAAGAAGGAATCAGTACTGGAAAATTTACTGTCAGTACGCCCATCGAAGAGAGCGAGAGCTATGAAGGATGTTGTGACGACGCAGAGTCAAACAATGTCGCAAACAGAGACAGATCCTTTAGAACGCCTTGTTCGCAAGGCAGGAATAGAAATCTTCAGAAAATCAACTCCCAAAGTTGTCCTAATTAATCGAATGCTTAAAACCAACGCACCGGAAGGAACTGATTGTCAAATCTGCGGCAAAGACTCGTCAAATCAATCGGTAAGTTTAATATTGGAAGTTACCGAAAATGCATCTGGCGAGATGAAGATACTTATTAATTTTCATTCTCTACCTAGTTCTTTATGGCGGAATGTAACCATTTTTGCTGTGACGAGTGCTGGAAACACTGGCTACCCAGGTCACAAACATGCCCCACTTGCCGGAAGCCTACGAATAGAGAAACTTTGTCGAAAGTTGTGTTTGAAGAGGTAGCTGGAACAGGAGCCCCATCACTGACTCAGATTTGCGCATCCAGTAGTAGTGACGATGATGAAAATGACGAGCTTGAGATTCTGTGATTTTGATAAACATTACGTGACGTCACTGTACGTACAAGTTGATATCATGATGTTGCGAGGCGTCGCGAATTTTAATTGAAAATAGGATAGCCCCTAAAATTTGAATGTTGATTTGGAGATTGATTGTCTGACGACATTCAACTTTTATAGCGTTTCGGAAAATAGCCTAGGACCCATTTTTACTTGCAGAAGACAGAAGACGACGACGCCAAACATCATGACATCTATCAATATCTGATAAAGGCATTGTCAATAATAGAACACTTTCCAATGTGGTGGAATGAAGACTACTGTTGGTAATGTACGACTTCGGTTCTTCTGCCACAAACTGGTAGACGACAAGCTTTTTTAACAGGTCGATCCGTGTAATAAGTTTCACAAAATCAGCTGGGGGAAATCCAAAATCATTACTGTAATTCGAATTCTTCACGAGTCGATTAACCAACAATGATAACATAATTTCAGTATCTCATCATAGCAGATGGATCATCCTTTTTTTCATGCGCTGCAAGTTCGCACTTATTCGAGGTACAAAACAATCCCTCGCTATAAGGACACTCCAGATTTCCCGAATACAGATGCGCATATAACGGCACACCCCTATTGTTCGTGTTTCTCGCTACAAGGACACAAATAATTGTTGTGTCCATAGCGGCTGGAGCTTATAAAAAAGACGTCCATAGCGAGGGATTGTTTGTAATGATTTTGGATTTTACTCGCGAAAATGTACCTCCAGTACACGGATTGTCTGTTTTTAAAATTCCTTCTTTTAGCTTCGACCTATGGCTGCCTTCAAGTTTTTTGTGCCTGACTAGCTTTCCCGCACTTTGTGGCTCCCTGGGACTGAGAAGGGCTACTCTATTTATTTTTATACTTTTTAGCTATTAATTTTCGTGTCGTGATC
>Ga0115005_10004792_pt1 | contig 10692 bp, 10 predicted proteins | sample ArcOceMetagenome_FD_87163 | JGI IMG/M metagenome (GOLD analysis project Ga0115005, IMG submission 87163) | Marine eukaryotic phytoplankton communities from Arctic Ocean - Arctic Ocean - Greenland ARC118M Metagenome | ecosystem: Environmental > Aquatic > Marine > Oceanic | place: Arctic Ocean...
GTTGATTTCCCACTCTTCTTGCGGCGCGTCTCCCTCATTCTTTGCTTGTGCAGAACGCTCTGGTGGTGAAGTTACATCGCTCATTTCGTCAAATTAGCAGCTCGAGTCGAGTCGAGTGAGTCAGTCAGCATCAGTCATCAAGGCAATCAATCAATCAAAGTCTTTCTTTCCAGCGGTTCCCCCAAGTTGTTACGGTTTGGTATCCGCTTACTTTTTAAGCTAACGCACGCAGGCGAGCATGGCATCCACTCTCTTATCGGTACTTCAACAGAAACCATCCAACCCAAGAAGCTACAACTAGAACTCAACTAACACTGACACCAGGAATTAATTTGAAGTATCCACACGCTATAGTTCGTATCTACGACCTTCCAAGCAAACTTATTTGCAATTAAACTTTGATGAAAACACCCCCAAAACAGGAATGATCATCATGAAATACAATAGGAGAATAATTAACTTTGTGCTGTTCTTAAGTCTTGCATCTACCAACGCATTCACCTCCCTATCGAGCTCGAGAAATGGCGGATCCTTGAACCAGGTCAACAGTAGATTTATGGGACGTGGGATGAAAATTCAGCAGCCGTCAGTTGTGAAATCTAAGCAAAATAGGAAAGGCACCGAGCTTGGTATGTTTCTGGGTAGTGATGGTGGTGTTCTAGGAGTTGGAGCTCCCGAAGTGGTGAGTACTTCTCTTCTTAGATTGTCATGAAAATCATTTTTTCCCTGGATTATCATTTTGATTCCTCACAAATGAAATATCTGTTCTAAAGGCAACGATATTGTTGGTAGGATACTTCGTCCTCGGTCCATCTGATTTGTTCAAATTGGTAAAGGAAGTCGGTAAATTTATCCAAAACATTCGTACTCTTGGAACTGAAGCAACGAAAACATTCGAGTCCACGATGGAAAATCAGCTTGAACTCACAGAGCTGAGAAAAGCGCAAACTGAATTGAATAGCGCGTTTAATTTTCGTAGAAGTATTAATGTCGATCAGGAATCGGAGGCTTTCACTGAATTGCCTCCAATTGCTGAAACCGGAGCCGCAGCAGCAGCAGCAGCTGGAACCACGGCTGTTGCAGCGGCAACATCTGAGGACTCGACAAACAAAAGGAAGAAGAAGAAGAGACGGCGTGTAAAGAAAAAAAAGGTAGAGGAGCTTCCGTTTCCTGAAGAGGCAGTGCCCCCTTACAGTGGAGATATTCCAGACTTGGACATGACTTCTGCATTTCAAGATGAATTCAAAGAGCAGATGGGTGCGACCGGACCGCAACCGGAGGAAGCAGAGGCAGAAATGGCAGCTCGCCTTCGTAGGGAACGTTTGGAAAGACTTGAAAAGGCACAGGCGCGTGCAGAAAGTGCTCAAAAGAAAGAAAATCCCACAGAGGATTCAGACTGGTTTTCTGCTTCAGAATCAGATATTGCATCAGAAATTCTTGCACAGCAGCCATCCCCTGAAGAAGCTGAGGCTGCAAACGACCGTTTTGCAAATCAATTAAATGGGAAATGGAATGACAATATTTTGGAAAATGAAGAGCAGTTGAGTCCCCTTGCCAAAATTATGGATCAGTTATCTATCCTCGAAGACGAAAGGGCAGCTACAACCTTGAGATTGGATGTAGAATTTGCTAAACGCGAACAAATTGAAGAGAAATTCTACCGTCAGAAGCGTGAATTGTTAGAGATGGGTGCAGCTGAGGTTTCAGCTGCTGCATACAATGACTTTGATTTTACAGATAATGCCATTACCAATACAGCCGATAGCGGGACTCCTCCTAAGCCTCCAAACGACAAAGAAGAGGTCGCCAAAGATGCTGCACCTGCTGTGAATGAAAAAACAGATTCAAATACAAGCGATAGTGCGACCCCTTCTGAGGCCACAAAGGACAAAGAAGATGTCGGCAAAGATACTGCAACTGCTGCGGGTGGAAAAAAAGATTAGAACCATCAAATCCCGTCGAGAAGCAACTAAACTAGAAATAGAGTCTACAGCCAAAACCGTACCATATAGTGTTCTTTCTATGTTGATTAGTATTTACATGCAATATAATATATATCATTCCGAGAGAGACCAATAATATTTTATATTTCTCGTCTATAAATGAGATATTTACTTTCAAATAGAGATACACGTAGGGGTGAAAAGTGCATGAGTATTGTCCATCGTAAATTCTGTTATGATACGTAAATTTGGTATGCGTACGTTGAACGTTTATGTGTAAACGTAGTGCACACACAGCACATTCATTTATTTTGCTGTCCATCTTGAATCAATCTACACTGTGTGTACCGGCATGCATGCATGCACGGGAACGATAATGTGATGAGGATCTCAGATCTTGAATCAATATGAAAAATACCCCGGGGGCGGGCGGGCGGGGAAGGACCAACAGACCCTCCTGACTTACTCAGAGCTAGCAAAGACAGGTTTTGCAAATTCAAAAATGACTCACTCTGAACTCACTCATCAATTATGAGTGACAATGCCACACGTCTGGCCGACACGCAAGCGGGTGGTGAAGCTAGCCAAGCTACCGCGCTCGGAAGGCTGCACAGTCTTTTTTTTTGGCCCTAAGCGGGACACGACACCTCAGCTCAGAAAGAATTTTTCCACATCATCATTGGCACTCACACCCACTACAAGAGCTTACTCATCTACCACGAGATAACACATCAACAATTTATTCCAACCAAGCGCTACACCAACAACATAAAATCAACATATCATCTTTACAACAACAACTCCAATAACAACAACATCAAGATCAAGATCAAGACAAACAACAATGTGTGCACCTCAATGTAAGTCCATTGTATTGACAAGCATACCTAGGCATATCTTTTATGACATCTTGTCATGAAGAATTCAAATTCATTATTCTGACACTAACGCTTTGGACTGTCTCTCTTATCATAGCAATGACAATACACCTACCTCCTATAGAGTCTTACGAGACCAGTCCAAATGAGATCAAACAACAACTCAAGAAGAAAGCTTTAACGAAGAAGATCAAAGAAACAAAATCTCATTCTCCCAAGGGCAAGAACAAGAATAACAAGAAACAGCAGAAGAAAAACAACAAAGGCAAAAAGAACTGTTCCAAGAAGTCACCCAAAAAACAAGTTGAGCAAGAATTGACCATTGAGGAACAGGGAAGATACGTAGCTTTAGACTGTGAATTTGTAGGAGTTGGACCTGGAGGTTACAAATCCGCACTGGCGAGAGTGTCGATGGTTGATTACGAAAATGCTGTTCTAATCGATACGTACGTCAAGGTCAATGAGCCCGTCACCGACTACCGCACATTTGTATCTGGAATCACTGAAGAGCATTTGAAATCTGATTTAGCAATGGATGCCGACAAGTGTATTGATCTTGTGCAGAGACTGCTGCGCAACAAGATCCTTGTTGGTCACGGCTTGAAGAATGATCTATCAGTGTTAGGAATTGATCATTCATGGGAGGAAACCCGGGATACCGCTAAATACGAGCCTTTCATGAAGAAATCGAAGCAAATTTCAGCCTCAACGTTGCCCAGACCTAGGAAGCTCAAGGATTTGGCCCTTACAAAATTGAACAGGGAAATACAAAAAGAAGGCCAGCCACATTGCTCAATAGAAGATGCCATCGCCGCCCTTGATCTTTATAAAAAAGCCAGGACCAAGTGGGAGAGTGCAATGACATACAAAATCGATAGAACAAGACAGATAGAATTTTTTGACATGATTTTACAAAGTGATGAATGATCAGCTTTAAAAAAAGGGGATGAAACAATAATAGTGTACACGTAATTTAAAACAACAATAATTGAGAATTTATATCGCATCAGTTTCTACCGAATGGACCTGAATATTTCAAGTTATCACTACAATATTTGTATTTTCGAATCATTCCATTAATCGTACTTGTAGTAGAAGTACAGATACCGATAAAAGCAGAACATAAATTGATCACCCTATTGCTGCACTGGGATATTATTTCCCTGCGACAATCTTTTTTTCTTCCTCCTCGAAGTCATCCAACCACCTCCTCAAATCTCCTTCGGCGTAGCATTCATCTCCGTCAAACATCTCTTCATCCGCGACGAAACACTGTAAGATAGTCGATGTACTCATATCAAAGATTCCTAAGAACATATCCCCGACAAAATATGACAAGAAAAATATCATGACACAAGGGCCTGCTGTGCTATAAAGCTTGTCGCTCAAATGTGTGTCAATGTACAAGTATGCCATCCCCGTTGTCAAACAACTGACAAACATTTTCCCCAAGAAAAGTACAAGGGTACTGACATAAGTAATGGATGCGACCTTTCCAGCATTGCGTACAATCAGGCTGAACGCCTCTCTTGCTGACTTACAGAAAGGAGTACCAAAAATTGCAGTTTGGATGTATGCGTTTTTATTGAGAAATTTTACAATTTTTTCAAAAATCCACAAACAACATTGGCAGCAGCAGAGGAGAGCCTCTCCAACCTTATTGTTGAGTTCTCTTGCTTTCTTTTGCAAATATGATACAAAGGTTCGGACAATCTGGGTGACAGCGATAATAAAAGATCCAAAAGCAGCGGTGCCAAGATGAAAGCGGAAAGTTTCGTGGATGCAACCAAAAATGGTGCAGCTTCCTACTCGGCTCTTGTCCCTATGAACGAGTCCATTAATGTGAGAATGCTGATGATTAAAAGATATTCATGGTTTGTCATAATTTGCTTTGACATACCTAGTAAAGTACCACTTTGAAACACACATGGCGATTACAATTTCTCCAACGGCTCCAATAAATGCACTAGTCCAGTAGAAACAAAAGAGTAGATACCACCCGCTCCTGGTCGTAAACTCGTCAAACTCATATGTTCTGACGGCCACAGTGGCGGTTGTTGGAAGACTTTTCAATCCGATGTCACCTGTAGAAGCGAGATGAACTGCATATACCAACCACACTGCCATAAACGAAGCCAACCCAATTACTTGCAAAAAAGGAAATAACGCCATGGTAGGCATTGCTGACATTGATCGCCCCGCAGATCTGACGCACGCCATTGAGAGCATGATCTGTTTTCTCAAAAATATCGTGACGACAATTGCAAGACCTCCCAGGCCAATCAAAATGTAGGAGCATATGTTCGCTGCCATTATATTCGAATCACTTTGCACTATAGGGTCAGCTTTTCTCCATGCGACTGCAGTAGAGTAAGCGTAACCGCCACAAAGGAAAAAGATCGAAATAGATGCAATGATCGATCCCCAAATCATGAAACCAAGAATCAATTGAATGCGGAGCAATTGAGAGTACACGAACCCAATCACCATAGATACAACCAATCCAAAAATCAAGATATAATATCCAGCCTCGTATAGGTCACCATAGAGGTTGGACCAAATCTTCTGAGCCTGGTTAAATCCGTCAATATCAAATACGGGTGTGTCCTCTGAAGTTTGTATTAGATCGTCTAGCTCATCAAGGGCTGATGGGTTTGCCACGCACCGAACTCCCAAAACTTCGATGGTATCCGTAGCATACCAAGCAAATCCATTTCCTCTCAAAATACCGCTAGATATCCAACTGGAATCAGGATCGGTAGGACATGTATCCTCTGTACATGTGAGTACACCAGTTGCGTTTGAGTAATCTGCAATGTCCACAAAACTCGAGTTCAAAGTAGCACCATCACCCAGCCAAAGACCATTGTAAGTGACAAAGGTTCTAACATCTACAAGATTCTCAATCTTGGGGCATTCGCTCACACAGACTCCTCCACCGAAATTATTGATGTACAGAATTTTCGAATAGGCCGTCATATCCTGCTGTCCAAAATCAGTGCCGCAAATGTTACCAGCGTAGTCCATGGGATAAAGGACAGCGCGATAGTCACCGTTATTCCAGGAGTAAATTCCCAGTGCAGTCATGGATGCCCACATCACCAACATGAGAAGAGCAAATAGGATGTCAGTACATTTACGGTTACCTGTAGGGCCATCAAAGTCTGCCGGAGCAGAGAGACGATCTTTGTTGTAATCACCATTATCAGAGTTGTCCCTGCTGTTTCTGTTCATATCTGAAAGACCCATCTTCGAATCAATCAGTTTGTTTTGGAATCGATTTGCTCGATTCGAATGATTCTTTTGTCTCTCTTTGTTTCAAATTTTGATAAATTGAATTGCGTACCCCCACGTATGATACAGTTCAAGTTCAGTATTTCGTTTATGATTTTATAAATTAACCGATCACCGACCAATTCAATCGTGCACCACCGACCGGTGTTTTTTCATTTGACGACCATCATCATCATCCACGACGGTTTCAAATGTGTTTCCCAACGGCCACTCAAATCTCAAATCGCCAGGCTCAGAGTAATTTAGCTTATAAAAAAAACAGAAGCCCGACCCCTCATTTTGAATTTTGTTTAAAAAGTCGTTTTTTCCTGCCCTGCATCCATCATTTTCAATTTGTCTTCCCTTCCTGATCCAAGTCTCAAACCAATCCATCTTTCCATTATCGTCGCAAGATGATAGTTTTATCCATTCTACGTGTCCTATGTTTTGCTTCTAGATTGTACACATGTTACGCCGAAGAACCCTGGTCGTTTATTGTTCTCGCCGACCCTCATAACGCTGAGACGTTTGCCTCCAAAGATGAAAATCATGAATGGTATAAAAATGCATTCTCCCAAAACGTTCAGGGCTTGAAACACATCAAAGAGACATATGGTGGGGATCTAGTTTTAATACCAGGGGATACTAATAGTGGCAAATGGTATTTACCATCATTTGCAGAAAAATTAGGCGATCCATCCCTCACGCCCATCGAAGCAGTTCTGAGAGCAAGTAAAGGTTGTTATGGATCCTTACGAAAGGTATTTGCAGCAGCAAGTTATGTTCAGACTCCTATGGTGGCTATAGGAGATCACGAGCTTGGCGGAAATGGATGGGAGGAGACGAGTACAAAGACTGCAGTACTGGAATATTATAGAGATGGCTTTCAAAAGGAGCTGAACCGAAACGAAAGCGGGGATTTCATGTATAGTGAGCCTATTGGCAATGCAGATTCAAGACCAATCGGGACCATTCACGAAAATACATCATATGCACGGAAATACAAGAATGTTCTTTTTGTGACGATTGATTGTTTTCATAGCAAGGGATATAACTTCGAGGACAGGGAGGCAGGTCTTGGAGGAGAAGGTTCAGTTACCGTTAGTGTGGAAGGAAAACACCTGACTTGGTTCGAAGAAGTTCTGAAAGAATCTCAAAATGATGAAATGATAAAACATATCATCGTTCAGGCTCATGTTCCCATTCTGCAGCCACTACGAAAAGTAGATTCTTCGGGGCAGTTTTTTGACCACGGCAGTGAAAGTAAGTAAAATTGTGATGATTTCCTCGAGAATAATTGAGCCACAATGAACTAAAATCCTATCGCGCAAAGGCTTATTTTGGAAAACAATGGTCAAATATGGGGTTGATTTGTATCTAACAGGAGAAGTACATGCAACAACCGCAGCCAAGGACGCGAATTCTCCTCTCTTGCAGATTGCTTCGAGGGGGAACCAATTAAATAACTTTGTAAGTGTTGAAATTGGCGATGACTCTATTAACATCAAAGCTTTCAACGAGGTCGGAACAAAACCGAAGGGAAATAATAATTACACTCAGTTTGGCGAGATATCTGTGGACAAAAGTCTTAACGGAACAATGATAGAGTCGCATGGTATTCTTGAGCTACTTGATGTGGATGCACCTTTGATTCGATTCGATTTTGAAGATATTGTTCAAATGTCAACACACCAAGTTATTGGATTGAAGAATAAACAGCAACTGATACTAAGCGAGGTAAACATACGAGGCATCTCTTGCACAGAATCTATGAAAAACAAGGGCGTTTTTGGACGTAAGTTGTTCACGATATGAATTACTTGTTTGTGTTGAAGTGCAATAACCTGTCTAAACAAATCTGATGCTGGAATATCTAGAGCAATACAATGCGCAGGTTGCAAATATTGATCTGGTTCAAGGAAGGCGTGGCATGTCAGCAGGAAAGTTCACGTCTGCCAGTAGATTTGCAATTTATTCTGGTGGTCCTCACGGAGGTGGCAATATGATGTCTTACAATGTTTGGATAAAGACTGTGCAGGACGAGGAAATGGTTTTAGTACACTACGGTAAAGTATGGGGGGATGTCGCAAGTCCTTTATCGACGAAGGACTTTCATATGCTCACATTGGATAAAGGAAACCCCACACTCTACATTGGTACTAATGCGAAACTTGTTCCTCTGCAGCCTTTGGAGTTGCATGACGACGCTTGGCATCACTTATCTGTATCAATGCCTGAACGGAGCTGTCTTTTATCTGAAGTAACCATGTATATTGATGGCAAAATGGTCTCCGTCTACACTCCACAAGACGCGCAAGACAGACACATCTTCCATTTCTCAGGTGGAAAATTGTCTTTAGGCGGATTTGGGTATAGCTCAAATTATGAAAAAGCCTTTCCATCGGTACAACCGTATACGGGCTTGATGGACGACTTCCTTCTGTTTGGGAGGCCTGTCAGCAGTAAGGAATTGGAATGGATGACTGCACCAAATTATGACATTCGCTATGGCACTTCGTGCATCCGTACGCAGCAGGTAAATACCGAGCCAATAAAAATTACCACTGGACTCAAGAAATGCAAAAGGAAATGCGCAAAACATGGATGGTGCAAAGGATATGAATTTTCGAAATTTAGCGACGAAAAGAAGTGCACACTTTTTAAACAACCCCCTGAGTTCGGTGAATCGAAGCCCAACACACGATGTGCGTTGATGTTGTCGTAAAACTTACTCGCCACAAAGAGGAATGTTGAAATGCAAAGGAAAATTCTCAGTGATGTTCTAATTCGCATTATTTTTAGTTTCAAAAAAAGCGTAGTTATATTTTCTGAAGTTCAAATGCTTGCAGGAAAGATTTTAAGAATGGCCAAGAGGCTACCGTTGTTCTTTTCGAAAGGGACTTGTTGCAATCTTTGTTTCCTTATCTTTGTGGATGCTGTAATCTCTTTTCGATCCATCGCTTGCCACATTTGATGAACCTACAAATTTTGAAAACACGAAGCTAGCTGAAGAAATTACTCCATCTTCGCCAAGGGGCAGTACCTCATTATAGAACCATGGAAGGGTTCCTTGTACAGGAGCGTTCATCAGAACTCTGGAGGCCCACTTTGGCACCGTAAAAAATGCTGATCTACCTTCCTTCATAAAGCCCTCTTGGATAACTGTCCTGTAGCTGATGTTCCTCGCAACTGTTCTGCCAGATGATGCATAATCTAAAGCTCGTCCCCACAATGCTTGCTGTGTTATTGCAACAACATTTCCAATGAATATATTTACCCCAAGACCAAACCAGAAGAGCGAACTTTGTGACTTTTGCTCTTGTGGATAAAACTGTCTGTATAATGTAGGGGTGATTACAAAACTGGTAGAAGACATGACAACATTCCTACTAGCATTCGCAAAGAAAGCAGGACCGCACAATCTGCTCACTGGATTCCACTTCAGCGCAGATTCTATTTGAGAAAATTTTGTGATGCCAAAATATCTTTGAGCTTCAGCTCGGTTAGCTACCGTGCTTTCTATAATACCTGCAAATGTTGGTGCTAGTACAATCTTTGAGCATGCTTTTAAGGCTGAAAATGAATCCATTTGCTGTTTAATATCGTTCTGTGGATCCTCCATCAATTGGGATCCATAAGGCATCGCTGGTAAATCCATGGCTCTACTGAGTGCTTTATCGCAAACTTGAAAAACCATACCCATCACAGAATATTGAAGGAACCATGCAACACCCGAAGCAGGGCCTACCACCTTGTATGGGGTAAGAAACGAACGCCCTCCCTGCCCATCTTGGAAGGCGAGGTTCATTGCTTGCCGCAATTGATTTTGACCAGACACTTGTGCGCTATTCGTGTAGAGAGCGATCTTCTCTAGAGGCATTCCGATGAAGCGCATCATAGCTCCATAGAGACCCAGTCCTGTGGAACGGTAGATGATCAAGCTAGCACTTTTGACTGACTCTTGTAAATCATCCTTGTTGTCAATATTGCGATCGCCGGCAGCCATTGTGTATTAGATGTATAGGAAGCAGATTCTTGATTTTAAATGTGAAGGTCAGAGTTTTCAGAGATGGATTGATGGATGTGGAAAGAGTTGACACCGACAATATATTCAAATAAGAGGTTAGAAGACGTCGTTCGCATCACCATCTGTCATCAAATTGTTGTTTTTTTCAGTATCCAGGATAGGAGGGGGCCTGTGTAACCTACGAAAGTTCAAAAGTGTGACGACGTCGAAAATTGTTGGATGATAGATGCCGACGGGGGGGGGCAGATACATAACCACCCCAGACCGTCGCGTCAGATAAGTCCTATCCTGTCCTGTGATCTCGAATCTGATTGGCCTAAACATTCTGAAAGTTCTTTTTGGAAATCTCAACCCACAGGAATATGAGAATATTTGGAAGGAGTTCTCTTTTTATTTTTTGAAACGAGAACCCTCACCGCATCTTCAATCTCCTGGTTCAAAGGGGTGACGCCATATCGGATACTTTTATTGCATCATTGTCGACTTGGTAGATCATGGATGGTATGGATTCTAGACTTGAAGAAAAGCGTCTCAAAGACCACGTGCGTTTAAATGGCTTCCGAGCCACACA
>Ga0115005_10004793_pt1 | contig 10691 bp, 8 predicted proteins | sample ArcOceMetagenome_FD_87163 | JGI IMG/M metagenome (GOLD analysis project Ga0115005, IMG submission 87163) | Marine eukaryotic phytoplankton communities from Arctic Ocean - Arctic Ocean - Greenland ARC118M Metagenome | ecosystem: Environmental > Aquatic > Marine > Oceanic | place: Arctic Ocean...
AAACTATATTTTTCACTCGATTCAAATGCGGATGATTTATAAGTCTACAACTCACCAGACTGAATGGCAATAAAACCTAGACCACATATGACAGCTAGCGCTCGCCCAATTTTCTTGGCAGCTGCGCCACTACAGTATCCCACCAAACTACCAAAGGTCAACTTCGCAACATGAGGCCTGAGCTTATCAAGCATTTGGTTTACAGGGTCGTTTTCATCTTTGACAGTCATGTTCAGCAAAATTTTATTGAGTGGGATGATAACAGTAGTAATATGATGCACTATGCAGTTCAACAAGTAGAAGTCTGAAAAGAATTCTTTTGATGGGTGGCGGGTGGCTTTGTGGTTAATTCGGCGAGAAACAACGGTAAAATAACGTATATTAACTAAATATAAATTTATTATGAAAAGTTGCCACATAGTTTATGCATCGTGCTCACTCATGTTGACCTTTTCTCCCCGAGTTTCTCGATCTCTAATTGTTCCATTCGAACGGCGGTGAATCGCCTTAGATGAAAATGAACGAAACATGGATGTAACGTGCTGCAGTGAGGGGTGTTGCATTAGTTGCGAAACAGGGAACAAAATACTTTTAGAATTTTCACTAAATGTTTCTCTTGTCCTTTCATACTGGTCAAAATGGTTCAACATCCAGGTTGCTTCATCCTTCCACTCAAAATTTCCAAGTTGTTTTAAATTAACCAGTTCCTCCAATTCACCCTTGTCTCGAACCCAATACGTCCATGCGGATGCCAAATACCTAGTTGGACCTTCACCTAACATTGCAAATGATATGTACTCAAGATTCCATTTTGGATGAGGTCTTGAAGTTCGAATCAATTTCATTCCATGACGCAGCTCACCAGACGTGAGAACTCTCGCAAACCACCCGCCCAGCCCTCTCTTATTGCAGTATCGTTTGATTCCTTTTAGTCCATATGGACTTGCAACTCTCTTATCGACCCATGCACAAACTGTTCTCGGGCTCGTCACCTCTAGTCTAAGAGTGCTCTTTCCAGCCTCCACCTCAAAGATATCACCAATGCATATTTGGGACGCTTGAAGTCCACTGACAATAATCTGTTCTCCAAATCTGGGGTTTCTCAAAATATCTAGTAGCTCTGGACGATGCCTCTCATATCGACTTCCTATAAATTCGTCATCCTCCTTTTCAAGTCGTGCCATAGATTGCCTGTCGAACACTTCGAAATTATCTTGTCGGAAATATTGCGACATATTTTCATCTTCTAAAAACATCTCATAATGTTCTAAAGACTGAAGAAGAACTGCCCTTTCCTCATAAATTCGATCGTCGTCAGCTTCTGAGCTTTCTTCATTATCAATATCATGCTCCTCTAAATCGGAGTGGAAGAACACAGATCCAACTAAACCGTGTTCAATTACAAACATAGCACGCTCAAAATCTCCCATCATCCCGTCACAATCTTGAGTTTCGTCAAAGTCAATCGGAGGAGTGTTCATTCTTCTCCTACACATGATTTGATCTTTGGAGACACAACGCAAGCCGTAATCTTCAGGAAGTTCATCTTCGCGAGGAACTGTACCTTGAGCGTAAATACCCCTCACCTGCATACTCGTACTATAAGAATCCTCCATAATTAATTGAAAACACTTAGAACTTCAAGTCCATATATGCTCAAAAATTTCTCTTGATACCACTCTTCTTAGAGAATGGAGGGTGCTTTAACTCTGCTACTGGAGAGTTTTCAGTTAATAGAGAGGAATTCCGGAATAACTGCGATCTCTACTCGTACTTATAGAGGTGGCGACTGATGAGTGGGTGCGAATACGAGTGTCAGGTAAATTACAATTCCACATTGCACATTACACCAGCATTACACTATAATTACGCCTATAACTACGGCATTATGTAATAATAAGGTGTTCGGGTATTTGTTGATGTGGGACAAAATTCCGTTCTTTTTTGACATCGACGATCACCTCGCTCGCTCGGCTCGAATCTATCACCTTGGGTACGCGCCTTCTTCCGAAGAAGCATTCTTTTACCATCCAAGATCGAATGTAAAATCTACAAGCTTGACCAGCGTAATGACCGTTTGCAGTAGTATTGGGTATAAACTTCATGAAAATATGAGTTGAATCCTTTCAATAGTGAATTATTCATTTAGCTATCTTATTGTATGCTGATCTACAGGTATTGCACAATGGTGCAGAGTTTATTAGTAACAAATCCAATCATTCTTGCTTCTCGGGGGTGGTTGTACTGCCAAAAATCGTTGGTACCTCGAAAGGGGAAGGGGACAATCAGCAGAGAAACACTGTTCATGGAAAGAAGTCTCGGTCTCAAGATAGGTTCGATCCTATTGCATTCCTAGAAAGTTCCTTCATTCCTAGAAAGTTCCTTGATTTACCTCAGAAAGGCAGTCATGTTCCTGCGGAAGGTATGCATATTGTCCACAATCACATTCATCTCCACATCCACGGTCACAATAAAGGTCAACTCTGTTTCCTTCTTCATCAGTTGTCTCAAGTGAAACTGGCAAGGACTTCAAACGGCACTGCTCAAGCACATCTTTGCCAACAGTGTATGCATGAAAACATTCTTCCTTGTACTCGCACCCCCTTGCAGCGCAAAGGACCTTCATGGCCATGGCGTGGAACTTGATACAACATCCAGTGCGACGCTGGCATTCGACCAGAATGGATGGTGCATCACTTGCTTTGAAGAGTCGTACCTGAAACTTGCAATAACCGGGCTTGGTTTTGTCGGTACTTTCTACATTTGCGGTTGCCTAAAGAACACAATATAACGATTTGATGAGAAAATGAATGATCAGTATTAGGGAAGGTGGACCGAATGGTCTCAGTTTTAAGCATTTCTTTCTTACCTGGTCGTTGTCGTACGTCACGGAAATCATTTCTTGCATGGTACCGAAGCAGTCACTGATCCTCTTTGATATTTCGCTTGGACTCAAATCATCGTAATATTCATGGGATCGTTCGATGCAAAAGTAAGATGGAATTTCATGCACATGGTTGACGTTCCATTCTATTTCTTCTTCAGCGTGGTCTTTTTCCATTGCTCCTGATGACGAAATTTTTGACGCACGATCGCAGTCACAAGTGGATTGGTGAAGGTCGTCACATTTGGGACATGAACGATCGCTACTTTTGCTGGCCGAAATTCGGTATGGATGAATTTTGAACAAGAGAGCTGGCTTCGCTAAACCTATGGGACTCCCATGAGTGTTACCACTTCGAACTGGCAACGACCGACTGCGTGTGAAATCCATTCTCTTGAGAGTGGGTTGCATCTCTGCAGAGATGATTCTAGTAGGTGAAAGTGTTGGCGAAGTGTTGATTGAGTTCATGATATTGTATGATGTTGTTGAGTTTCTACTTGTCAATGCTGTTTTGTTGAGTTATGATATGATCTTTGGGATTGCAGCGCTGTGGTTTTATGATTGGTTACGTTCTGTCTTCTTTTAAAGTCTTCATCGATCGCCAGTCATCTTCATTCGTTTACTGAAGAACAAAATGGATGTTCGTGGGCCGGCCAAGGAATACTCTTTTGCGATCAAATTTGCCCTGCAACGGTCAACACGATTGAATTATTTTGAGGTACTACCTGGGCGTTTCTTCCTGCCCCTTTTTGGTCACAAAACTAAAGAGTGGACTGCATGCGTGGGTTGAGAATGCCGACCATGGTGCACCTGTCACGATACAGATTGCTGTCAGAATTTTCCATTAAATCCGAAGAAGAATTTATTTGGTTTCCTATCTGTTCGGAGTATCATGGCATCTGCCAATCGAAATTCCCTCTGAGAAGGCGGGATAACGGATAACGACGCTAAAAACAAAGCCTGACGTGGCGACGCACTTTGCTGCGAGCATTTCATGTTCAAGAACATATTGGAATTCCAATCAATCTGCAAATCCTGGAAATAATGCAACAAAGGCAATCGTTGACACTACTATTTAAATGAACTGCAGTTTCCAAAGGTCTTTGTAGATAATTAGAGCATACTTGACAGCGCAGTGCCAGATTCTCCAACAACTAGCTTGTACAAGTCCTCACCCCCCTCCGAAGGAACAAAATTCTGAGCCTCGAAGATTTGCCGATTCTCATCATTTACAACTGCAAAGATTTCCTTTATACACATCTTGGCTGCATGTTTTCTAACTGCGTTAATCAAAGCAACCTCGACATTGCCATCCTTCGCAGACCGACGTACTGCCATATGACTCAGTTCACCACTATCTTCGTCGTAGCTCACAGAACCTGCGACCTGTAGTCCTCTCTTGACAACGAAAATCATTTCAGCCTTATCATTTAAACTCTCATCCGCAATGACCTTATTCTTTTCATCGTTAGCAATGGACCTGCTGCCTTTTCTGTTCAACAAATTTCCCTTCTTGGCGCAACTCGCATAAAGATTCTTCATTGCATGCACTTGTTCCATGACGTGCTTTTCATGTTCATCTGCAAATTTACTAGTGACCTCCTCGTTGAGGAAAATCTCATCTCTTGGCATCAGGTAAGACCATCCATCCTTCAATCCTCCACCAGTTAAGAGAGACAGATCATTCTGCAGATGCGGCGTAGAGTTTGATTGCATCAGTAAGAACCTTCCCTTTCCAAAATACTCCAATTCTGTAATTCCTGTATTGACATGCACAAATGCTGAGCGATGAGGAATTCCATCGTTCTCGACGCAATGTCCAAACCCTGCAACAATCCTCTTTAGTACCAAACTCATGAAATCACCATGACCAATCAGAACTGCAGTCCTCCTCCCTCTCAATCGTGGACTCAATTTATCACCATGGTGCTCATTCTTCTCTTCATCTAATGCAACTCCCGCATCAAATAAATCTTCATCTACATGATGCGATTGTAACTGCAGATCAAGATAGTCACACAACCACATGTAAAATGCAGAAGCCCGAGATTCAGACTGTGTCCTAGTTTCTGGACCAGTCCCATGCGAATACCAACCAGCCGATGGATCTTCATCAAATCCAACAAATGATGCTGGTTTCGACGCAGTTGCAGTGGAAAGAAAATCCTTGATTTCATGCTGATTCATCCCGGGAAGTGGATCATCTTTCACATGACATCCCTCACTCTCAAAATACAAACCATTGACTATAATTTCAGCATCACCTTTGAGATTCTCAAGAGTGGGCAAAATAGTAGCCATGGTTCGTTTCATGGGACTTGTGATGATTTTAACTGGATGAGATGCCTGATTATCTAAATGCGGAACCAAATAATCCTTCAACTTTTGAGCCTGCTCAAAACCCGTTTTCGAAATATCTGGGTCGGCGGAACGATTCTTGTCCACATAGTCATCCCAACCGTCGACGTCGAATTCTGGAGTTCCCCCTTTGAAGAGAATGCGGGCCGTGCGATATACTTCGTTGTTTTTCGACTCACAATGACGAATCATGCGTATGGCAATTGACGGCCTTACACCTACGTCATTATTTTTCTTTGGTACCGTAGTCATTTTTGTTTAGTAAGAATACTTATGGATGTAATACAATGTTGCAAGGTATCTGATTGTGTCGCTAGTTAGCTCGCTAGTGCGCAGTACATACTGGTAAGAAGCATGATGTCACCGTTGTTGTACGTAGAGTGGTACCTTACCGCCGGTACCCTACCGCCGGTACTACCGGTACTAAGTCCGGTACAAGTACTGCCTCAAGGTCGTCTTCTTTTTTGTTGACCGTCGTTTTGTCATTTTATTTTTGGAATTTGTGAGATTTTAGTTAATCTTCGGAAAAATTTAGTCCAACTTCGCCGGCACCAGAAGCAAGCGTCAACAGCTCGCCAGTCACCAGTCCAACCAGCCAGCAGCGAGCCACGCGAAACACAAATAGCGATAGCAAAGACATAAGAGGCGCGAGAAAAATACGTACGAATCTGTACGAATCAAAATATTACTAAAAGGAGGGCGACAACACGAAACGTAAACTAGAAACAGGAATCAAACCAACATCAAACCAACATCAAATCATTACAACATATAAATCACAAATCAACACAACCATGAATGGGAAAGAAAATGCCAATTCCAAAGAGTCTAATGAGAAGCTTTCTCAACTTGCGAACCTTGTCAAGGAACAGTATTCAAGGGATAGATTCGACAGAGGGAAAATTCCTCAAGAAACAGACATGCACTTTTACACCAGGTACCTTATTAGTAAGAAATGGGATGTGAATAAAGCGTTCAAACAAATTGTTCATATGCTAGAATGGAGAGAACAAGAAAGTGTTGATGAGATGATGCAATTATCTGCTGATGAGGTGCTTGGGGGACCAGTCGGGATAGAAGACATTGTTCTTCGGAGTTTCCCCATGTTTGGTATTCCACGCACCTATGACCTTCCGGACGTTTCTGCAAGCGATACTCTTACGAGTACCAACGGTTCTGGAGTAAAAGGTGTTATACGCGACAGTAAGGGGAGACTCGTATTTTGCTACAAAGTTGGAAGAATGATAGTTGACGCACTTGTCGAGCACATCGACGAAGCAAAATTTCACAAGTATACTATCTGGAGATTTGAACGCATGGTTAAAATTCTTGGAGAGACAGTTGAGAGCAAGAATGGAGCGGACAAGTGGATATTAGTGTTTGATTTAGAAGGTTTCTCAATGTCCAAACATGCAAAAAGGTCTGTATTCAATGTTATCAAGGAGTTCAATGGTTTAGGAGCATCATGTTACAGAGAAACCGTTGCGCAAATTTACATTATAAATGCTCCAAAACCATTCTCCTTCGCTTGGTCGATGGTTCATCCTTTCTTGAACTCAAAAACGCGTAAGAAGATTGTCATGGCGAATGGAAAAGGAGATGATAAATTATCGGAGTATGTGGACATTAGCAAACGACTTCCTTGCTTGGAGAAGTAGAATGCAGCTACTAGACTATGTCAATTTTAAAACAGTACACTTTATTAATTCATTTTATGCTCGCTCCCTATCTTTCTTGTACGTTTGCACGTCATAAAATGTCATCACACGCCGATTTGTGCCTACCACAAACAGAATTGCAATTTTGCTCTCCCTCAAAGTATTCACGGCATCGACTTGGATCATCTCGGAAAAAATCGCAATCGACCAAAGTTCTTCTTCCTTTTACAGCAAATGATTTTTTCTTGTCTCTAGGACAAGGCCCCTCACTAATCAGCTTTCTCCAGAGAACTCTTCTTTGTTTCCTTGGAAAGGTAAACAACAAGTTCTTGGTCTCACCTATGTCCACGTCCAAATCGTAGATTTCTCTCTTTTTCGTTGGGTTAAGGAGCTGGACGAACTTTAAATTATTTTTTCTAACGCAAAGAGAAGTAATACGACCCACTGAATACGTCCATGTCGCAAGCCACGTTCGTAGGCTCGCCGTATTATTTCCATCGTAAATGTGGTGCGCAAAACTAATCGAATCTTGAGCTGAAGTATCTGGAACTGCAATTCCTGCAAGTGCACAGATTGTTGCGTATAAATCGTTCAGACCAACCAATGCATTGCGAGTCTCATTCGCCGGAAAGTGCCCATCATAGCGGAAAATCATCGGAACACGATGTCCGCCTTCATAGATAGATCCTTTTTCACCTCTCAAAGGCCCATGACTGTCGTGCCCATATTTTGAGCTTGCTTTTGTTTTAATCCCTCCATTGTCGGATGTAAAAATGATAATAGTCTCCTTTGCAAGACCTCTATCTTCAATCATTGATACCAAAGATCCAACTGCCAAATCCATCTCAAACAACAAGTCCATATGCATGGACTCATATGTCCCCTTTACAGGAGTTCCGTAAAGGTAATTGTTGGGAGGAGTGTGTGGTCCATGGACAGCGCCAAGGGCAGCATAGACAAAGAAGGGGTCATCGGGTCTGGTCAGCAAATGATTGTCGAGGAAAGCAGCACTTTCATTCACCAAAATCTGGTTGTATGATGTCGAATCCCAGTCTGGATCGCCCTCACCAGCTCTCCTGATCTCAGACGTCCCTCCAGTCTTGTTGTAGAACCCCTTCTCCCAAAAGACTGCATCTGATACATCGACTTGAAGGAATCCGTCGCGGAAGAAAGCATATGGTTGATTTTGAATACCAGCCGTGGTAACCATGGAAAAATTGAAACCAATATCTTGTGGCCCGCCGATCAGTGGATGCGACCAATTATGCCCTGGAGAAGTAAGTTTGAACTTTTTATCCAAAGTCCCATTCACTGCTAAAGGAATTTTGGCTCCAATATGCCACTTCCCAATCATGGCTGTATTCATGGATGCCCCATCCTGTAGCGCTTCAGCGATACTTTTCTGAAATGGTTGAAATTGATTGGAATTCGAATGAAGATTCCATGTCCCCCCGGCTTTGTCCCCCCTATGCTGATAGCTCCCAGACAAAAGCATGTAGCGCGACGGAGCGCAAAGAGGAGTCGAGTGGGCGTCACGAAATGAAACTCCCATATCTGCTAATCTTTTTATGTTTGGCATATCAACCAAACTGGATGAGTTCTTCCACCAGAATGGGATATCACCTGTGCCAACATCATCAGCAAAGATGATCAAAACATTAGGTGGTGCAGATTTAATGGGTTGCAAACATATTATTAACATCAAAGCTACAGCTCTTTGCAGATTCTGGATTCCCGTACGCATGGCAAATACACGATTGGAGTTTATGCTTGAATCAATTAAATGCCGTGTTAAAATGATGAGATGTAGCTGTGAGCTCTTGATATATCTTTTCTCTCGCAGCGTTATGAATCAATGTAACAAGTATGAAAGTATGTTAGATGATGGCTCCAATTGCTTATTATTCTCTTGTAGATATCAAGTATTCTTCTTACTAAATATGAGCTATATTATGAACTATTCTGAGATTGCAATGCTGCCGCCATTGCAAATGCCTTCTCATAATCAAATGCCTTCTCATAATCAAATGCCTTCTCATAAACACAATACAACTTGATAAAGTGAGCAGTTGCTCGTTGGGCAAAATTCAAAAGGTGTTTTTGGGCGGAAAAGTTTGGGCGGTTATTTTTAAAAGAGGACAAAAAAGGAGAAGAAAGGCGGCCGGATGAAGAACGAACGAACGAACAGGGCGGTATGATACCGCCCGCCTCTCAACTTCAATCTCCATCATTTCTTTTCGACTCCTCTCACATCTCACATCTCACATCCGAGATAGTGCTTTGGTACATGTCAACACAATGACGAGGGCAGCGTGCGACCTCATTCTGCGTATTTCAACATTGGGTCTTGCCTGGAGAACTGTCAAGGCCCTGAAACGCAACGGAAAACATACACAAAGCAACTCCGATGGTCATCACATTGAAATTGACTGGGAGATCCTGCAGCTCTGGGCATTGTATGCATTCCATGTTCTCTACGTTTACTCGGGTTTAGAATGGTTTGCATCCTTCATGCCTCTGTATTACTACTTCAAAATGATTTTGTTAATTACCACATTCTTGATTCCCAACACCAAATTTGCCAATTTTTGGTTTGAACTGGTTTTGGTACCAATGATGCAGCGAATTCACGGTTTACTCAATTTTGATTGGAAAGGCTTCATACACAAGGAAACCATTCTGCTGCCTTGGCAAATCCTTGACTTGTTTATTCTTCCAGGATTGATTAGCGACGAGGAAGCAAAGGCAGTCATGAAACTGAGAGAACAGCAACTGGAGAAAGCACTCAATATTACACATTCCTTTTCTGTTGTTGAGAATGTAGCCACTGGAAAGGAAGCAATTGTTGATGCCATGAATTTTACTAATGATGATGCGAACCTTCACATTGAAAATATTCTCAATGCGGCAACAAGCGCATATAGTCCTTCCAACAAACCAGTCACAAGAAGTCCTGAAACTCCCCCCAGAACAAGACTTCGTCCTAGTACAGCACCCAGCCCGCAATCGTCATCTTTCACATCTCCCGTTGCAAGAAGTCGCGTAGCAGCGAGCAGTCTGCACCTACGCAAATTTTCACAGGATCACCACATTACCTCGAGAACGGATTTACGCCCGAAACCAAAATCACCCCAAAGACAGACCACTTCCATCCCTGCACCGGAACAATCCACACCCAAAGCTAGCATTACAACCCGTAAGTCAAGAAAACCTTTGGCAGACGATCCTTCTACCAAAACTTCGTCTTCGCCTAGGAGGAAACAGCCATCAGATAGACCTCCGTCTGTGGCTTTCAAACAAACCAAGGCATCTCTACTCTCACAGATATCAAAAAGTCCTGTGAAACCTTCATCCAGACTCAATCCAGAAACGAGATCACAGCAGGACAAGAAACTCTTATATTTTGACGACGATGACAATATATCCATTTCATCTAGAAGAAGTATGGGAAATAGCGTGAGGAAGTTTATTACCGGTGATGATAATATTCGTATTCGAGACTTTCTCTTTGACCTTGAATTGCCATCTATTCCGTCACCTAAGAGAGTCAGTGATGCGGATGATATGAGTGTAAGGAGTGCGAGAAGCGTGAGAAGCGTGAGGAGTGAAATTTATCCGCAATCAAAACCGAGAAGAAGCGCCCGGGCGATGATTAATGAGGATAGGAAAATATCGTTGGACGAATGGAGGAAAGAAAGGGATTTACGACTAAAGGAACATCGATCTGAAGAAAGCAGTGTCAGGACAAGTGCAAGTGGACGACCTCGCACCTCGTCCCGAAGTGGAGCAGC
>Ga0115005_10004798_pt1 | contig 10686 bp, 10 predicted proteins | sample ArcOceMetagenome_FD_87163 | JGI IMG/M metagenome (GOLD analysis project Ga0115005, IMG submission 87163) | Marine eukaryotic phytoplankton communities from Arctic Ocean - Arctic Ocean - Greenland ARC118M Metagenome | ecosystem: Environmental > Aquatic > Marine > Oceanic | place: Arctic Ocean...
CAAGAAGGTTTCAAAATGGTTTTCGCGTCTTTATAATAAATTTGACACATACATACGAGTACATACTCGTTGTAGTACGTTACATACTCGAAATCTGTTCCAATGCTATGCTGATAGTCGAAAAAGACTGATAACGCTTTTGAAGAAAATTAATTATAGAAATTAATTAAAATGGATTGATTTCAGCTTGATTTCAGAATACCCCAGGTACATTACGTGCTGCTACGTTGTATTCGGAGTTCGTTGTCATCCAGACACGAGGAGAAAACTTTTAGAACCCAAGTTTCAAAGTTATTCTTTCCGAAATACAAGATCCTCTCAAACCATCTCGAGAAATCTGCATTTTCATGTTCGTCAGGTCCACAACCACTGACAATCAGTCACTTTACGGACGGAATTTATAACGTCCACACAAACACACCGACAAGAACATGCTCTTGTGAAATTAATTAAGAGGCTCATCAAGCATAATGGAAAAGATGATCGGACATTCAAAATTAAAAAGTGTCTAATTTACTGTTTGTTTTTGAAGGACCTAAAACTAATTATTTTTCTCATGGAAAAACAATCTTTATTCAGAAAAAGCGATTTGATACACTTGATAACTTGACGCTTACAAGATATCAGAAAGATCGGGGATGAGAGAAACTCCAAGCTTCTCGTGAACCATAAGAGCAAGAATTCCCATCATAGCAGCACGGCCCTGGTTGAGCTCGATAGCACGCTTCTGAAGCTTGGTCTCCTCATCGAAGGTGTCCCATCCGTAGTCAATGAATCCGTTACGGAAGTCACCAACGTGCTCACCAGTTCCCTGGACATCCTGCATGACGAAGACCTCGAGGAGTCCGACGAATCCAAACATCTGAAGGAATCCAGCAGGGGGGATAGCAGCAAGAGCATCGAATCCAGCAGGGATGTCAGCAAAGGTGGTTCCATCGTATGAGATATCTCCGGGAAGACGGATTCCAGCCTGCTCAATAAGGTATCCTACAACAGCAAGCATAGCAACACGTCCGTGCTTGATCTCAACGTAACGAAGACGGTCGAACTTAGCCTCGTTTCCATCAGATACAAGTCCAAGAGGATCGAAGAATCCAAGAGGAGCCTGGGCTCCAAGCTCTCCCTCGAAAGCATTAAGAGCGACGGAGGTCTGAGCAACCTTGGAGGGTGCGAAAGCAGCAGCAGATGCAGCAAGGGTGGCGAGGATAGCGAGCTTCATTTTGATTGTATTGTAGTAACGATTATGATGGAATGATACAGTCAAAGTTCCGGTCGGACGAACGCAAGGTGCGTGCTGCGGCCACAGATTTCGCTCCCACACGAACAACGCACAGAACAAATCTTTTTTGGAACCACTTCAATATCTTCTTGGCGCGCAAAATAAGTGAGACAAACAACCTGCAATCAATTTTTGCTGCGATCACTTTTATAAAAACTCTTTTATAATAGACCCTAATAATCATCAAAGCCAATTTAATTTCTGTCCTACTAGCAAGCAAGGTACGTGTAGCTAGTTCTCAGACAAGCAAAAAATAAACCCAAAATGCTTCTGTACCTGCATGTACCAGGTAAGAATTTACCAACCTACTGCACTAAGATCACTCAACTTTCTTACTATCATTATTTGACGCTTAGATGCCATTTCCTTCTACATAGGTCCTTCCAGGAACTTGGTTTTCGATGGAATGTGGAAGACATCCATCGGTACGTGCTTCGTAAAAAGGGGCTTCGAACATTAAACTACTTACTTCATTAATAAGCTTCATTCAGCATTTATGCTTCTTCAATCAAATGGAAAAATCCGGAACATGATCCATATCAGAGTAATCGTATTCCTTTCCCGAGACTACAAATTCTTTCCAGGATTCCTCAGCGGTCTTTCGTTGTGAACCCGCTGGCACCTCAGCATTGACACAATCGAAGGAAGCATTTTGACCATTGCTAACGGATAAAGATGCAATGCAAAGTCTAGCGACGTCGCATCTACTAATTGATCTGACTTTCCGCGATTTCAATTTATCGTCAACGTCCAAAACTAAATTCATTTCTCCATCTGTATCTTTCAAATGTCCTGGATGAATTATTGTGTAGTGAAGATCGCTATCTACTAGATATTTTTCTGCCTTTCTTTTCCACACTAGAATATCTCCATTACCATTCCCTTTTTTGTCTTTACCTAAAGTATTCAGGAAGTCATCAGGATCTGTTCCTCCCATTGAACTTTAGTTGAGAGCGACAGTTATAGAGTGAGGGTATAATTATAAACAGGTGGCGATTTGCTTTCTTGTAAATCAATAGGATCGATGCATAGTATGATTTATACGAAGATAGTTTCTCACCTGACTATCACAACGTGTTTGACGCCCATTTTTTTCGCAAGGTCAATTTGTGCTTTCTGCCCTTCGTAGTCGACCTTTTCTGGATGTTGTCCTTCGCTGTAGTAGAATTGTAAATCTCTAAAATCAAAAGCCTTTTTACCGCTGACAATCTTCAATGGTATCTTTAGTAATGCCTTCACTAAGGATCTTTTTCTCATCTTTGGTACAGCTGAAGTACATATGACCATTGCTTCCGCATCCGCCATTCCATTGGGGAATCCAGCATCACCTTCTGGGTCGAGTTTAGTCACATCACACACCCAAACATGCTCAAGGCTGCAGTCATCAACTTTCTTCATTAATTTTTTCGCGCTGGCTTCTGTTCGAACTAATCCTAATGGGTAATACTGCGAACTCTTCATCAATGAAGAGAAGACGAGCTGTCCGGTCCTTCCAGCTGCGGAGAGGAGACACATACGTTGTTTAGAAACAGTTGTGAAGATTCCACGTAAATTTCGAGTATGAGAATGCAATCCAATGTATCAATTTGGTCACTCACCTGCACCTGTGACGATAACTTGTTGCTTCGGTGGCGGTCTTGGAGCTAGTGAACAAGCGCCATGCAATGTTATCAATGCAAGGAACAATGTGTGCCAAACCATATAATGTGTAAATGATGGAGGATGTTTGAGAGTTGCTTCTTCTTCTGGAATGAAACATCTATGGTATGTATGCGTTAAGGAAGACAGGCATCAAGGAGGAGGAGGGAAGAACAGAATTTTCCAGCGAGTTTATGTTTGACACCTCTACACGTCAGCTTTTGTCCCTTCCCACTTTTCTAAAAATCGAATTGTTTTCTATTCTTCCTATTTCTCTCATCTTTTTCTTTCTTTCCTTTTCACCTTCCCGCATTTTGTTCCAATTACCAACCCGTCAAAGTTCGCTTACGTATGAAAGCAAAGAAAACAAGCAAGAAATGAGGGAGCGAGGTTCTATTGATAAAGATACTTATAGCTTGAGTAACGATCATATCTGATAAAGACAAATCCAGACAATACAGTAAACCTTGGAAAGTTCAGGCATTTTGAGAAAGGTATCCAAAATGTGAGACATCAACTTGAACGTAATTGGAAACCAAAGTGCTCCTCCTACCGGTACCACCACCACCAAGACTTTTCGAGCCCTCGCTAACGGAAATGATTCATCGATCCATCACATCAAATTAATATCTTCCCTAACCATGAGGTTCCATTCCATCGCCGTTATCTGTGCTCTCGCCGCTCCTACTGTAGATGCCTTCGGAGTTCCTCGTCAACAGGTGTCTTTCGCCAGACCTGCTACTTCTGCATTGAGTGCCAAAAACGATTACGATTTTCTCGAAGATACGTACCCCACTGCTGAGAAGAAAGCTTACGTTGCACCTAAGAAAAAGGGAAAGATTGGTGATGCAAAGCCTGCTCCTGCACCCGCACCCGCACCTGTACCAGTGCCCGAACCCGAGCCTGTAAAGCCCACGAAGGTTAAGAAGGAAAAGAAGGTCAAAAAGGCTGAACCCGTTGTTGAGGCACCCAAGATTCCTGAACCCGAACCTGTAAAGGATGAGCCCAAGCTCAAGAAGACCAAAAATAAGGCTGAGAAGGCAAAGACTGCACCTGCACCTTCACCTGCACCTGCACCTGCACCTGTGGCACGCAAGGTTGAGCCCAAGGCCGTCGCTAAGGATGCAAACGCTGTTTCTGTTGGAGTTATTGCTGGAGGAGCTCCTCTTCTTCTTGCACCAATTGTTGCACTTGCTGCTGGTCGTTCTACCCTCATGGCTACCAAGGCTCGTCGAGACACTATTGTTCAAAAAGAGATTGAAAAAGCGGTTGCGAAGAAGAAGGTATCGACCGATATTGATGGCGCTAGTCTTGGAAAGGCAGTTGTAAGTATTAATTTTTCTGAAATGATTTTGGAGGAAATATGATCGAATGTTGTGGTTGAGATCTTTGATGAATTGAGCGAGGTCACTTTGAATTTGGAGAACTTGAAATGAATATGTTTCGGGCTCATGGTCAATAGTGGCTTGGACTCATTTTCATCACCACAATACTAGTTTGTGAAGCCTGTTGATTTTCTTTGGAATAGCAAATCTCATGCGATACTATTTTTTAACTTTATAGGTAGCACTTGGAGGAGCTGCGGTTGCTCTCGGTTTGGCAATCATCTCCCCATTCTCTGATTCCAATTCACCTGGAGTCCTTTATCCTGCTGCCACTTCTTCCAATCCCAAGGCAGAGAAGGTTGTAACGGCTAAGAACGGGAAGGTTCAAAGCGCACCTGTATCAAAGATCTCTAAACCCAAGACTTCATCTGTTATTGGGTCAAGGGCCAGGTCTTCTGGAAAGGAAGTTAATGGGTATGATTTGACTGTGGATGCTTCCTTGATCGAAGAGAAGAGCGCTGCCAAGTCTTCGTATGATGCTGAGGCTGTTGCAAAGGCAAAGGCTGAACGTCTTGCTGCAAGAGAGGCTGATAACGCAAAGGCAAAGGAAGAGGCTGCTGCTAAGACAGAGGCCACTGCTGCTGCCAAGGCTGAGGCCACTGCCAAGGCAAAGACAGATGCTGCTGCTAAGAAGGAGGCCACTGCTGCTGCCAAGACTGAGGCTGCTGCTAAAAAGGAGGCTGCTGCTGCTGCCAAGGCTGAGGCCGCTGCTGCTGCCAAGACAGATTCCGCTGCTGCTGCCAAGACTGAGGCCACTGCTGCTGCCAAGACTGAGGCTGCTGCTAAGAAGGCCGAGGCTGCTGCCAAGGCAAAGGAAGATGCTGCTGCTAAGAAGGAGGCCACTGCTGCTGCGAAGGCTGAGGCTGCTGCTAAGGCAAAGGCAGATGCTGCTGCTAAGAAGGAGGCCACTGCTGCTGCCAAGGCTGAGGCTGCTGATACCGCTGATGCGGCTGCTAAGAAGGAGGCTGACACCAAGGCTGCTGCTGCAGCTAAATCACAAAAGGAGGCTGATACCAAGGCTGCTGCTGAAGCTAAGGCACAGAAGGCGGCCGAGGCTAAGGCACAAAAGGAGGCTGACACCAAGGCTGCTGCTGAAGCTAAGGCACAGAAGACGGCTGATGCTAAGGCACAAAAGGAGGCTGACGCCAAGGCTGCTGCCGAGACTAAAGCAAAGAAGGAGGCTGGTGCTGACAGCAAGTCTGATACTAAGGCTAAGGCTGCAGAAGCAAAGGCCGAGGCTGACGCAAAGGCGAAGGCTGAATCAGAGGCGAAGGCCAAGTCAGAGGCTGACGCCAAGGCCGAAGCAGAGGCTAAGGCCAAGTCAGAGGCTGATGCTACGGCTAAGGCTGAGGCCGACGCTAAGGTTGCAGCAGAGGATAAGGCCAAGTCAGAGGCTGACGCCAAGGTTAAGGCTGAGGCTGATGCCAAGGCTGCTGCTGAGTCTAAGGCCAAGTCAGAGGCTGACGCCAAGGCTGCTGCTGAGGCTAAGGCACAGGCAGACGCTGAAGCTGCTGCTGCCGCCAAAAAGGCTCAAGAGGATGCTGCTGTTGGACAAATTACGGGAGCTGCTAGCGGAGGAAAGGTACTTCCAAAGGAGGAAGTTAGCGCGGATACACTTGACTTTCTTAAGGTGAGTTTAGTTTCGAAATATGTATTTTTCATTGAACTTTGGACATTTTTCTAACTGTCATCTTCCTTTTCTGTAGAAATACAAATCTCAATAAGGACGCTGCATTTGTAACGAACTTTGCTAAAGAAAGAATCGCGACGATGATAACCAAAAGCTTATAGAACGATTCACCTTTATTTTGTAATAAATATTCTAGGACCATGTTTTATGAAAATATCCTCGCACTTTTTTAAATAAAAATCTTGAATACTGTAACATCCAAGATATCATACACCCACACGTATCATGCACGCATTATTTTTTAATGAAATTAATGATTTGTGCTATATGCTTACTTGTATAGGATGAATGTCATTCTCAGCAGGTATTGCGCTAGTCTCGAGGCGAACTGCCGAAAGGCATGCAATTATTTTCATGCCCAATCCTTTTCTTGCGGAATGTTGATAATTTGATACCCATCAAGAATATCAGATTCTCTACCACCCTCATTCATTTCATCAACATTCACACGAATGTTAATATCTGGAAGTTCTTCCTTCCATACCATCTTGTCTAAATAGTTGAAATCTTTCTGCAAGGATTTTGCAATCGTTAGATAACCTGAAGGAATAATACATGTATTTGAAACGCAAGCAGACACATTTGCATTTACGTACCTTGAATGATTCTCGATCAGTTTTAAATACCCGCATGTAGTCAAAAATCGAAGTTCTGAGACTGGTCTTCAGGCGCCAATCAACAAATGCTTTATTTATAGGATAAGAAAGTTCACCTTTTTTCGAATCCATGTCTTTAGACCCAAGAACAACGAGATGCCCGGTCTCGACAAGTACTACCTTGGACGTAATGAAGCCGTTTTGACCAATGCTATCAATTACAATATCAATAGACTCATAAAATAAAGCCCCCCAATCAGAATGATTAGGACCCAATGGTTTTGCGCCTAACTCTCTAACAAGCGATGCGTATTGAGGTTCACAAGGGACGTAGATTTTCTTCGCATTATGCAATTGGCACAGACGAATCAGTGCTTGATTCACTGGTCCTAAACCACCATTCAACAAAACTTTATTTTTTCCCACAGTAAATGGTGCACTTTGCAACGCTTGAAGAGCTGGGAGGTATGATAAAGCAATGGACACCTGTTGCCATGGATCCAAATTGTTTTTAATTTTCATCAATGAGTCAAAAGGAAGCTTTGCATAAGTTTGAGAGTAATACATCTCGTCGGGAAGCAGGCCTAATACTCGATCATTGAATTTCAATGGGCAATTTTCAGGTGTTATATGCGTGACCCTTCCTACAACGATGAGAGGGGGCATTCCAGGGAGAGGCATTGATTCACAAAGCCCCTCATTTTCTTTCACTTGTGTAGTTTTTGCCGCAGCCTTTTGACGAAACCGTAAATGCAAGTGAGACAGGCGGTCGCAGAAAATCGAGAAACAAATCCTCTCTTAACACGAACTTACCAATATCTTCACCACAATGTTATCTGGGTTCATTCCAAAATATTCTCCAATTCGCCCAGTGCATGAAGATTCTTTGAACACCAAACTATCAATTGATGATGCTTTTTCGATTGTTGCATCTGTATTCTTGTGCACCAAAATCTTGGTCTCTGATTTTTTCTTTGGCTGAGCTTTCTTTTTTCGCACAGCTTTCTTTTCTCTCCTATTAATAGGTGGAGGTGAAGCCTCTTTTTCTTGGTCATCGAATGATCCCGAAAATGATGCAAGAGCGAGAAAACGACCATTCTCATCGAGTGCACTATCCGCACTACCGTCTTCTCTTCCCATCACAAAATCCCTCGCTTGATCCATGTACTGATCCACGTAATCATTCATACTTGTTGTTAGTGTATTGATTTTTCTCGCTATTGATAGTTTTCCTGTTCACGCCTCTATTGTTTGACTGTACTCTTCGTATGTATGTGACCATCAATGCAATTTTTAATTTTATTATTAATAATAATGGTCGAAAATCACGGTTTTGTCGCTCAACGTTGGTAGCTATAGCCCTTCTGATATGTTTAGACGTCCGGTCCCGTCCGTTGAATAATACTCCCCGGTCGAAGATTTACAATCGAAAGTGCATTCTTCCATCTCTTTCCCCTTTCTAGTCCTTTCTTTTTATATTGAATATGCGTCACTTATCTTTTCAAAGCCAATCAAAAAATCGTTTTTTCTGTTGCTTCACTCACCTTCAGCCAGCGTCAGTCTTGGTCAGGTTTGTTTAGGGTTCTTGCTTGTTGTCAGAGAATACCGGTGGTATGCACCAACATCACCAATCACCAGTTGATGATAAAAGCTGCTGATAGAACACCAATATCCACAAATCTTTTAAATCTGATCACCATAGCACCGAGTAAATAATTAAACTTGAATAGTCAAGTGCGATGCAGAGACCACGAACAAATAGACGACGAAGCATTAATGATTTGCCTCACTTTGAGAAGTGCGACGAGAAGCCTACTATTCTTCGCCAATCTTCATCTGTTACCCGTAGAAGTTGTACGAAATCTGTCTCCCTAGCACTTTGTCTCATTGGAACTGTTCATATGTTGACACAATGCCCAGTCAATGCCTTTTCTCCAGCAGGAAACCGACACTTCTCAAGAACTATCAGACGAACTAGATTGGAATTTCCCAGCATGAGTGGTTCCAGTTCTTCATCGTTACCAATGGTCGAAAAAGCTATTTACGGAGTCGACGCCAATGGACAACCAGTTAAAACTTACACCTCCAACACAGAAGCTGAAGAATCATCAACTGTGATGAGTAAAAGAATCGTCAAGTTACTATCTGATGATCAAGGAGAAGAAGACGATCAAATTCCAGATTACTCAGAAGAAGCTGCCAACGAAATTGCTGATAAAAAGGTTTACAGTCGTATATCTGAGGAAGCAAAGTGGAAAGCAAATAATATTATGAAAAAAAATGTTCAAGTAAATTCTCTCAACGGCCTATCTACAGGCACACGTTTTAGAAGTGGATTAGAACCCATGATTGAGAATAAAATCAGGGCCAAACCACCTACCAAGGTCATGGCTAGCGTGAAGGAAACTGGAGGTGACAGTATGAGGGAATATATCAAAAGCATGGGACAACATGAATTATTGCCACAGGAAAGTGAACTTTTGCTTGGGAGACACATTCAGTTGCTAGTGAAGTGGGAAGGCGTTCGATCAGAGTTGGAGAAAGAATTTGATCGGTGAGTGAAACTAGCTGAGAAAACTTGATCCCAAATAATATCTATTGATGTATATATTGTCTAATCCTTTTATCGCCACTGTTGTCTCTTTCAGACCACCAACGTTTGCAGAATGGTCCAGTATGTTGGACATCACCGTTCCAGCACTAAAAAAACAAATTCGACGATCACAAAGAGCAAAAGCGGCCCTTATCGAAGCCAACCTCCGTCTGGTGGTCACTGTTGCCAGACAAACTGTGAAACAGGGAAAGACTCCTATCAATTTTCAAGACGCATGCCAGGAGGGTATTATTGGATTGAGTATCGCTTGTGATAAGTTTGATCCTGAGAAAGGTGAGTAAATAACATTTTGAATGTGTGCACTTTCATCGATCGATTTTCAACAATCATGTTTACTCATCATTGTACCATTGCTGCTTTCCAACCACATAGGATTTAGATTCTCAACCTATGCAGTATGGTGGATTCGTCGTGAAGTTAAAAAGAATGTCAACCAACAAAGCCGAACCGTGCGCCTCCCTGCATCCGCAATGAAGAAAATTAACGACATTCGCATCAATGAACGCCTCTTGATGACTACACTGGGGAGAAAAGCTACGACTGAAGAGTTAGCTGCCAAATGCAATTTGTCTACGGAAAAAATCGAGTTTTACCAAAAGGCTGCTAAAGATGTAACATCCCTGGATAATGCCTTAACTTCGAAATCGGGAAAAGGCTCCTCTGCAGCTGGAAGCGAGGCAAATGGGAAAACGTTCCAAAGTTTGGTCAAGGACGCTGGTCCGACTCCAGAAACAATAGCTGAGAAGGAGATGTTTCAAACAGATGTAAGAAGATTGATCAAAACTTTGTCTCCGAAAGAGCAAGCAGTAATTCGATTACGATTTGGTTTGGATGATGGCACACCTAGAGGCTTGGATTTTATTGCCGACAAGTTCAAGGTGGGAAAGGAGAGAATAAGAAAAGTGGAGGCCAAGGCCTTATTAAAGTTGAGACAACCATACAGAAATCAATCTGTAAAATGCTACATTTCTGACTTATAGCAACTTTTAACATAATTTAAAAAGAAATGAAAAGTGAAAGGACCGATATTAAATTAACATGCTTTGGGATTGACCCTTTTTCTTCTCTTTCCTAAAAAGACAAAGTGGCGTTTATATGCTTTCCTATCCTACAGTACCCGTAGTTGAACAAGAGGAAGTTTCGGATTAACCTTGAGATATCGGATGACATCCCTGGAAGTTTAGAGTATGATACGACGGTACATACCGGTATATATGCACCGTGGTACCATACATACTACGTACTGTATGTAGTACAGTACACATACAGGTACTCGTATGATACAGTAATCATGTCCACTGTGTGAACAAGAAGGATCTTTTTACGACTTTCTTCGCACCTCTCTCCCCTCTCTTCCCTTTTTATTTGTTTCCCTCGGCGCCTGCTGGGCCTGTTTGGGTCGTTTTGACCTCTCTGACGAAAGATTTCCTCTCAAACACGGTCATTTTTTGTTCAACGTCATCATTGATTATACATTACATTAC
>Ga0115005_10004799_pt1 | contig 10686 bp, 9 predicted proteins | sample ArcOceMetagenome_FD_87163 | JGI IMG/M metagenome (GOLD analysis project Ga0115005, IMG submission 87163) | Marine eukaryotic phytoplankton communities from Arctic Ocean - Arctic Ocean - Greenland ARC118M Metagenome | ecosystem: Environmental > Aquatic > Marine > Oceanic | place: Arctic Ocean...
CTACGTCTCCATCCATACTAAAAACACCCTCAGTGGCCACTAAAGTATTTTGACAGTGTTGTACATGAGCTGAATTTAATAATATTTTAAGATGTGCAATGTCATTGTGTTTAAAACGCGTTAACTTGGCATTTGTCGCTTGTGCGCCTTCGATAAAAGAAGCATGCATTAATTTATCAGCAATAATCATGTCTTTGTTATTTGAATCTCTTTGGCTAAAAACAGCTTGGCCAAAAGAAGCTTGGCCAAAAAGAGCTTGACATACGGCTTGGTTAGCAGCAAAACCAGAATTAAACAGTAACACTTTGTCACGCTTAAGTTCAGATGCGAGATATTCTTCCAAAGCCTGATGAGCGTTGGTATAACCTGTGACTAAAGGTGATGCACCGCTGCCACCGCCATACTCACTAATGCCATCGACCCAAGCTTGCGCTACCACACTGGAACGGCGCATCGCCAAATAATCATTACTGGAAAAATTGATATAGTGCTGACCACCAATTTCAATGATTGGACCTGTAGCTGAATCAACTGTATGCCGAATGCGAAAAAGGCCTTCACTGCGGCGCTTATCTATGGCCGAAGCGATAAAATCAAATGCCATTAGCTTGTGACAGTTTCAGCTTGTATAGTAGACGCATCGTAATATAAATTTTCGCCGGAGTTGTCGATAGAGTTATCTTCAATCTCTTCTAACAAAGCCGCTTCATGAGCTTCATCTGAATAGTCACGTGTTTGTGCAGAGTTGATCCCCAATTTTCTAAATAAAGTGACATCTTCATGGGTTTCTGGGTTAGACGTGGTTAACAACTTACATCCGTAAAAGATGGAATTAGCACCCGCCAAAAAACACATGGCTTGCATTTGTTCATTCATCGCCTCGCGGCCAGCAGATAAACGCACGTAAGACTTTGGCATCATCAACCTTGAAATGGCAATAGTGCGAATAAATTCAAAATAATCTAAGTCTTCGACATTTTCCATAGGTGTGCCTTTGACTTTAACCAGCATATTAATTGGCACACTTTCCGGATGATGTTCAAGGTTAGCTAGTTGCATCAATAAGCTAGAACGGTCAGAGGCAGTTTCGCCCATACCCACTATGCCACCTGAACAGACATTCATACCTGAGCTTCTGACGTTTTCTAAGGTATCTAACCTGTCCTGATAGGTGCGAGTGGTAATAATGTCGCCGTAAAACTCTGGAGAGGTATCTAGGTTGTGATTATAATAATCAAGACCAGCTTGTTTTAGTGAAAGTGCTTGGTCACGGGTTAACATGCCTAAGGTCATACAGGTTTCTAAGCCCAGTTTTTTCACTTCTTTGACCATTTCGGTTACATATGGCATATCTCTATCACGAGGGTTGCGCCATGCAGCGCCCATACAGAAACGTGTAGAGCCAGCTTGTTTGGCCTCTTGCGCACGCAAAATGACTTTGTCGACTTCCATTAAGCGCTCTTTTTCCAAGCCGGTATCATAACGAGCACTTTGTGGACAATATTTACAATCTTCTGGGCAAGCACCGGTTTTAATCGATAATAAAGTGCTTACTTGTACTTGGTTTGGATCAAAATTTTGCCTATGGACGGTTTGCGCTTGAAACATTAAGTCATTAAAAGGCTGTTCAAAAAGGGCGTTTACCTCTTCAATTGTCCAGTCATGGCGAATACTAGATTGATTAAGTGATGAGGAAGTGCTTAAAGACAAGTTGTTTGAAGACGAATTATATAAAGACATTGTGCAACCTTTGATTTTCAGACTTTACTAAATGATTCAAGGCGCTTAGTCTATGGTCCGCGACAGCATTGTCAACTTAAATTAAAATCAAAACTTTACAAGCGAACACATTTTGACCAATCAAAATTTACTCTTTGATCAACAACATATTTGGCATCCTTATACTTCTGCAATTACTCCTCTTCCCTGTTATGAAGTGACGAAAGCTGAAGGTGTGTATATTCATCTCGCATCAGGTGAAAAATTGGTGGATGGCGTGTCATCTTGGTGGACCGCAATTCATGGTTATAACCACCCCGAATTAAATCATGCTGTAAAGAGCCAAGTGGATGATTTTGCTCATGTGATGTTTGGTGGATTAACGCATAAGCCAGCAATTGACTTATGTCGAACATTAGTAGAAATAACCCCACAAGGTCTAGACCGAGTATTTCTGGCTGACTCAGGTTCGGTCTCTGTTGAAGTGGCGATGAAAATGGCATTGCAATATTGGGCATGTCAGGGCAACAGTCATAAACACCGGTTTATCACACCTCGCAATGGTTATCATGGCGATACTTTTGCTGCTATGTCTGTCTGCGACCCAGTGAATGGCATGCACAGTTTATTTAAAGATGCCTTAGCCCAACAAATTTTTGCCCCAGCACCACAAACTCGCTTTGATAAACAGTGGAATGAAGATGATATCAAACCACTTGAGCAGCTTATTCAAGCTCATCACAATGAGCTAGCGGCTCTCATAATTGAGCCTATAGTGCAAAATGCCGGCGGGATGCGGATTTATCACCCAGAATACTTAAAACGCTGCAGGCAACTTTGCGACGAATACAACATTCTGCTAATTTGTGACGAAATTGCCACAGGTTTTGGCCGTACCGGTAAATTGTTTGCTTGTGAGCATGCTGATATCAGCCCAGATATTATGTGCCTAGGTAAAGCTTTGACGGGTGGCTATATGACTTTGGCCGCCACTATTTGTTCTGAAGATGTTGCTCAAGGTGTATGCCAAGGTCAGCCCGGCGTGTTTATGCATGGCCCAACGTTTATGGGCAACGCCTTAGCCTGCGCTGTTGCTAATGCTAGCTTAAAAATCATCCAACAAAATAATTGGCAGATTCAAGTGTCTCAAATTGAGCAGCAATTACGTGCTGAACTGTTACCTTGTATTGATTTAGAGGCAGTTGCCGACGTCAGAGTCATTGGAGCCATTGGTGTCGTAGAATGTAAATCGGAAGTGAACGTGGCTGAGTTACAAAAAGTTTTTGTGCAACAAGGCGTTTGGATCCGACCTTTTGGTAAACTTATATATATTATGCCTCCCTACATTATTAATCAGCAACAGCTTAGCCAATTGACTCAAGCTATTTATAATGTCCTAAAATAACCTCTCCCATCAAAGCTTAATTTCAATGAAAAACAGCCGGGACTTGTTCACTAAGCTGTTGTAACTGGGCTTGCAGAAGTTGGGTGGCGGGATCTTTAGGGCACTGTCGAATAAAATATTGATAGTCTGCAATAGCAACTTGAGTGCAATCCAATTGATGTAATAAAAACCCTCTATCTCTTCTTTCATATGGGTCATTGGGGCATAAATTAACTAATAACTCGACTGCGGTTAACGCTTCTGAATAACTTTTTTGGTTGATATATGAAGCTTTTATATTATGCAGTAATCTAACAATAGTCTCGCCACAACTCGCTTCATCTAAAGCTTCTTCTGGCATCTTTTCATCTTCGATTTCGTGCAAGATAGAAAAATATAGAGACTCCAAGTCTTGCCGACTCAACTGGTTACCATTCAAGGGATCTAAATATATATCAGGCTGGTGACTAATACGACACTTTACCAAAAAATGTCCAGGGAAGTTCACCCCACACACATCAAAACCCATTGCTCTGCCCATAGATTGAAACACAATGGCAAGGCTAACAGGAATACCAGCACGGTAATCAATGACATGGTTTAGAAAACTATATTGACAGGAAAAATAGTTTTTTTCATCACCACTAAAGGCTAATTCCACATAAAAGAATTGAACAAAACGTTTGAAATTATGCTCTGTGATATCCGCTGAACTAATAAATGCTCTTGCTTGGTCAATCCATAAATTTACTTTACGTTGATAGTCATCTGGTTGACAACTTTCAGGTTGAAACATACTAACTAATTGCAAACTGGCCATCAGATAATCTCGTTTATGGATAGCCTGTTTTAACTCTTTCACTTGTTTACCCCACTAAATCTACTCACTCCTTTTTATCGGTTTAAGTGGGGTAACCTTTACTGCAAATAGTAGCTAAAGTCATAAAAAAATCTAAGTCACTGTTAATGCGCAATTTATACGAACCTCGGGGGAGTCTAAAAGAGTATGGGTTGTTTACTCACAGCTACCATTCCAGCGTACGCAATCCAACTTAACGCACCAATTAAACCAATACCTCGCATAAAACCAGTATGCCCAAGCTTTAACGCCAAGGTAACCATAAATACATACATCACCAAGGCTATTAATTTTTCAGTGACCCATGCATCTACAAATGGGTATTGCTTAAGCATTACACACAAAGTAGCTGCGCTGACTAATAACAACGTATCCACAATATGCGGAACAACTTTCAACCACTTTCTTTGTAACGTAACTGATTGCATAGTGTTGAGCACAAAACGTAATAAAAACAACACCACACTTAATACAATTGTCGTTAGATGGGTGTATTTGACAAGTTCGTACATGTTGTAATAAACCTTAATTTTTAGGGAGGCGCTACTTAATTTTCGTCAGGAAAGCGTTGCATGATTTGTTCTATTTCATCGATATTTTTTTGCAAAAGTTCAACCATATTAGGGTCAAACTGTTGGCCTTTCTCTGCAACGATAACTTCGATCACCTTTTCTAGTGGCCATGCTTCTTTGTAGCTTCTCTGGGTTCGCATGGCATCAAAGGCATCAGCAAGGTTGGTGATCCTGCAAAATATATGAATACCAACACCAGACTTACCTCTTGGGTAGCCTTTACCGTTCCAGTATTCATGATGGTCTCGTGCAATTAGTGCTGCAGCTTTTATAAGGGGCCGATTAGAATCTTTCAATAAGTTGAAACCAATCTCAGCGTGATTACGTGCTTTGTGCATTTCTTCTTCATCAAGGCTGCCAGGCTTTAGCATAATATTATCAGAAATTCTAATTTTACCAATATCATGCAGTGGTACAGCTAAGCATAACGTTTTTAAATCGTCTTTAGGTAGTCCTACTGCACGGCCCAGAATTTCACAAATTTTAATCATTCGCTGTGTATGATTTTTACAACCAAAACTTGTTTCCATAGCATCAGCCAAACGCTCAATAATTTCCTGTTGGGTATCTTCAATATCTTTATTTAGTAACACGTTATCAAATGCAATTTGTACATTTTGAGAAAATATTTCGACCAAGTGTTTATCTGCTGACGTCAATTTTCTAGGTAAACCCGACATATAAAGTAGCGAACCTTTTTGATTTTTGCTATCACAGTAAACCACCAGATACTCGTCTTCACAGACCATAGTTTTGTTTGCGTAAGCTTCCTGACAAGAAATTAACTGTCGCCCACTAATGACTTGTTCAAGTCGGTTACCTTCTTTATTTTCGTACTCGCCTCTACCCGTAAACACATAAAGTTCTGAGGAGTTATATTGTTCTATTGGTTTTGGACCTGCAACGGCCGATGTTAAATAAGCCGTATCGTTGGTCCCTCCTAACAAGGAAGCTAGTTGTTGGACAATACCCTCAATAAAACTTTCCAGAGAATGAATGCTAAAAAGATCAGCAGACGCAGAAATGATTTTTTCTAAACCTTGTCTATTTTCCTCAATAACAATGATATCTCGATAAGAGCGAAGTGCAGCGATAACGACAGTGAAAAGTTTTTGTGCGGTCAACTCAGTTTTAGATTTGTAATCATTAATATCGTAATTAATGATTATATCACGCTCTGGTGCTTGACCTGGTTGCCCTGTACGTAAAATAATACGTGTAAAGTGGTTATCCATATCATTTCTGATGAATTCTGCTACCAGTAAACCTGCATCATCAGTTTCCATGACCACATCAAGCAACACGACCGCTATGTCATCATGATCACGAAACATTTGTCTGGCTTCTTCACCATTTAAAGCACTAATAAACTCAAGACTTTTATCTTGAAATACAAAGTCACCAAGAGCTAACTTAGTCACTGCATGTACCTCAGGCTCGTCATCAACGATTAATAATTTCCATTTGCCATGGTATTCAATATCTTCATCAGTATCTTCGGCAAAAAAAATTTCGTCAGACATAACACTTTCCTATATACCAATATCTTAAAGCTGATATTAAGCAGCAAAAACACGGCGTACGCTATAACTTATTGATGAAAACAACAACTCTACGGTCAGAATAATCAACCATAAAACAATAATAAGAATTAAATGTACCCTAGGGTGACACGTGGCAATCCATTCAGATCTAGTTCGCTACGAATTTGATTAAAACCATGTGCCCTCAAAATATTCATCACTTGGCTACTTTGTTGAAAACCATGTTCAATTAATAACCAGCCGTTATCAGTCAAATAATGCTTACTCTGAGAAACAATAAAACGAATATCATCCAGACCATCCACCCCCGATGTTAAAGCACTGCTCGGTTCAAAGCGCACATCACCTTGCTGCAAATATTGGTTGTTTTCTTCGATATAAGGCGGATTTGTCACAATAAGATCAAATTGTTGATCTTCAATGGCAGAAAACCAGTCACTTTGAATAAAGTTGACCCGCTCAAGGTTATTCATAACGGCGTTATCTTTTGCTAACGAGACTGCCTGGGAGCTTTTGTCTAATCCTGTTATTGTCCAATATGGATTTTCACTAGCTAACGCCAATGCAATCGCGCCCGTGCCGGTACCTAAATCCAACACAGTTGAATCCTCAACTAAATTAATGTTTAACGCAATTTCAACAAGGAGTTCAGTTTCAGGTCGCGGGATCAAGGTAGCTGGAGAGACTTTTAGACGTAATGACCAAAAATCACGGTAGCCAATGATATGTGCAACGGGATGGCCTAATGATCTTTGCCTAATATACTTCTGAAAAGTTTTCATTTGTAATTCATCTAGCAACTTTTCAGGCCAAGTGTGCAGGTAAATCACTTCTCGCTGTAAACAAGCAGCTAACAACACTTTGCTGTCAATAGCAGTTGAATCATGCTGGCCGTCATCACTTACATTATGAGAACATAGTTGCTCTCTTGCCCAAGATAATGCTTGGGCAATCGTGAGTAACAGATTATCTAGGATAGTTTATTCGTCTGAAAGCGAGGACAATAAATCGGCTTGATGTTCTTGTCTGATAGGCTCTAACACCGAATTTAGTTCACCAGCAATAACATCTTCTAAACAATATAAGGTTAAATTAATCCGATGATCTGTGACTCGTCCTTGAGGGAAGTTATAAGTGCGAATACGTTCTGAGCGATCACCACTGGCCACTAAGTTTCGGCGCGTGGAAGTCTCTTCAGCTTGGCGTTTATCTTCTTCTAATTGTGTCAAGCGAGACTGTAATATTGCCATCGCTTTAGCACGATTTTTGTGTTGTGAACGTTCGTCCTGACACTCTACAACTATGCCCGATGGATTGTGGGTAATACGGATTGCAGAGTCAGTTTTATTGACGTGCTGACCACCAGCACCAGAGGCTCTAAAAGTATCAATTTTTAAATCGGCTTTATTGATTTCAATGGCTTCAGATTCAGGCACTTCAGGCATCACCACAACAGTACAAGCTGAAGTATGAATACGCCCTTGTGACTCAGTATCAGGTACACGTTGCACGCGATGCCCGCCTGACTCAAACTTCATAATGCCATAAGAGCCATCACCTAAAATGTTCGCAATCACAACTTTATAACCACCATGGTCACCTTCATTAGCAGTGACCAGCTCGACTTTCCAGCCTTGTTTTTCGGCATAACGACTGTACATTCGGAACAAGTCACCCGCAAAAATAGCGGCCTCGTCGCCCCCTGCCCCAGCACGTATTTCTACAAAACAATTGCTTTCGTCATTGGGATCTTTAGGAAGTAATAATACTTGTAGTTCTTGGGTAAATTGTTCGATGCTTTGTTTGGATGTTTTATATTCTTCTTGTGCCATTTCACGCATTTCAGCGTCGTCTTCTTGCATCATTTCCTGTGCAGACTCAAAGTCTTGCTGAGCTTGCTGATAATCACGAAAACACTTAACTACTCCTTCTAACTGTGAGTATTCTTTGGTCAGGCCTCTGTATCTGTCTTGATCCGCAATAACTTCGACTTCACCCAATAAAGCTTGCACTTCTTCGTAGCGCTCATCCAAGGCTTCTAGTTTTCGTTGAACCGATTCTTTCATTATATTCCCGTACGCGGACTAGGTTAGCCGCTAATTATCTGATTTTTTTAAATCTAATGCATCTATTAGTAAGGTTAACTGTTTTGAATCTTTTTCGCCGGCTGCATTTTTTAAAGCTTTGGTAGGTGCATGAATGAGACTATTGGTTAATTTATTAGCGAGTTCAATTATCACTTGCTCAGCGGCTTTGCCATCTGCTAGCTGCTTGAGTGCCTTACTGACTAAGGTATCACGCTGCAGCTCACTTTGGTCACGAAACCCTTTTAGTACATCAATCGAGGTTTGGCTTTGTTGCCATCGCAAAAATTGTTGTACTTGCTGAGCTACCATTTCATCCGCAATCGCAGCTGCATCTTGTCGATTTGCCAGATTTTTTTCTACTATATGCTGCAAATCATCCACGGTGTAAAGGTAGGCATCATTCAATTCACCCACTTCTGCCTCGACATCACGAGGTACCGCTAAATCCACAAAGAACATGGGCTTATGCTTACGCTCTTTTAAGGCACTTTGCACTAACCCTTTGCCTAAAATCGGTAATTGACTAGCGGTTGAGCTGATGACGATATCGGCATCTTTTAAATGCTGAGGGATCTGCGCCAGCGTCAACACTGATGCATTTAACGGCTCTGCGATGGCTTGAGCACGTGCTAAGGTGCGATTGGCAACAGTCAATGATTTAACATTTTGCTCGTACAAATGTTTGGCCACAAGCTCGATAGTTTCACCAGCACCAATCAATAAGACTCTGCTTTTTTCCAAAGATGAAAATATATGTTTGGCTAATTGCACTGACGCATAAGCTACAGACACTGCATTGGCTCCAATATCTGTTTCACTGCGCACCTTTTTTGCTACCGAAAAAGTATGTTGAAACAACCGTTCAAAGTCACTCTTGATCACCCCAGAATTTTTCGCATCGGCGAATGCTTGTTTAACTTGACCTAAAATTTGCGGTTCACCTATCATCAGTGAATCTAATCCACAGGCAACACGCATAATGTGATTAGCAGCTTGTTGCTCGGTATAAAGGTAACTGTTATTTTGTAATTCTTCTGGTTGTACACCATGAAAATTAGCTAACCATGTGGCAACATTATTTGTCTGTTCATCATCAAGTTGCGCATAAACCTCGGTTCTATTACAAGTAGACACAATGACAGATTCGGTAGCGCCCGTTTCTTGTCGCAAAGATGCTAGAGCATGCACAATTGCATCGGGTGAAAACGCTATTTTTTCACGCAATTCAATTGGAGCTGTTTTATGATTAATACCAAAAGCGATTAGGGTCATGGAGTGATTAGGTAAACTACAACAAGGTTAGGAAAATTTGGTGGCAGCATTGTACGCAAAAGGTAAAACTATTGAAAGCAATGTCACTTTTATGTTCCTATTGCCTGAATAGATTTCATTAAAGAGCGTTATTTAGACTGTGTTAGTTAACTGCCCCTATGTAAAAAAAATTTTATCGGCCCTTATTTTTATGTCTGTCCTGTCTGGTTGTGTGATTCCTCCTCAATCAACAGTCAATTTAAACTCATCTACTCATCAATTGTCTTTAGAAAAACAAAAAAATTGGTCAATGAAAGGAAAATTAGGCTTTAAAAGTCCCGAAAAAAAACAAAGTGCTAACGTTAGGTGGCAGCAAAAACAACAACGTTACCAACTCAATATGACTTCTATAATAGGTACTTCTTTACTAAATATGAGGGGCGATGAAAACGGTGTCACATTAATTACTGATGATAAAACTTATCAAGACTCTGACCCTAGTCATTTAATTTGGCGTGTCACAGGTTGGCAGATACCAGTAGAAAGATTACGTTTTTGGATAAAAGGGCAACATCAAAAGAACGATCAGGTGTTAACGAGTGAGCAAGGTTGGGTCAATCAATTAAAACCTCTATGTGATAATTGTCAAAACTGGATAATAAACTACGACAACTACAAACAAGTAGATAATATTTGGTTGCCACACAAAGTGGTACTGCATAATAGCCTTAACAACAGTCAATTATTAATTCGAATTAATAAATGGGATTTACATGAATAAACCCACCTTGAACTGGTGGCCAAGCCCAGCCAAGCTTAATTTATTTTTACACATTAATGGCCGCTATAAAAATGGCTATCATCAATTACAAAGTTTATTTCAAATACTCGATTATGGTGATGAGGTCGCCTTCGATATCAACTCCTCTGATAAAATCACCTTGGCGGATCCAATTGCCGGCGTTGCTGACGAAGATAATTTAATTATTAAAGCGGCAGTTTTATTAAAAGAAACCATCTTAAAAGATACTATTTTAAAAAAATCAACATTAAAACAGAGTTTACCTGATAACAAATATAAGGATCTAGGCTGCCATATCCATCTTAAAAAACATTTACCGATGGGTGGAGGCATTGGCGGAGGATCGTCAAATGCTGCTACCACCCTATTAATTTTGAATCATTTGTGGGATTGCCGCTTTTCTGAGGAAAAATTAGCGTCATTAGCTTTAACTTTAGGGGCTGATGTCCCTATTTTTATCCACGGTAA
>Ga0115005_10004800_pt1 | contig 10685 bp, 8 predicted proteins | sample ArcOceMetagenome_FD_87163 | JGI IMG/M metagenome (GOLD analysis project Ga0115005, IMG submission 87163) | Marine eukaryotic phytoplankton communities from Arctic Ocean - Arctic Ocean - Greenland ARC118M Metagenome | ecosystem: Environmental > Aquatic > Marine > Oceanic | place: Arctic Ocean...
CCACCTCCACCTCCTGTGGAGACTTTGGAGCAGCATCCGCTTGTGGAGCATTTGTCGTTGCTTCATACATCAGCGCCCGCTGTGCTGGAGATTTTCCCTGATGCGACGACGAAGCCTGACGTGACGACGGAGCAGGTGGCGTGAACGCCATGCTAAATTGAATAGGCTGCATGTCCCACGGTGCACGAGTTGCAAATGGATCGCCAGCAGCAGGAGCAGATTCGTTGTGCTCTTTTTTTTTCAGGTGCTCGGGTGTGGGAGGAATGGCCACCCACACAGTATAAGTCGTCATTGAATTGGGTGCGGTTGGTGAATAAGAATGATGCCAACCTGACGGTGATTGGGGGACTGACGCGGGTACCGAGACAGATACCAAGGAGAGGCTGCTCCGGGCAAACGCCTGTGAGAGGCAAGGCTGCTCCGGGCCTTTTTTTCAAACTACCAAGTGCCGTTAACGAGACTGAAAACTTGGCGGGAAAATAAAGTGTACAAAAAGTTTTTTGTGCGGGAAGTTTTTTTCTTCGCTGCTCCAAGGCGGCTGCCGCGCCGCCGGATGATGCGTGTGTCCCGTTTGTTTTTATAAAAAATACGTGCGGGAAAGCCAGGCCCGCTCCACACCCCGCCCAGCGCGGCCCCCCCGGCAAACCCAAGTTCCACTGCTGCTGCAAGTCAAGTTGGCTGCCGCAACCCCATGCATACACATGTCAGCAAGTAAAAAGGCAGCGGAGAAAATACGGCAAGCGCCATCCGCGAGCGTGATAGCAGAATGCAATCGCTTATGTGATCAGGTTGCCAGCCTCTCAGGCTCATCGGACAAACAAAAAGCGACAACTGTCCTGCATCTCTTGAAGAACAAACCGTCCCCATATGCAGTAGGCGCAGCCACAGCGCTTTTGGGCAAAGTTGCACAAGGACACAATCGCACAGTAAACTGCTTGATGAATGAGCAATCACGACTTCGAGACGAGTTGCAAAGAGTTAGGGACGGACTAAGTGCAGGCGAACAATTTTTAAGTGTTTGTAAAGGTCAGACCATGTTTGATCAGGCAGGCACGGAATTGTCACAAGTTACGGCAACATTAAATCAACTGAAGGCAAAGCGAGATGACCTGCTCGAGAATTTGAAAACTGCGAGCGCCCAGTTGACAGGCCCAACAGGCCCAGCAGGTGAATCATGGATGGTCGGACTGTAACTTGTGTGTATTGTACATGTGGATGCCACGGTCTTATCCGTGTCCTTTTCATACAGGTGCTGGAATCCCTCTGGGAGGCCTTGAGACTGCGCGGAGCGTTGTGTTGACCTGGAACACTTTAAGTGGTGGGTTCACTATAACAGCAGGAGCCCAAACTGATTCCATCAAAAAAAAAGTGGACTCTGTCCTTGAGAAAGCAGACGACGTGGGATCAGCAAGGGAGCTGCTGAGAGCCCTTGCTCCTGGACCGCCGATGCCAAAGCCTCAGGATAAAAGAACGACTCCGTCGATGATGCTTGAAATCATCAATGACATGAAAAATTCAAATTTCGGTTATCAGGAAGCTTACCACGGGGATGGATTGTGGGCAAAGATGCCTGTATACCAGAGCGTCGCACTCACAAAACGTGAGCATCCGTACTTCAAAAGCGAGCTTCATTATTTTGCAACATACATGTGGTATTTTGTCCAGGTGTATTCCTTCAGTGCATGTCCCGAATTGTGTCAATTGACGGTGGGTGAAGGTGAGCAAAGTCGGACAGTGCTGCCTGTGAATTGGCAAGCCAAATTGCTAACAGACCCCAAAGCCTTGGTGGATGGCATTACCATAGCCCTACGCGCAAACAGGACTGCAGTCCTGACGGGAGCCAGGGCTGACAAATATGCACATTTTATGCGGGGAGTGATGCTTTCTTTAACACCGTCCCTAACTGCCGAGGCAGAGAGTCGTGAGAACAATATTGAGGAGAGTGGTGCTGGTAGCCCGGATGTGCCAGTTACCAATCTACGTGCCAGCCTAACACGTCTGGTCATGTCTGAGTCGATATGGGATGCACCTCGTATTCAACGCGCAAAAAGTTATCTTCAAGGCAGGAAAACCCAGATTGCCTACGAAAAATCAGAGGGTCCAGAGGGTCCAAAATATTCAAAGGATGACTTGGCACTACAGCGGATGCTTGATTACCTCGGCGACATGACTGCCCCCCTAATGAAGGATGCGGGCAGGTTTCGTGTTCGTGGAGAGCAGAAAGATGTTCGTTTTGGTGAATTTCAAGACACAAACCTCAGAACAGTGTTGTGCTGCATTCTGTCCTCTCTGTTCGACGGACACATGTACATACCAGAACTCAACACAATCCAGGACTCTGACGTGCACATCTCAGCAGATGAGATTAACAAGAAATTCCCTTGCAGACTGCCAACTGACACATTCGAGGGTCACTCGGGACTAAAAGGCGTGTGGGCCAGGCAGCTCGGACTTTACCACGTACCTCAGCCTCCTATGGATCCAACATTAGTTCAGCAACCAGTACGGAAGGTTCCGGTTGATCAAACGCTGTTGAGGCAATATTTGACAGCGGTCCAATCTCAAGGAAGAAAGGAGCTCTGGATTCAAGCAAATCAACAGAAGGTACACCAGCGGATTGCTGCTACACTCGATCCTGTCAAGTATCCTCATGGCGGCCTAACACGTTTCCTTGACATGAGTGACAAGATTATCTCGTTTATCACTCAACCACGTTGTCGTGAAATCCCACCTGGCACGTCAACTAACGGGGCTGCAAATGGCCCAAGCACGGGCAAAAAGAGGAAGGAGAGGGAGGAGAAGCAGGTGGGGGAACACGCTGCTTTGACTTGTGACCAAGATACTGAAACTGGACCCAGGGGGCCCACGATGCATATTGACACCATTATTTCGGCGGCAGACTCTCAGACTACCTTCGGCTAACAGGCGGCCCAATGTCTATTGCAGCAGGTTGAAAAGCAAACACTGTTGTTTGGTGTCGTTGTGGAAGGGTGGACAGGTGGCTCCCCCCCCAACCAGCTATCCCTGTGGGCAGGACCTAAACATTTGCAGAAACCAGGTGGTGCAAGTCTGCTAGTGGTAAAGTACACATATGATGGCAGATCACCCGCCATTGTCGGGATCTGCGCTGCAATGTCCCACGACGCGAAAGAAATTTGGTTCAAGTGTCCAGAGAAATGGGAGCAGTATCCACAGTATTTGTTTTCCGAGAGCCACTTGTGCTACCTTCCGTGTTCTGTCTCTGCGAGGGAAGATACGGGTTCTGAACGTTGTCGTGCAAGCCAAGATCCGGATTTTGGAATCAAAGTCCAAAACATGTCAGGCGCACAATTTAGCGTGGACTTAAAGGCTTGGAATTCCACCATACAAAAGTGTGCCAACGAATGTCACAGGCTGCTTGCACGAGGATTGGATCCTCTTTCAGCATGGCCAAAGTCTGCAAACAAAAATGCGGAACGTGATGAGGCCAAGTCGCAATCTTCGCTGTCTTTGTCTCCAACCACCAGACCCCACATTCATTGGGACCAATTATTTGAAAGGGCACAAGAAACTGCGTATCTTCCTGAACAAATGCAGGTGGGATGGGTACAACAGGAGCTCGGACGACTAATATTAGATTTTTATACCCCTCAACGTGATGCTCCTGTCAACAGGCAAGAACAGAAGAAATATAACGTTCACTACCAGTATTTGGACTATGCCATTGCATCAGTATCTTTGCAGCCTAGTCTTCCGTCTTGGTACATGAATCTTGCTGCAACGACCCCCGTACCTGACGGTTTTTCTGTCTTTGCTGCTATTGGGAAACACATTCTATGCTCACCTCTCCGCGACAAAATATTATTGAAGCTCAGTCTAAGCTTGGCCTCGCAAGCTGCACGGGTTGCGCGATTTGTGCACATTCGAAATTCGCTCGTACACGTACTGTATCAGTATTTTTGCACTTCGTTCCAGGCCGCGGGGATCGAGATTTTCGGCTTGTGGAACAAATGGTGCCATTCCAAAGTATCATCCAGCGGAGAAACCAGCAGAGCTGTCAGCAACCAAATATTCCCATTGTTTTCACACCTTCTCACAAAGTTGGTGCACGAATCACAAGATGGTGAAAAAAATTGTATCATTGGACTGCTGATCGTAACCTCACCGGCTGAGAGGAGGTTCCGCGCATCCAGCTCTTCCGAGCACAGCAAGGGAAAGATGAGACTGTATTTACCAAATTCTGATGATTCTGTCCTTAAGGACGTAAACAATCTACAAAACCTTCGCATAGTGGTGGTGATGGAAAGTCACGTCCTATATACTGCTGCTTCGGGGGGAGGCAGAGAACATTTGCATTACACCTCAATGATGCATAGCAACAATCAAAGCGCAGGTGCTGATGGCAACCAAGAAGTTTGGGTAACTTCAGGAATGGGCCTTCTAGCACATTTACCATTGTGGATGCTGGTTCCAATCGCAAAATACCTTCAAGACACTCCAACATTTGAAAATATTCAGGAATTGTATGGCATAAAAGATTGGAAAGCCTATGCTGACATGTCACGTTCTGATCTGGTTGAAGTGTATTGTGGCAAGGATCCTTTTGGTAACTGCACTACCGGGGCTAGCTACATTGAAGAGTCCAACTTCACCACCTATTGTGAGTACCTTGGAATGGATTTATTTCATGACCCAAACACGCAGCCTACCATGATTGTTGATAGCAACAAGCTAGAGATGCTTGCTCCTGTTATCAGCGGACTCGCTGCTCCCAGCGAGAACATACCTTTAGCTCAGTTGGTATGTATGCCATTTTCGGCATACATCCTCAATGGGCATGGAGAGGACAGTGACAACCAGGCTTTGCGCGACTTCTACAGCAGTATTCCCGGGCGAGAAACAAATATTGAGCTTGTTTATCATGTCAATCAGAAACAGTCTTTTCAACTCAGATTACGCAGCCTCATGGATAACGAAGCAATGATAGGGTCTGAAGTAATGGATGCCATCCTCTGTTTGTGGACAAATGAGATTGGTGCTGTCATGGTATCACCAGAAGTACGTTCACACACACACACCCTTACACACACACACACACCCGGACACACACACGCACTGTGACACACTCACACACATACATGCACACACACCGTGGCACACACACACACACACACACACACACATCACCAACCACCACTTCTAAGTGGTCGACGACGGCACACCTCACATCAACACGACGTTTCCCACACACGCCCGACCAATTGCACAGGACTTTGCCTGACGCACCCAATACACCACAAAGTCACCTCAACACACACAACGCAGCCAACTCCTTCACTCCAACACGTGATACACCACTGCACGACGCTCAGCCACACACAGGCACACAGACACAGACACAGACGCACAATACATATTTTGTTCGTGTATATATTCAGAGTCCCCAGTATTATGCCTTCTACTGTGCACTGCACGGATCTTGTTGCAATTCCTGTCATCAGTGGAGGTGAGCACGGGTGGGGGAGAAGGAGAGAGAGAAGGGCAAGAGAGAGTCATACATACATATAGCATGCGTGTATGCCACATACTGACATGATCTTCTCCTCCGCATCCATGTTTGCAACTGTTGCGACCATCCAGGACTATTCAACCCGAAAACGTCAGAAATCTGGTCTACTTGCCCCTCCGTTCTACAGACCAACTGGACTTCACCCACAGTTGTTTACACGGAATTTGTTTGTCAGTGTTGTGGCATATGATTCCCTTGCACATGCCATGTCCAAGTATGCTGATGACCAGTCTGACGAGGCAGAAAAAGAACTCGTGGAGTTCGAGACCAAAAGGATGAATGGGCGCAACCCCTGGGACTTTCAAAAACTTTTCATGATTGTGTGCAACAACTCCCACCACTATGTCTTGGCTCTGATCCAAATCAACACGCAAACTGTGACAGTTCCTTCGGAGAATTGTACATCGAGACGTTCAAAGACTATGGTTCCTTCTAGCAAACTACAACTGACTGCACGTGTTGAAGTGCATGACTCTGGACTGGACACAAAGGGGGTACTGTCTGGTGCTTTCAGCGCACACAGGCAGATGGCCAATGCTGAAATTCTTAAGAACATCACAAAGTACTTAAAATGGGCAGCTACAAGAATGCCAGAGAGAGGTGGTCATACAGTATATAACGTGGGAAAGACAGTACCTCCTGAGGGAAGTGTTCCACAACAAAACCACCAGAAGCTTCGATTAGAGTGTGGTGTCTTCAGCATCCTGTCTGCTATGAAGTGAGTATCCTAAGCTCTACCTACTCGTGTTGATGGATGATTTTTGCCTCGAAATATGCATACCAGACATCACTATGTCTCCTTGGTCATGGATGATGTGGCCTTGAAATATACCTGATGTCACTTTGTCTTCGTTGTCTTTTTTATGCGTCTGTGCTGTGGATGTTGTTGTAGGATGTCCTTCGATCATCGTTTTCTGAAAACCTACCTAGACGCTGACAGCTATGCCAAAGTACTGGATCGACTTACACCCACAGAACACACTTCGCAGCCCTGGAGGATACGTATGGCTTCGGTGGGTTTGTTTGGTCATGATGACTTTTGATTATCTCGTTGTTCTTGAAAGATTTGTCTTTGACACCAGTGATGTTTGTTGATCTTGTTCACCCCAGGCTATATGCCCGTGCAAACCAATGGTAGGTAAGGAAGCAGCAGCACCGTCTCGGGAGTCTGCTAGTGAGGAAGTGTGTCTTTCAGATTGAGTCCTTGCCGACAGAACAAGTTATTCCAGACTAAATCAACACAAGGCAGAGACGGAGGATGAGGAGGAGGAGAAGGATTGGGGTCTTGGACATCCAAGACAGGCCCAAGCTGGTGTTATAACATGCCATTGCGGGGTAATCATGTGAATCCACCCACGTTCTGATGTGTGTTGGAGAGAGAGGGTGTCGGGCGGGGAGAGAGAAGGAGGAGGACTAGATTGAGGTAGAAGGGCGTGGAGCCAAGTCGCCACCACCCTCTGAGGCGAGGGTGGAGGGGGTGGTGTGGAGGGGGGAGGGGGGGGGAGGGAAGCAAGAGAGTGCTTTTTATGGTTTACAATGTGTGATATATGATTTTCTATATGTGCAGAGGGTTTTCACTTTCATCGATTTTGCATGTTCTTTTGGGTTGTGCATGGTGCTTGTCCAATGTAATGTACACCCAAGGAAAACCAAAAGTAATGGACCGCACCAGAATGCCCGCTACATTAATGGGGTCGTGACCAGGGGGAAAACTTCCCTTTCAACCTGCCCCTCTGCGCTCCGCCAGGACAATGCCCCCACGTAACAGTAGCACCGGGAGATACTACTATCACCCTCCCCCCCCAACCCACCCTTCCTTAGGATAATATGTAGATATACATACTGGAAATTAAAACAAGTGGGCCTTCCCCGACCAGTGCCAGTTATCTGACTAGCCCCCTTCAGACAGTACCCCTTCTGAGCTCAGATCAGTGATGACTCAGATCAGGCCATGACAACCCTGGTTGAGGGACCATGATTCCTGATCGGTGTAATAAATTTCCCCTCCTCCTAGCAAGGGCGGAGAGGGCGGCCGCTTTCAAATATTTTCTTTGATCGCGCGCTCTGTCTCTCTCGCTCTTTCTCCCTTTGATCGTGTACGTGGGTGTGCTTGTGTGGGTGTGCGTGTGGGTGGGTGTGCGTGTGGGTGGGTGAGCATGTGTGTGTGTGTGTGTGTGTGTGTGTGTGTGTGTGTGTGTGTGTGTGTGGGGAGAGAGAGAGAGAGAGAGAGAGAGAGAGAGAGTGTGTGTGTGTGTGTGTGTCACAGAGAGAGCAACCCACACGCTCAAATATTTTGGACTGTGTCAATCATGTTGACACACGAGTCTGTGTCAACCATCAAATTCTCAACAGCCTCGGAGCCTAGCCAGGGAGTTGAACAGGATATATATCTGTGTTTATTGCAAACAATGAACATCGGATCAAGAGTCCTTCTTGCTGCACGAGGAAGAGGCGCTTGCTGCAAGAAGGCGCCCTCTCGTGTGTAGGCGCTTGCTGCAAGAGGGCGCCACTGCAAGAGTGCGCTCGTGTCTCGCCCTCTTGCAGCAAGCGCCGTCGTGGGTATGCAACTTTTTGCAAGAGGTTTAGCCACCGAAGCCGTAGAGGGGTTTTCCACGGCGCTTGAGGGCGTAGACAACGTCCATGGGGTTCACAGTCTTGCGGCGGGCATGCTCAGTGTAGGTGACGGTGTCTCGCAGGGTGTTTTCCAGAAACACTTTCATGACAGAGCGAGTTTCTTCGGTGATGAGTGCGTTGATGCGCTTGACACCACCACGACGAGCGAGACGGCGGATGGCGGGCTTGGTGACACCCTGGATTTCGTCGCGACGCACCTTTTTGTGGCGTTTGGCCCCGCCCTTGCCCAGTCCTTTGCCACCCTTCCCGCGTCCCGACATTATGCGGCGATGAATGGTCGATTATAATGCCTTTCTACTAAAGGTCGGAACTCAGTATAGGACCTAATGCTCAGTATAGGACCTAATGCTCAGTATAGGACGTAATACTCAGTATTTGACCAAATAATAATAATAATAATGCGGGATCCCCCCACTTTTTGATTCAGATTTCACAATGTGGTCAATGTTTCGTTCGTTTTCTCCCATTTTATCAATGCCTGTTTTTTTTCTTTTTTCTTCCCGACTTCCAAGGAAGGCGGTGCTGTGCACGTTCTCACTGTAGATGTGTCTCTAGCGAACATGCCACGTGTCGGCGCAAAAGCAACAAGGTGGCACTACTAGTCTACTCGGACTCAGCTGTCCATCAAATGATCGTCAGCAGACACTCTTCCCCAAAATAGCTCCCTGGCAAAATGCAGAGAATTCCTCCGCCGCCACCACCACCACCGCCACCAACAGCCCTACCAGAGACACACACAAACATGGAGGAGGCTGGTTGGCCCTTCGCAACCATCATCTTGCCCTTTGAGCCATGCCGTCATGACACACTGCCAATGTCACAGGTACAGGGCATCAGTCGTGTTGTATATCTCAATACCATATAGGACAAGAGTAATTGCATTTGTGTGTGTGTATGTGTGTGTGTGTGTGTGTGTGTGTGTGTGTGTGTGTGTGTGTGTGTGCATGCGAGAGAGAGTGTGTGTGTGTGTGCGTGTGAGTGTCACAGAGAGAGCAACTCACACGCTCACACACACACCCTCTCGCTCGCTCTCACTTTCATGCACACACACATACATACATGCATGTATGTATACATGCATGCATACATACATGCATGCATACATGCATACATGCATACATACATTTGACGTTTTCATCACTGTTACACAGGGCTGCAAAATGGACGTTGATTTACAAAGAGAAAAGGCTGATCGCAAAAAGAAGCACCAAAGGCTGCGCTACCATCAGACAAAACGAAAAGCTGAACCGGTCAATGACCATGACCTGCGAGGCTGGGCTACAAAAACAACGCTTATTCTGCAGAGAAGCTGCAGAAATGTGTATGGACCGAACCGATCAGCAATAATGTTGTGGATTGCCGACTACCACACAGGGGTTCGAGCTTTCATGCAGCATTTTGATATTCTGGCTGAGATTGTACAATTGGTTGTAGATGACAAAAAATTGTTGAATCCGATTCAAACCATCTTCAATTTCATGTCTTCATGCAAGCAACTTCACCAACAGAGTCACGAGATTTTTCCGGTTTGTCTCTTCACACCTGATGGGCTTCATCAAAGGAAAGGAATACGAGATCAGCTCCAAAGAGTTGATCGGAAGAAACTACCACAGGACATCTTGAGCAGAGTCAAATCAATTGAAAGGACCGCACTTGGATCCGTCAAATCAATTCAAAGGACTGCAGCAGAAAAAAAATCAACAAACAATGCTAAGCAGCAGTACTTTTCTCGGCTCGCTGATATATTCGTAGACATTCAACAACAGAATATTTCTGCATTCAAAGAAAAACTCAGACCCGCAACATGCTGTCTGACATCTGTTACTCGATCAAACACTACAGATACTCGACCCGGATCAGTTGAAGGATGTGTGACAGCACAACTAGAAAACCAAGTAGTGGAGGCTCATTTTCGCCAAGGTCAAGACGCAGGCTGGTTTCCAGCCACAATTGTGGCCGTGAGCGATTTCCGTGAAGGCATTCCCGTGACTGTCACTGTAAAGTGGTCAGATGGGGATGACAGAGACACTCATAAAAGAGTAAGTCAAATTCGTTTCCTCGTGTAACAGAGTCAGGAGGGAGAAGCCTGCGGAGGAAGGAAGCTGGTAGGAGTGATACAATGAATGGGGTAAATATGTACAAGCAAGTGGTCACAGTGTACGTCTTCTGTTTACACCACTGGTAGGGTGGAGGAAATCAATATTCAGTGCGGGGAGCAGAGGGGGGGGGGACATTCCTTGGAGAGTAGAGTAGCTGTCACGATGATGATGGCACGCCTGAAGGCGGGTGGTGGTACAGACCGACTGAAGTGGTGGATTGTCACTCATTGAAGAAGTGCATTGGGTGTGACAACGTTAAGGCTAAGGATGAGTTTGAGTTCGAACAGTGGCAGGAGAAGAGGGGGTCAGGCTGCAAAAAGTGCAAAGGTGAGGAAGGCGTGAATCGTAGGAAAACAACACGAGAGCCGAGCAGAAGAAGCAGCAGGAATGAAGGTAAGAACAAG
>Ga0115005_10004801_pt1 | contig 10685 bp, 4 predicted proteins | sample ArcOceMetagenome_FD_87163 | JGI IMG/M metagenome (GOLD analysis project Ga0115005, IMG submission 87163) | Marine eukaryotic phytoplankton communities from Arctic Ocean - Arctic Ocean - Greenland ARC118M Metagenome | ecosystem: Environmental > Aquatic > Marine > Oceanic | place: Arctic Ocean...
CTTGCCATCTTCAAACAGCTTTTACTTTACCTTCCTTACATTAACGTCATAAGTCAACCTCATCCGTGTTTTTTCTTCGGGTTTCTTTTTTGGTGAAAAAATGAATGTACTATGCCAGATCACTTTCTGGTACATCCCCCATACTGATCATACATATAATTACAATGGCTGATTCAAATTCAAATATCGAAGCTGATCAGTGATGCAATGGACAAAATTGACAATCAACATCCTAATGTCTGTATATGTACAATACCACATCGTCATATAGAGAATGATCTTAGCTTCCTGCCTATACCAATAGCCTATGAGTAGTAGTGTTGTATAGTTTCGGATCTAAGCCGTGAATTATCGTGAATATCCTCTAACCCCCGTAACTTTCTACGGATTCCTTTCTTTTTCCTACCATGCCAACCTCTCCCGAAGCGCCTCCCCATGGCGATCCCGACGCTCAAGCCAACTCCGGCGCCAAGCCCGCGATCATGCCGACTACATCTCTCCGTACACCCAACTCAAAGAACACGACAGCAACCGACGGCTGGACGACGGATCGTAAGACGCGTTCGAAATCACGATCATCATCCAAGCGCGATTCCTCCTCACGTACAACTCCTACTACTCCTACGCATAACCGTTTCGACATTTTCAACACCGACGAAGATGGCGACGCTACGATGAACCTCGACAACAACCCAGCACCGAACAACGTAACCCCAGCAGACGAAGGCGCAATGAAATCTCCTATCAAAAAGAAAAAGAAGCGCGAAGTGAAAGCAAAATCCAAGCAGATGAATCAAGCTTTTACCGATGCAGCAGTCGACGATCCCTCTCTCCTACCACCACCGCATGTCAAACGCTCCCACGCCGCCAAGACCACAGCAACAGATCCAGCAGCCCCCTCCGCAGATGCCCCAATCCATCTCACCCAGGAACAAAGAGATGCAAACATAGCAAAAACGTCCGCGCGAACTGCCAAGAATGCTGCACGAGCAGAACGAGCCGAACAGAAAGTACTCAAGGCAGCAGCGAAAGCAGCTGCGAAACAGGCACGGTCCCAAGCAAGATTAGACAAGAATAAGAACGACGCCGACGTTTCTTCGACAACTTCCACTGCAAAAACACAAATCACAGCGAAGCATGCCGCCCGTCTCTCCCAGTCAAACCAGGATGACTCTACGGAAAAAACAAAGTCTTCAAAAACGAAACAGAAGGAAAACGACACATTGGAAAAGGAGAATACATCTAAGACTAGAGACCAAACCAAGAAAGCAGCAAAGGTCGATACTTCAAAAACCACCTCCGATGAAACAACCTATCCCACTTCTGATGCGGAATTCTACGATTATGTGGAGACTGAACACGAACCGGAAAGCGACGATGAAACTTCCAAGAGCAACGTAGAACTTGACGAGCTACCCATCGAATCACAGAAAACATCCCAGCGCAAATCCTCTCGTAAATCCAAGAATGGTGAAACAATTGACGACCCTATGGATCTGACCAATCGTAAAGTCGCAGACACGGAGTACTACAACAGCAACAAGACTGACAACCAAGACGATGACAAAGAAAGCGACGACGAAGAAGAAGATGACGATCAGACACAGAAAAAGCAACAAGCCCCCCGACGATCCTCAAGAAAGATTCCAACGCGCAAACCCGAGGATCTAGTGATCCCACCCACCAAGAACAAGCGCAAGACTCCAGCCAACGATACAAGTATCCCTGTTGGAGAGTCTCCTGAAGTGAGTGATACGGAAATGAGTGCTAACGACATAACCGCGGAAAATGCAGAGGAATCACACGCCGTCAAGGATGGTGAAAAAGAAAACAAAGAACATACTAGTGATACAGAAATGAGTGACAAAGACAAGACAGAGGAGCAGGACTCTGAGGAAGACGATGATGATGCGGATGACGAGTACAAACATGCCAAGGTACCGGTATACCCCGCGGGAGTCGATCACTTCTTTGACAAAGACACCGAATTCGGTACTGATGAACTTGAAACACATGCAGTTTTCTCGAATTGGACGCTTCGTTTCGCGCGACTACCAAAACACGCAAGAGACGTCAAGCTCACCAAGTACGAATCAATGGCGAAATGGCTAGGTACAGCATTGGATGCTTGTGAGGTCCAGCACAAGTCGGTGAAGATTGAAATCCACTACGGCACAAAGGTACTAGCAACGACTCCAACTCACTCCTTCGAATTGTTATTACAAGCAATGAGTCCGAGGGAAATAGACTCATTGCTTAATCTTCCCATCCCAATGCAGGAAACCCAGGGTACACTCTCGTTCAACCTCTTCTTCCACCTTACTTCCCCCGACAACAAATCACTCTTGATATACATGGAAAACAATTTGCACGACGATACGGCGATCTCTTTCACGACCCAGAATATGGTCGAACCACAGGCAACCAAGGATATTGCGAATACTCTAGAGAATCAGAAAAAGAAACAAGAAAAACTAGAACACCTGTGTGGCGCAAAAACAAGTCGGATCAACTACTGCCGCAATTCCATGCGTACGGATACTTATCATCTAAAAAAGAAAGTAAAAAGGAAAAAGAATTCAAAAGCGAAGACGGAAGAACCTTTCGACGAATTTATCCTTGGCTGTCAAGGAACGGCATTCGACCTCTTAAATTCCAAACTTAACGGTAGTCTAATGTTCTGTCGCTGGCGATCGGAGGTAAACATCGCTCCACTAACTGCCGACAAAACCCCCTTCCAGAAACAATTCAAAACTATGGCCTTTGTCGATCTCTTGAAACGATTCCCGCGTACGCGCATCCGTGAGGAAAATCAATTTGTTTGGGCAGACGTACTTATCGCCCACAATGAAACAGATAAAGACTTCAATATGGTTGCACGGGACTGTTTGTCTGATTGGAAAATTGATCTATTTCCGAAGAAACTACAAGATGCAGAAGCCTCCACTACTCTAGGTTGGATCCTTTGGTCCTCGGAAAGAGTGGACCCCTCCCTGCTACAAACAGATATTTCTAGACAAATTGGTTTCCCAGTGGACGTGAGCCCTAAACGAGTACTCGATGGCTCAGATTACGGTGAGAAAAAAGCAGAGGCACTCAAGAAGGCGTGGCACATTATGGTAGACATCGAACATGAAGTAGAAGCGCGCGAGAAATTGCGTCAAGTGTGTACCAAACGGAATCCACAAAACCCCTTGTTCGGAATGCAAAAGCTTATTCCCATCTACGGGTCGGCAAATACATCAGTCCAACAAACCTTCATGATCAAAGCCACAGGACGACAGTTCAATTTCAATGCACATGCACAGACAGCAACAACACACTCCATTCTCAACCTGGACTTCCCGATTACAAGCTCGTCTGGGCGTCGCGTCACTCTTCGACAGGTAATTTCAACGTTTACCCGTCAAGACAAACCGCAAGCCTCCCTGTTCATGGATGTAGGATACTCGAAAAATTCCCGAAAGTCATCGGTTACCTTTGTGTTTGCTCCAAATGTAAAACCTCAGGCACAGTTAATGGTCAATTCTCTTTTACCTTACTGCCGCTGGCTACACGGAGATGCAATCGCCGCCTGTTTCCAACCATCGGCCATTACAGACATGGCCGACGTTACCTGGTGCCCAGTCACAAATCAGGCAATCTCACCCATGGACAACGAATTCAAACTAGACGACGAAGCAGACCGGCAAGCTGGTTTTGACCTCGACGACATCCCAGACTCGGAAGTCAAAACAGGTTTATTGGCGAATACCCCTTCACATCTATTGGATACCTCGGCGGCGGCAAAACTCACAAGCCAGCTCATGACTGGCAATGATGATGTTGATACTTTGGGTTCGTATGAAAATATACTGAGAGGGATACTTCCTGCCACTGCGCCAACCAAATCTTCTGACACCATTGCTAGTGACCATACCGACGATACGACGGACACAACAAAAGATAAGTTGGCACGGGTAGAACAACTGCTAGCCAAGATGCTTGGGGACGACGAAAATAGCGTTGATACAACCACTCTGACGAAAAGACAACGTATGGAAAAAGTCACGGAACACCTCCAAGGCCTTAACCTTATACCAAAAGCTACCGACAAGAAGCAGTCGAGCAAGGCGAAGAAAAAGAAACCTGAGGACAAGGCAGCAGACACAGAAGAGACCAAGGACGATGATTCAGGGTCAGCGGCATCCTATGACGTGTCGTCTTCGGAAGCGGACAGTTCATCGGAGTCGGGTACCAGTTCTTCCGATTCGTCTTCTTCATCTTCGGATTCGAGTGATTCATCCTCTTCCTCTGAAAATACGAGTCAATCAGCAGTAGTAAACCCTCCTGCCCCGGACTCTGGGCAGGAAAAGGATGATCCAGGGTCCGCGCCACCGGTGTAGGCGGTTCCGCAGCTCCATACCGAAGAGGGAGACGACAAGGTATGGAGTGTGAGGATGGAAAACGTCGTCAAAAACCAGGTGGGACATCGATATGCTCTCCTTCTTTACAAACTGGAAAGAATCGGCGTCGGCGACCTGGTAATCGTAACAGAAACAGAAACAGAAATAAACCTAGTGTGGACTACTATGGAGACATACTTACGGGTGACAAACCAGAGAACGTGTTCCGTATTGCCTGCGCGAATATGAACACATGCCCTGCAAGTCACAAACATTGGAAAAATCAAGATATGGCAGATTATATCACCAAATTCCAGTTCGATACGGTTGGACTTGGTGAATTAAACAGGTATTGGAAAAATATGGCACATGAGGATCAATTTAGGAGACGATTTTCTGGTCAGTGGGAGCACATGCATACACGATGTGCATACAACAAACAGGATACACTAACAAAAGGTGACAGCCAGGTGGGGGGTACGGCTTTGATCTCAATCGACCAAGCAGCACATAGAGCAGTGGGGAGTGGTATCGACGCATCAGGTTTGGGTAGATGGGTCTGGACACGATTTGCAGGACAGGGGGGTAAACATTTGCGTGTGGTGCAGTCCTACCGGCCATGCCGTAGCACCGGTCCAAATACGGTATATGCCCAACACCAGCGTTACTTCGACTCCATCGTCAAAACTCCAGCGGAATTGGTTTATTTGAATAGACATGGAACATTAAAGAAGACGGACGACGCGGAAACAGCAGTACTTCACACTCGAGGCTTGATCCCCACGAGTAGGTTCTTGTACGATCTGAAAGCAGACATCAAGGCATGGCAGGAGGAAGGGGACATCCTCATTGTCATGGGCGATTTTAATGCGGACATAAGGGGAGATCTATTGAGGGTATTTTTTGGCGATCTATCTATGCGAGAGATTATTACAAGCAAGCATGATCCAACAAAGGCGCCAGCAACGTTTCACGCCGGTTCTGTCCCAATTGATGGTATATGGGCGTCACTGCACATTGAGCCTCTGAATTGCGGCTATACACCCTTTGTCAACGGTTTCGGCGACCATCGATTACCTTGGGCGGATCTTTCATATGCGAATGCTTTTGGTCACGTACTCCCCTTGATCGAACGACCCATTGCGCGACGCCTACGACTGCATGATCCAAGGATTGTAGCCAAATACAATTCTCTCAGACTCGAACATGCGGCCAAACACCAACTTGGAACTTACATCAGTATCGTTAACAGACATGCAGTGTATCCTTCCCGCGTCTTGACTGACCACGCATTCGAAATCTTTGACGAGGCAGCAATAAAAGGTATCCTTTATGCCGACAAACATTGTCGCAAGATCCGACGGGGCGCCCTGCCATGGTCACCACAACTTCAATATGCTAAACTGCAAACATTTCTCATTGAAAGTCTGATCAAACGCAGACAAGGCAAGAAGGTGAGTTCTCGCATGATTCGGCGCACTCAAGTGAAATTGGGGGATAATACTTTCCATCGGATGAAATTGTTACCCTTGCAGAGGGAATATCTAAGGGCATGTGCAAGATATCGCGCAGTAAAGGCAAATGCAGCAGAACACCGCCAACATTTCCTTCGAGATCTGGCATATGCACGAGCAGAGGCATTCAATACTAAGGCGGAAAGCGAAATAAAGAGTATGGAGGGACGGGAGGAACAACGACGTGTAGCAGAAAAACTTCGTACGGTCTCGGGCAAGCCTCGGAAAGTAACCCTCACACAGCTTACGCGCGAAATAACTTTGCCAAATGGAACAAAGATCATTGAAGAAGCTCTCGATCCTGACAGCTTGGGACAATTCTGCGCCGATGATTTTGAGTATCGTCTCCACCTGACAGAAACTTCACCATGTATGATGAACCCTCTCTTGGACGATTTGGGATACCTAGGGATCACTGACGAATCCAAGGAACTATTGAACGGACTCTATTCCCCTCCAATTGGTATCAATGACCACACAAGATCTTATCTCGATGAACTCAGTTGGGTCAACCAGGCAGCCATAAACACTCCACAAGATATGTTCACAAAATACAGCATCACAACCGAAGAACATATTGCTGGCTGGAAGTGGGCCAAGGAGAGGACAGCACCAGGATATTCAGGCATAACCACTGCACATTGGAAAGCCGCCTGTCTCGACCCAACCTTGGCTGCAATTGACGCTGCCTGGGCAAATTATCCATATGTGACTGGCTACTCACCAAAGCGATGGCGAAATGGAGTGGACTTGATGATCCCAAAGAAGACAAATAATACACGGGTAGAGAATCTCAGACCAATAGTACTTTTTGAGGTAGACTGTAATCAGAACCATAAACGGCTGGGACGGCAGGTTATGCGGTTGGCGGAAGCACAAGGGGGAATTGCGCGTGAACAGTATGGTAGTAGAAAGGGACACATGCCTGCGGAGCAGTCACTCAACAAACGCCTTACGTTCGATCTCCTCCGGTGTGAACGTCGATCTGCGGTGGACTCCGCGGTGGACCTACGATCAAACTATGATCTGGTGGCACATGCCACTGCCAGCATTTCACTGCAACGACAAGGTCTCCCTGAACCACCTATTGTATGTATGTTCACAACACTCCAAAACATGGAGCACTACATTCGTACAGCATATGGCATCTCTGACGCAACGTTTGGGGGCGACGGACTATGGGCATTTCCATACGATCATCCACCTCAAGGACTGAACCAAGGCAACGGGGCGGGCCCAGCCATATGGGCAGTGGTGAGTACCCCAGTTCTAAACATGTTACGATCCAAAGGGTACGGAGCGGCTTTCAAATTGGCTCTGTCTGGCGGTACACTACAATTGGTGGGTTATGCATTCGTCGACGACAGTGATATCATTCAGACGGCCGAGAGTTGGGACAGTCCTATGACAAACGTGTGTGAAAAGGCGCAGGAAGCTCTTGACCTATTTGTTGGCGGAATGAATGCAACCGGAGGGCAGATTCGTCCTGATAAATGTCATTGCCATAAGATTGCTTTTTTGAGTATAAGAAGCGCAAGTGGACCTACGTAAAGGCACACCCTGACACACCAGATCTATATGTTCAGGAAACTCTGTCTAAACGTACTCCAATCAAAGAGTTGGGCCCTTCTACGGCGGCTGAAACACTGGGCATCTGGCTGGCACCGGACGGAAACAACAAGACAGCTGTTGAGGTAATGACACTTACGAGTCGTCAATGGGCAGACCGAGTACGCGCGGGATTTCTTACACCAAACGAAGCATGGACCTCTTTCAGTACAACCATTTCCAAAAAGTTAGAGTATCCCCTTCTCGCGCTGGCACTTACAAAGAAAGAATGTCATGCCATAGAACGACCAATGGTAAAACAACTGCTTGCGTCATCTCGTGTGTCCAACTCATTCCCCAGGGCGGTCTTCAATGGACCGATGTCACTGAACGGACTAGGTCGGACTGGTGTCTACCACAATCAAGGCGGTCAACATGTGGAGGCCCTTATCCGTCACGGACCGAGTCCAAGTGTAACCGGGGATCTTCTGAGGGCGCTGATCGAACGACATAACTTGGAGTTAGGCCTACAAACCTCAATCCTGCGTGCGAATTATCGTATCTTCCACAAACTAGCAACAAAAACATGGATAAAGAACACATGGGAATATATCCACGCACACGATATGGTGGTGGAAGACGATGTGCCAACCTTACAGTTGCAGCGAGTAAATGATCAATTCCTCATGCAGGCATTTTCAGATCATGGATTCACCGGTACTGACTTGGCACGCCTGAATGAGACCCGCATGTTCCTTCAGGTCATCACGCTTGCCGATATCTCAAGCTTCTTGCGCAGGGGTTCTAAATACTTTGCACCCCTCTGAAAGCATCCAGTGGCCGCGGTCAGCCAAACCTACTCAGGAGGACAAACGGCGGTGGTCACAGGCAGTTCGAGCGGTTTTTACTCGTAACCCATCTAGCACATCCCGGCGCCTCCGTGACCCTTTGGGTGCATGGTTAGCCCCCCTTCGTGATCAGATTTGGTCATATTCTCCATCTTCGCAGCAGGTCTTCAAAAAACAACAAAACGGTTGGCAAATATATCGAGCAACTAGCATGCGGCCATCGAGACACCAGGCGTGTCGTTTGTTTCGTCCAACACAACGGACACAGTCCATTCCATGTGATGCAATGCCAACTCGAGTCTACTCAGACCGCCAAGGCATAGACATTCGATCCACAGGCATCCCAGCACAACCAATCATCCCACAGGCCACACTTGACCCAACCACACTCCCGGGACACTTGGGCATGGCACGTCGAGTCGCCTCCGTTCGTCTCAGCCAACGCTGGGCTACTCGGTCAGTAGAATTTCACGACAATGGCAAGAATGTGGTCCAGGCAATCCGCAAAGGAATAGCTAAAGCAGTCAGTGACGGCTCGTATCTGAAGGGATCCGGCGCGGCAGGATTCATCCTGATTGGCTCCAAACGGAAACACCAGCTAAAGGGATCTCTTGTCCTCCCAGGTAGTTGCGCTACCATGAGTGCCTATCGGAGTGAACTCGGCGGACTTTACGGAATTGTTTGCCTGACGGAGCAGCTGTGTCTCGAACACAAAGTCACCAAAGGAAAAATCACAATCGGCTGTGATGGTAAGGAAGCCCTGTGGCAAGCCTTAGGAAACCTGCGCCCCATTTCACCTAGGGCAAGCGATTTTGATCTTGTTACTGCGATTCGGAAAAAAGTCTCAAGACTGCCTATTACCGTTGACATGCGTTGGATCAAAGGGCATCAAGACTCCTGCCCAGGATCCTTTGCTACCCTTGACCTCTGGGCACGTCTTAACGTGGAGATGGATCTTTTGGCAAAGCAGCGACGCGCCGTCCACGACTTTTCTCCAGATCCGGCCGACGCAGGTCAAGCTATTGCTGATGAACCATGGCGACTGTTCCTTCAGGGCACAAAAGTTACAAAGCGCATGAACACATGCATACTCGAACACTGTGCGGGGTTTGACCTGCGGGAGTATTGGCACACCCACCAAGTCGACCAATCTTTGCACTCATCCGTTTATTGGGAGGCAGTGGGCATGGCACAACGCTCACTACCCTGGAGTCGTCGCTGCTCCAAATTGAAACGTGTCACCGGTATGCTTGGAGTTGGCAAATTTATGCAGCGGTGGAATCAACAATCACATTCCAAATGCCCACGATGCGGGGACAGCCCGGAGGACATGGAACATGTCCTCACATGCCCAAAGGCCGATGCCCACTGGAACGCAGCATGGTCAACTTTCTGTAATTGGGCGGGGAAAAATCCTTCCTCTCCAGGTGTTTTCGATTCAATCAAAGTGCACCTCGACCACTGGCGCAACAGTCTCCCTCCACCGTACATTGGATGCTACGAAGGCCCGCTCTACTCTGCTCTCAAATCTCAGTCGGCGATTGGTTGGCAGAACCTCCTGGATGGCTTTATTGCAACGGAGTGGGAAGTCGTTCAAGCAGAATTTTATGATGCAACGGCCTCACGTCGTTCGCCACTCCGCTGGGCAGCTGGCCTGATTCGTAACCTTGGCGAAATCTCCGCATCTATGTGGGCACACCGCAACCTCTCCCAGCATGCAGTCTCTGAGGCTACCGCACTCACACTGGAGGACGCCGTCGACTACTCGATTACAACCCATTTTGCGCGGAGCCAAGCATCACTGAACCGTACCCTAACCAACCATCTATTTCGGGGGGGGCTCAAACGTATCCTCGACAGCTCTTTCGCTACAAAAATCCAGTGGATTGCAAGCCTGGTTTCAGCTCGGGAGCGGGCATGGCGCCTCGCCAACCGAGTCGGAGCCGCGGCAACAATGCTTCACGAACGTTCTTTGCTCCTCCGCTGGAGGCAACTGGGTCACCGCTTCTCTGCACGTCCCCGTACAACCATACCATAACTCCTTGACATCCTCGTCACTTCTTGTCCTATCCTCGCGCATCAATGGACGTATCTCTACCCGGGATTTCCCATGATGTGCCCCTATTTGTTTATATATATCTTCTAATACCAACCAAAAATTCCTTTGCAAATCAGGTGGCCTCACATCCCCTGAACCTTGAGTGGGAATCAAAAAAGTCCGTAAAGGGCAGTAGTTTTATGATAACTACTAATGCTTCTAGTTACTGTTACATTAAAATCATGATCATAGGGAAGAATGGCACCATAAATAAGATTACAACTTATAGACATTTTCAATAAGTTTACATTTAATGGGGACCACATTCCCGGTCGATTGGGGTCTTATCAAC
>Ga0115005_10004802_pt1 | contig 10685 bp, 3 predicted proteins | sample ArcOceMetagenome_FD_87163 | JGI IMG/M metagenome (GOLD analysis project Ga0115005, IMG submission 87163) | Marine eukaryotic phytoplankton communities from Arctic Ocean - Arctic Ocean - Greenland ARC118M Metagenome | ecosystem: Environmental > Aquatic > Marine > Oceanic | place: Arctic Ocean...
CGTAGGCTGTTTCGATGTTCATAAATAGATTATTCCAATCTGTAAATGTTCTCTTACTGTCTGGCGCGAGTAGCTCAGTTCGTAATTCTTCCGTGACTTTCCTGAGTTCTAATCGTGGTTCAACGAAAGCGCTAGCCTTGTGTTTTACAACCACCAAGGTCTCATGACCGATTTTGACGGTTGCTCCATCTCCAAGATGATTTGACTTGCAGGCGGTGCGAACACAAAATGACTCATTTCCTCTGACTAAAGTATCACAACGAGTTAAATCAACAGGAAGAACAACGACAGCATACAATTTTTCATTCCCCCCTGTAGTCGGAAGGAAGCTCTCACCGTAAGGTACCGACTGACCCCGAAGGCGACCTGCCACTGGAGGCGCAGGAGCCATCTCGTCCTCCGAAAAAGCGACGTCCAAATCGTTGGACGCCTCGTCAAAGATATTGCCTAGGTTTGCGTGGATAGTCATACTTGGATGTAGGTTTGTTGTATATCTAAAGTAAAAAGTAAAAAATATTGATTCCTCTCGATTTGGTCTTGCAGCTAGTAACACCAATTCAACAGTTTTTAATATAATGAGATGATTCATAATGGAGGTACGCAATTGAGGTACGCCATATGTATAAAACAAAATAAAGGATATGATTTTGTATCATCTCTTCTCTTTTCCCGATGACTGGTTCTCAGGCCATCTCTGAGTCATGCGTTCGTCAGTTGGTCTGTCTTGCGTTCGTAGATCCGAACAAAACGGAGCGTTATATTAGGATCTACGAGGTACTGAAACAGGCGCTACTAAGACAATCGTATAACTCAAAAAGTCAGGATAATAGTCAATTAAATAAATCTTTATAACATCTATATTACTTGACTTGCCAAGATAGGCGTGCAGCCTGCATCTTGGATAATAGATACAGACTGCGTCTGGGGGGGCGTTCCGTCCCCGGAACTTTGCTTAGAAACAGATTTCGGCAAAAGCCTATACCCTAAATAGTAAGTAACCATCCAATAGAAACCATCCATTGTCTTATATGTCAAATTAGTTTGAAGGAGATAACTCACTGATCGCACTAACAGACAGACGATGGATAGTCTTTCTTGGATTATCACTTATACCATAAAGACATATATAAACCAAGAGAGGTAGACTCGTGCTTCCTCTCTTAGCCTTCGGCGTTGATTCCCCCCCGTAGTATAGTTGATGGTTGCGCTTAATAGTTGCATTGATTTATTTGTTGTTTTCTTGATTGTTTGTATTATTATAAACCAAGGGTGGTTGTACGTATGAATATAAAATTACGTGGTTGTTATTGATGAGTTGTATTGGAATTGATTTTTAGTCTTCAACAGAAGACAAGTTAGGGCAGTGGACAAGAGGGCTGGCTTAGTTGTTGATTGGAAGCGATAGTTGTTAAACGCACCAAATCAAAACTCAAGGGGATACAGAATGCACATTAGGGGCGCATGTTGTATCCCAAACCGGCAGAGCACAAAGCACAGAATGAGTGACCACAATCCACAATTGCGTGTGGGGTACCCATGTTTTGCTCAAACTCTCCCTGTTCTGTGAGACAAACAGAGCACTGCAATAGAACGGTGTTGTATGTTCGAAGGATGCAATCGTTTGATCGAGGTACAAGCTTGCAGATTGGACATGGCGATGTTGGATCAACCAACGCATGTCTTTGCCGAGGGCGGTGGTTTGGTCTGCGGTGCGGAGCATGAAATGCGGCGACAGCTGGACCAGCGGCGATCACTGGAAGAACGCCTATAACTTCAGGAGCATCTTGGGGATCAATTGCGTCTTCTGGTGGTGGAAGAGCGAGTGGAGGAGCTAGGATGGCTTGTACTTGAGCTTCGACTTGGTGTTGAATACCTGCAACGACGACGGGACCAACCACGGTCTTCCAGATTTCTCTGTACGGGCGATTTACGACATCACCAATCCGATTTTCATCATAGTAATGGACCACGATACCAGAGGCAGAATTCAAATTTACTCTGACAATCTTCACCATAAATTTAGTGTGGGTAGCCGCGCCCATACAAACAATGTCTCCTACACGTACATTTCTGTAACTTGGTCTTCCTCTTCGGTGAGCAGAGGCACCCATTTCCAAACCGGTGTCGGGATCGATGAACTCGACATACCTGTAGATTCCATAAACGTTAGCCGCCATCGTCAACTTTAATTAGATATGAAAGATGGTTTGTGGACGTTTGTAAAACTTTCCTGTTTTTTGTTTTGACAGAATGGAATTTATGAACAACACAGCGAGATTCCGCAAGACTGTTTTTCGTATCTGTTTTCATTTTTCTATTCGACAGAACCGAATACGGAGCGGCTTAGACGTGTTGTTGTCGTACAGATCATTTTCCCCGACGCTTTCTTTTCCACGTTCTATTGAATTCATCTTTCCCCGATTCGTTAAGGACTGTCTTTTGACAGACTCTCCTTCTATTTTGTGTCTGTTGGGATTAGCTTATCGAGGAAAGTAAATCCTATCACGCGAAGAGCGTAACGAGATTGATAATCATCACGCTTATGACGGGATAGAACAAAATAAACGTCTACTCCGACTAGTCGATGACGTCAGAGATTTTGTGGGCCATCACTTATTTGACTGACTCGATTAAATTCTATTCGACTTGGTCGAATAGACTTTGGTTGCACGACTCGATCGAACTGTGATTGATTTTGGTTAAATATTTATCTATAGCGTCGTTTATTCTTTACAGAAAAGGAGACGCTATAATCCTTCGACGTATCAACCGGAAGCACTTAATCATCGTTATTGGTATGTCTTATCCGATCACTCCGGACAGGTGGAGGTCGTCTTATCCCATATCGACTGCTGGAAGGAAAGTGTAGTAATGATCTGCATCTTTCTTTCTTCAGCCGAAAATAGGCTTAGTACTTTCGAAAATGATTAGTGGTCCACGATTGGAGTTGAATGACGTCTTTAACTTATTTATAGCATCGTTTATTCTTTACAGAAAAGGAGATGCTATAATCCCTTGCCGTATCGCCGGAAGCAAGCATCCAGGAGCTCCTGCTGAGCGTATCTCAATCGTAAACTTTCAGTCGGCGCCTTTCCCTTTGCTCTTTCTTTGGTTGACCAGCGATTCACTGCATCGATATCTGATTGTGGAACTTTTCCCGAAATAGCTTGAGTGTCTGACGATTTTCGGAATGTTCGATTGTTCTGGATGTACGTTCGTATGTCCTCCTTGGATCGCACTCCTTCTGGAAAATCATCTCTGGAAACTTCAAACAGTTCTTCCAAGACTATCCACATCTGTTTGTTGATTTCGATCGATGTGAGGAGATGACCGTCTGAATCACAAATAGCTGGACCTTCCTTTCTCCCTGCTAGTCGGTGAACTATCAATAGACGGTCCCTCCATTTCTGAATGTCAATTTTGGAGCGGCCAGTGATCTTGACAGATCTAAGATAGTGAACAACCGCGCCTTCACCGTTCTTCAATTTTCCAATGAGAGGAAACCATAGTAAATCTCCTTTGGTGTTCTTGAATTCTTCCAAATGTTTTATTTCCAAGAGAAATCCTTCTGCTCCACGAAGAGACAGAGCATAGGCTATGGCGATGAAGGCACCACAAATAGTCCACGAAGCTGCTTGATTAAAGTCGTCTTTCGATTGCTTGATCTTTTGATCAATGCCCATAAGCAAACGCTTCAGTAGATTGATGCTTAAAGCAAAGTTTGGCCTGACGTCTGAACCCATCCTTGACTTGCATCCTGCGGTAAAGCGTTGATACCAGTATGATCCGGTACCTCCACCCTGGAATCTTTGGACCCATCCTTTGTCATCGCTGATAAGACTAGCTCCCCCAAATAGATCGTTGGTGGATACCTTTTCAAAGCTAGCGATAGCCGACTTCACCTTTCGGATTGATTCCCATTGTTTGTGAGTGTCGCAATACTTTCCAGGTTTTGTCGACTCGTTTAGTATCGCTATAGCTACTTCATAACCAAAAGAATCATACGGTGGGGAGGGGCCTGGGTCATAAAATGGGCCCGGTAAACCAAACCTTTTCATCCCTTCGATTGTGCCTTTTACATTTCTTCTGTTGTTGGCCACTGTACTGCTAGCCCTACTCCAGAACGCATCCAGGTTTGCTCGACGAATAAATCTAAGTAGGAGATCATCCATGGAGTTTGATGGACTTGGGTCCGCCTTTCTAAGACGTCTGAACACGCATACATCACATTGGAAAGGAGTATGCAAATGATCACCTGGTCTAGCGCTCTCAAATTCTTCCTTGGACTGTCTCTTTCGACCCCACAACTTGTTGATGTCATCGTCCAAATGAATAGCTCTTAGTACATCTTGCTTGTGAAATTTTGTCTTCGGACTCGAAGTATAACATTTTGCGCACCAGCTCGCTCTGCATGGACGGAAACTTCCGACTGAGTGAATAAAATTCATGCAGAAGATTCCGTCCGACCATTGGTTGTTCTTTCCACACTTTACACACCTTCCTTCGTAGAGCGTGCATCTTGGGCGTTCCTCTGAGAGACCACGGGTAGGAGCTAAGATACGGAAAGCAAATACCAAGCAAACAGGGCTCAAACATGTTAGGCGGCCAGTAATTTGAGTTAGCGGGTATGTCAATAACGAGATCACAACACTTGTACATCTGTTTCAGCCAGAGTGGAGTCATCAAACGCGGGCAGATAATGAAATGAGTGGAGCTGTGTCGCTTTATTCTGGCTTTGCGTAATTCTTCAAAAGCTACGTCGCATATAGCGGGTGGAGGAGCCCACACCAACACAGACGTTTGAACTACCGGTCGCCAGTGACCGTCTGGGGAGATCTCCCCACTTATTATATCGTGACCTCTGGTGAACCAGTCTTTGGAGTCTAGGAAAACGGGAGGGTTGCCTTCGCTAGCGACCAAATCGATTATTAGAGCTTTCAGATTTGGAGCTCTGGTAAATGCTGATAGATGAAATGGGATGAATTGTTTGTAAGCTAAACCACCCATAACTCCTTCATTTAGAGCTCCACGAGACAAGCCGTCTCCTCCCTGAGCTATCATTCGGAGACCAGATACGTGAGATACGAAGGCCTGAAAACCAAACTCCATTTGGAGTGCGTGAAATTCGATAACCATCGCTAACAGATGCGGACTGTCGCTTGTCCCTTTGAAGAGAGCCGCTTCAGTTACCGAGTTGTCTGTTGCGTATATAACAAAAGCATTTTTCAGCCTGCCGGCTTCGCCTTCCCTCCTCAACGCATCTAAAGAGTTTCTCATTTCTCTGTAGTTTGAAGATTCGGAAGACACCTCTTCTGACCAAACGCCGAAGTGATAGGATATACCTTCGGGTGTGAGCCAATTGTCTCCGAAACCTTCTCCGGAAGCGTCGCCAAATCCGTAATTGACTTGATACCACCTCCTAGCTCGCATACAAATCTTAGTTGGCTTTTCTTTTGAGAAGAATATACGAAGTGCCTTAAGATCGGAAGTCAGTCTGCTGGCTGGAGCTACATGTGATGGATGGCCGATGTTATGAGCGTCTATCATGACATTCCTTTCTTCATCGCTTTCAAGTGCAGCTAGTTTATCCAAGTAGTCGTTTGCTTTCATCTTCCAACCATCTTGGTATCTATTTGGTCGCCAAGAGTCTATGGTTTGATGTACTCCTTTGAGGAAAGGGTTGATGACCGTATACGTCATTGCCAAATGAACTAGGAATCCTCTGTCACGTTCCAGCGGCTTGAAGGATAGCTTGTTGGTGAGAGACGATTCTAGTTCGGCTTCAATCCTAGTTAATATCTTTACGACTTTGTCCCACTTTCCTTGTGCGACTGATTTGTAGATGTTGTCGTCGTCTGCTTCAATTATGGATCCAGCCCAAGCTCCAGTATTTATTTGAGCTGGGGGTTTGGTCTTTCTTGAGGCATTCTGACAACCCAAATACTGCAACTTCTTTCCGGCTCGTTGACCGATTTGCCAAGCCTGCTCCGACGATGAGCCAGTGGCTCGACCATCATCGACGAAGGTAGTTAAAGAGCCTGCGATGCCATTTGTTTCATTGTTTAGTTTGTAAATCCATGGAAGACGCGGATCAAAGTTTTCTGATCCTGGGCAATTTTCGACAACCGTGTCCCATCTAAACGGGTTGTTCTTTTCGTTTCTGTCTCCGACAATAAACTCTTCTGCGTGGTAATAGAAACGAATGGCTATGAACGGGCTTGGGCGGAAGCCCATTAAACATCTCCCCCACGCTTCTAGGTCAGTGACAGGACGTTGGCCCGGGAGTTTTTCTATCTCTGATCGCAAGTGACTAATTCGGATACCCAGGTAACTATGCAGCCATTCTGGCAACGGGAAGTTCAAGAACATTTCTCCCAAGTCAATGTCCGCAGACCAGTAAGAAAAGGATAGTTGACGCAAGACTGTGCTTGGAGTTGGTAGCCAGAAACTCGGGGCCCAGAATACGTCATTGAGCAAACACTTGGTTGCATCGTAAACAATGCGTACATCGTCATCCTTAGGAACTGCGAAGTAGTCAATGTAGTTGTTTATTTTTGGAACAGGTATAACATATTCCTTTCTACGTATATCTCCTATCTTCTCAGCTATTTTAGATGCTTGGTCCTTAGATACTCCTTTAGGCTTCCTCATGTTGTTTGGTAGGTTGCCGAAGCAGTATAACTTCCAGCCATCTCTCGATGCCTTGCAGGATGCCGAGGTTCCCCACCGCCAGTGCAACAAAGACGAGCCTCTGTCCCACTTCCACCAACTGCTGTCTAAGTAATGTTTGATACCATCGAGGCCGCTGTGGAGATCCTTTTCAAATTCGTTGCGTACATTGGTCTTTACATTGTTGTGTATTGACATCGATGTCCATCCAATATCTTTAGTGGTTGAGAGCAACTCAATATTGTTGGGCTTGAGCTTCTTTGATGGGGGAGCAGCGATACGAGATGAAGAGGGCAATAACAATCTACCTGGTTTTGACATTGAACTTGAACTTGAATTCATAGACGTTTGATTTAATTCTGTTGATGTTGAACTGGGTTGCGTTATGCGTTGACGTTTGATGGAGGCATGCGTTGTTGTGCTTCTTCGCTTTCGTTTTTGATTTTTTATATTTTGATTTTTTATATTCGAACTTTCATTTCGAAACCCCCCTGTAGACTGGGATTGACTACGTAGAATCCATCTCACGTCCCCTCGCAAAAAAGGGAAAAGTTGAAGGTTTTCCTGTATTTTAGACCAATCTAGCCAAACTCTCCCAAATGCATTCTCCATGAAGGTGGAGAATGAAATGACCACGTTGCGACACGCGATCGCAAAGAAGAAACGTCGGAGAGGTGAGAGGAATACTGATGGCACTTCGAGAGGAAGGGAGATGCGCCGATCCCACAGATGAGTTGGGATTGATGCTTTGTCTGATTTTGCCGCCTTTTCGGTGATGAGAGATTCATCGATCCATTGAAGTGGCAAACATTTTCCGATAGAGACTAAAAACGTCCCCTTTTCGTTAGCCGATCTAGTGGGTATGGACGCCAAATAAGAGCTGCCAAGAAAAGTGGTGGTGAAACCGAGCGACTTTACCAGTAGATCAGCCAGTATTAATCCGGCTTTTAGCGGCGGAATATCTCCTATAAAGTTTGCCTTGATCAATTTGTCGGTAACAGACCAAAGGGGAAAATCCCAAGCTTTGCATAATTCAGAATTACTAAGCGATCGAAAACCAAAACCGGAGTCTCCTAAATGAGTAGGAATGCGAATCCTACTTCTTGGTGAGCAGGCAGGGAGGATGCTGGTAGAATCTACAAAATCATCGTAGGACTTTGTGGTAGGTAGGAATCTACCGTGATCAATTACCGATCCAATGTTTCGACGTACTGTTGACGGTGTAACTAAAGTTTTGCTGTTTCTGATAAAGAAATAACCAACCTCAGATGTAACGCCACCGACGTGTTGATGAGGCAAACGAATGAACTGTCCCTCCGATTGTAAACGACGAGGTTTCTCGGTGAATCTCCAGATGGATGGGGTAGGAGTTTGAGCAAAAAGACTCGAAAATTCGCCAACAGAGCCGCATCCAAATGCGACATCTGGAGTTTGCTTCGGTAATAATTTAACGGTACAGAGTTTTTTGTTCCAAGCCGTATTAATTTGTTCGAGTAAACGTTCTGGTATACTGCCTAATAGAACAACTGATGACCATTCGCTCGGACGCAAGGTGAGCAACCAAATGAAACCAGAGGAGCCTTGTATGTAGCACGACGCCTCAACATCATGCGTTCGAACTCCTCCATCGACTACTCCATGAGCGAAACTTAAAGATCTGTCTGTTGCTGTATGCTCTGGGTCAACTATGGCTTCAGTAGATTCTCTAGACGGTAATATTGAGGATAGAGGCAAGATGTTGTCTATGTAGATGGGTAAACTGATATGACTAAAATTTTTATGCGTATCCTGCATTGATCAATTTTTCTTGTACCCTTCTAACTCCTTCTTAGTAGCGTATCTTTTCTCTGCCTCCTTAAACTTGTTATTGGCTGTAGAGCAAGCGTTGTTTGCTGCCTTAGCTTCCTTGGTAGCGTCGGATGAAGCTTTGCTAATTTCTGCTTTGAATCTCTTCAATTCTTCTTTAACTTCTTTTAGCGATGATAAACATGACGATACATCGCTGGAATCATTATTGTTTACCAAGAAGCGAACGTACTCGCTGCTAATGCATTCGTGGTCGCTGAAGTTTACTCTCGCAAATTCGGCAGTCTTGTCCAACGTTCTACTCACATGAAGCCAAATTGATGACTGTATTGCTCGTTTAGCGTCGCTGCCTTCAGTGACTTCGAATCCATCCGCTACACCGGCTCGAACTGTGAAAATTTCGCGGAAAACTTTATCGCCCAATCGAGTTGACAGTCGCCATGCTTTATCTGCTTTCATATCATTTTGGATCAATTCTTCTGTGTTCTTTGTGAGCCAATTCACAAATGATGTTAGAGCGGCACACGACGTTGTGATAGACAACTTGTACAAAGCGTTGAGACTTGGATCAGTGATATAAGTATCTACGTGCTGAGTAAGTTGATACTCTACTCCTACTAACTTTGTGGGGATGACATCTTTTCCTCTATTCTTCCATTCCTCCCAGGTCTTGAATTTAGAGAACCGAGAGTCATTTATCCCGACTAGACCTTTTCCGGATTCGTGGAATAGATCTGGAATAGGATTAACGAAAGCCGTCATAGATAGTGCTTCTCTGACTGTTCCGATGTTCAACTTCTTAATAGACTCAAGATTACTAAGGTAACCCGTTCTTCCCTGCATGTCGAATAAAACGTGTCCACACACAGTGTAGATATCCACGTAGAGTCCAAAATGTTTTGTTCCAGGTTTTGCCGATACAAAAGATGATGCGTCGTCCATGTTGCGGAAGTGCAGCGCTCCAAACTTTACCTCCGACTTTGGACTTTGCGCAACCTCTCCCAGGCGCATGGAATTTACGGCCTCAGAGAGAGATTCAATGGTGGCTGTTAACTCTACAACCTTTTGGTCGTATACCTCTTGAGAGACACCTCTCGCCTTGTGGGGTCGACGTCCATCGTAGACAGGCCTAAATTCGCTGACCATAGGATCGTTGAAAAGATCATCATCGAACAACCCTTCCGTTTCAGACGCGCCATACGATGCTGATCCATTATCTATTAAAGATTGGAGAGAAGAGATCTTCGCATTGGTGCTTTGGTGAGCTCTTGAATTCTTCTTAATGAATGAACCCAATTTTTCGGAGAAGTCTTTGAATGACACATTCGATACGAAATGTCTTTCTACTTCACCTTTCACCTTAGATGCTATCTCATTAAATGATAGAAGATCGACTTGCTTTCCCAATTTTGCGACTTTATTGCTGGTGTCCGTTGCATACTTTCCAACACATCCTATGGTGTCGAACAACGATCCTCTTTCAAATGTGCTGGGGAAAGAAGTACCGAAGTCTCCGATTGTTCGAAGTACGCTAGTGAGTGTTGTGTTTTGAAAAGAAGTAGCTCCATTGAGTTCAGTCAATTCACTTCCTGTTTTGTTCCACAAGATCTTATCAATTTCTGCCTTGTTGTGAAGGAACACTTCAAGTTTTTCTACTCTGGCTGCAATGGATATATCGTCCTCTCCTTCCTCCTTGAAAGAAACCTTTTGAAATCCTGCGACATCTTGGAATACGAATAGGCCATCAGATGAATCGTCGTCGTTGATAGATTCTAACTTGAGTCGTTTCTTTCCAGGTGTCTTCACAAACTGAAGAGCTCTCTTGAGTTCTGATTCTCCCTTTTGAACGTGCCCCATTGATACCGGTTCACCTTGATCTTCGTAGGCTGTTTCGATGTTCATAAATAGATTATTCCAATCTGTAAATGTTCTCTTGCTGTCTAGCGCGAGTAGCTCAGTTCGTAATTCTTCCGTGACTTTCCTGAGTTCTAATCGTGGTTCAACGAAAGCGCTAGCCCTGTGTTTTACAACCACCAAGGTCTCATGACCGATTTTGACAGTTGCTCCATCTCCAAGATGATTTGACTTGCAGGCGGTGCGAACACAAAACGACTCATTTCCTCTGACTAAAGTATCACAACGAGTTAAATCAACAGGAAGAACAACGACAGCATACAATTTTTCATTCCCCCCTGTAGTCGGAAGGAAGC
>Ga0115005_10004803_pt1 | contig 10683 bp, 7 predicted proteins | sample ArcOceMetagenome_FD_87163 | JGI IMG/M metagenome (GOLD analysis project Ga0115005, IMG submission 87163) | Marine eukaryotic phytoplankton communities from Arctic Ocean - Arctic Ocean - Greenland ARC118M Metagenome | ecosystem: Environmental > Aquatic > Marine > Oceanic | place: Arctic Ocean...
CCTCCCGAGGGAAGGCAAGGTAAGCTGCGGTTAGGTTGGTGTCATGAGTGCGAGCCACGGGCAAGGCCCACTCGTGCTCCCGAAGGGGAGCGCACTAGTTAGGCGCCGGCCAATATTAGAGCTCTTCTTGTGTCAAGCGACCCACCTGTCGAGGACTGCGGTGCGGAAGGTGCCAGGCACGCACGGTCGGCAGCGGCGGAGCGCCGCGTCGTACGCCGCACCGGGCGCGCAGGCCGTCTCGTACGTTGCAGTGAAGTAAGGCGCGGCCCGCCATGCCGCGGGCATGTTGATGTCGGCGGAGGCGGCGGCAGCGGGCTGGCTCACGGAGAGCACCTGGTTAGGGTAAGGGTAAGGGTAAGGGTAAGAGTAAGGGTAAGGGTTGGGGTTGGGGTAAAGGTTAGGGTTAGGGTTAGATGGCTCACGGGGAGCACCAGCACCAGGCCACCCGTGGAGGAGAGGTAGGGTGCGCCTAGCGCCGCTGGCTGCAAGGCAACGGCGGTGGGCGCGGCAGCTTCGGTGAAGTTCGTCGCGTCGTAGATGTCCAGCGAGGCGTCGGCGAGATCGAGCGAGCTCAGGACGAGCCGCACACGCGAGTATGCCGCCGACGGGAGCAGCAGCCACCGGCACTCGCGGCGGGTGGGTGGCGCGCCGGCAGCACCGTCGCGCAGCGTGCCGCGGGCCGCGGCCCGCGGCTCGTCGCCGGCGCAGCCCACGCCCACCGCCCACACACCGTCGGTCAGCGGATCGCCCGACGCGCCCGTGCCACCCGCCAGCACCATCTCGCCCCCGCTGCTCCGCCAGGCAACGTGACCCCAGCGCGGAGGTGGCGCCGCGCCGCTCCGCACCAACGCGCCGGCGGTGAGCTGCGCCCACCGCACGCGCCCCGCCGCCGCGTCCGCGGCGCGGAATGACCAGAGGTCCGCCAGCACGCCGCCCAGCGCGCCTGGGCACTTACGGTTACGGCCTGCAGGCCAGGCACGCCGCCCGACGCACCGACGCCCCCTCAGTCACTCCTAGTTCTACCAGCCCACTACTAGTCACTACTACTAGTCACTGCTGGCGCGCCGACTCCCCCGAAGACGAAGATGTGCCCGCCCACCGCGCACATGGAGTGGCCGTCGCGCGGCGCGGGCGCCTCGCCGACGGTAGCGGGAGTGACCCACGCTTCGCGCGCGGCGTCGAAGAGGTGCAGGTCGCCGTAGACGCGCGGCTGCTGCCCACTCCGGTCGCCGCCACCGAAGACGGCGATCAGCCGCAGCCCACCGCCGAGCAGGCTCGCCGCATGGCCATGCCTCGCCGCGGGCGCCGCCGCCGTCACCGCCACCGCGGCCGCCGCCGCGGGTGCCGCCGCAGCCGCCGCGGCCGCCGCGGCCGCAGTCGGCACCTCAGGCGTGAGCCTGCGCCAAGACGCGCTGGCGAAGCTGAACGCGTGCACGTCGGACAGCGGCGCGCCCGACCTGCACGCTTCGTTCGGGGCTTCGGGGCAACTGAGGCCCGCGTACACAAGGAGGCCACTGGTGCTTCCGGCCTCGTCGAGGAGCGGCGTCATCGTGTGGCCGCTGCGCGCCTCGGGGGCATCGCCCGTCGTGCTGGCATTCACGAGCCCCCACTGGCCGCGGTCGGACCCATCGTACGTGTTCCACGTGAGCGTGTGCAGCGAGTTGACACGATACACTGCACCGGTGCCGTACTCACCGCCGAAGACGTAGACGGTCGAGGTGGACGGGGACAGCACCGCACCGGCACCACGCGTGGCAACAGGGGCATGGGCCGTGTCGGTGTCCCAGTGCGTTGACCATCGGCCGTCTGCCAGGTCACACGACCAGAGCTCGCTGCCGCTGGACGCCCAGCCGGTGCTGGCAGTCGCAGAGTGCTGCACCCACGAGCTGGCGAGCGTGGTGTCCAGGCGCAAAAAATGATTTTTGTGCATGCTCGCATGGTCGCGGTGCGTGATGTGCACTGTCATAGGTGCGCGTGCCTCACCGGATGGCTGCTCCATGCCTGCCAAGCGCTTGGCGGAGCGTGTGGGGGTACTAGTACGGGGCAACCCCGATCCGTTGGGCGTCCCCGTGTTGGGCGTACTGTGTGCGAAAAGTCCTGCCCTAGTCTTTCAACACGGAACACGTGTTTACATGCTGTGCATGTGCATGTGCATGCACACATGTGTGTGTTGCACGGACGGCTCTACTACATACACACCTGTCTACACCGATCGTACACAGACAGACAGGCAGGCAGATCGTACACGTAAACGCGCCAGGCAATGCACCAACGCGAAAATGCAAAGGGGTAGAAAGTTTAAATTACGCGTCTACACCCCCTGCGTCGCCCTTGGACGCCATACATCGAGGCGCAGGACAACACAGTCTAGCGAGGTACCGATGTCGCACCGTAAGTTCGAGCGCCCCCGTCACGGCTCCCTGGGTTTCCTGCCGCGCAAGCGTGCGCGCCGCTTCCGCGGCAAGGTAAAGTCCTTCCCCAAGGACGATCAGTCGAAGGCTCCCCACCTGACGGCGTACCTTGCGTACAAAGCTGGCATGACGCACATCCTGCGCGATGTTGACAAGCCCGGATCGAAGGCGCACAAGAAGGAGGTCGTCGAGGCGGTGACTATCCTTGAGACGCCCCCGATGCAGATCGTTGGCCTTGTCGGGTACAAGGAGACCAACTACGGCCTCAAGCCGGCGGTGACCGTCTGGGCTGAGCACCTGAACGACGAGGTGAAGCGTCGCTTCTACAAGAACTGGTACAAGTCGAAGAAGAAGGCTTTCACCAAGTACGCCAAGAAGTACGCTGACGGGCAGAAGGAGATCAATGAGCAGCTGGAGAAGGTCAAGTCGACCTGCGCTGTCGTGCGTGCGATCGTGCACACCCAGATCCGCAAGCTGATGCTCGGCCAGAAGAAGGCGCACATGATGGAGGTGCAGATCAACGGTGGCGACATGGCCGCTAAGGTCGACTTTTGCGTCAACCTCTTCGAGAAGCAGGTGCCCGTCGACGCCGTCTTCACGCAGAACGAGATGCTTGACGTGATCGGTGTGACCAAGGGTCACGGTTACGAGGGCGTGACCACTCGCTGGGGCACCACCCGCCTGCCGCGTAAGTCTCACCGCGGTCTGCGCAAGGTCGCTTGCATTGGCGCCTGGCACCCGGCCAAGGTGCAGTACTCCGTTGCTCGCCCCGGCCAGAACGGTTTCCATCACCGTACCGAGATGAACAAGAAGGTGTACAAGATCGGTAAGGGCAGCGAGGAGAACAACGCCACCACCGAGTTCGATCTTACGGAGAAGTCGATCACCCCGGTCGGCTCCTTCGTGCACTACGGTAACGTGCGCGAGGACTACATGATGCTTAAGGGCTGCATTGTCGGCCCGAAGAAGCGTGTCGTCACGCTGCGTAAGTCGCTCTTCGAGCAGACCCACCGCAGCGCCGTGGAGGAGGTCACCCTCAAGTTCATCGACACCTCGTCGAAGTTCGGTCACGGCCGCTTCCAGACCGTGGACGAGAAGAACAAGTTCCTCGGCCTGCGCAAGAAGAAGATGGCTGTCTAGAGTCACTCGTCACCTCGCGTTCCGTAGCGCTACTAGTCGTGGACTTCTTTTCTAATATGGAGTCCTCTTAATAAACAAAAAACGCCAGCCACTCCAGGTACGAAGTAACAGGTTAGGTGGTTGAGCCTTGAGGTTGCCGAACCCGAAAAGGCGGCCCGACGGGCCCGACGGCTGAATCGCCAGTGCGCGGCCCTAAAGTCCGCCCCACGATAGGGCGTAAGCCACGAGGCCCCACGGCGCGCCGACCCCGCCCCCCTCCCGCTCCCCCACCATATTTTCGGATTTCGGTTTTCGCTTCTAGTTTTCGCCGCCGGCCCTAGTCTGTTTGTGGCCCCATCCACCTTCGGGCCCACATACTCTCGATCCACACGCGACTCACTAGGCCCATTGGCATTGCCTCGCCTAGTTCCTACCTAGTCCCTACAGCATTGGCAGCCGCGGCGAAACATGTAGTCACGGTCGCAAATGCCGCACTCGTGCCTGTAGTCGGGCGAGAGCTCGAGCACCAGCAGCTTCTCCTTCTTCACGGCGCCGCCCGGGTTGTCCCAGAGGCGGTGAAAGAACTCGGCCTGAGGGACTGAGTCTCGTGCCTGTGCGCACACATCGGCTCGCCGCGAGTCCAGTCGGCAGGGCTCTCTGTATTTAGTCATTAGTATTTTGCAGAGGGGTGTTGTAGAGGTTGTATAGTGTATATGCGCTGCACAGCTGTATAATGTATAGCTGTATAGTACTGTATAGCTATAGCTATGGAGGGTCGTGACGCAATGCGTGTCCGTGTATAGCGCTATACATCGAAATTTTGCGGTATAGCCCGCTGTATAGGCTACGGTATACATCGATTTTTTTCTGTATAGCGCTATACATCGAACTTTGCTGGCTCGAGCGTCGAAAAATCGGCTTACGCAGCGGAAATTTTGCGGGGTTTAAGGGGTCTAGAGGCCAGTTTCAAGTTTCAGGAGCAAATAAGCGCGTCAGTCTCGACAATAACCCAACCGCCAGAATCCAGCTATTGCCTGTCTGATATTAGTCTGATAACTTGTTTCTCGCCTGTGTGTATGGCGCGAGGGGGCAGCGAGGGGGAGGCACACCACAGCGCAAATTGAATCTTGAACTACGGCCAGTGTTGAGTGGCACTGCGTGGAAGCATGCCCTTTTCCGAGGGCCAAAAAAGCGCCCAAATCGCCCCAAAATGGGGGTTCGAACCCATTTTTTCGCCACTGCGGCTCGATCTTGAGCAGGCGTGCATGGCACGTAGCGCCTGCCGCCGCGTAGCGGCGCTTAAGAAAATTTCAAAAATGCGTACCTTCACACCTCAGGTTACGTATGAAGAATAGCTGATCCGAAGAATCGCTCACGGTTGGCTGTACTAAGGTCGTACGACTACACGATTTTGCGTGCGTCATTTCCCCCCGGGTGCACCAGCGTGCCCCACTTAGTATTCGCCTCGCCTCAACACCGTCCCCACATTTCAGCTCAAACCCCTGATCTATCACCCCTGTCAGTGCAGGGCCAGTGTCGCTGCCCCGGGCTCGACGTCACCACCCTCCGCCGCTTCACACCTGCCGCAGGGGGGATCGGGGGAAGGGGGGGACTCGTCCGACTTGAATGGCTCGCGAATGTCGCCCGACTTGTCCGACTCGTCCGACTCCTCAATTGTTTGGGGGATGTTTTGGAACTCCGCTTGGCAAGATAGTTCGACGCCGTCCGACCCGGCTCCTTTCGATGTGTCTCGGGTCGTCGCTTAAGCCCGCCCCCCCCCTCACCCAGAGCGCTACGCGCCTGCCAAGTGCGCCCCTGACCACCCGACCTCTGGTTCTCGCCGCTCAAGAAGCCTGGATGCAACCCGAGCATAGATTGGTCGGAAGGCGGAGCTGCCAGCGCCGGATGATGGCGTCCATGGTTAGGGTTTGAATAAGGTTTGAACTCCAGGGCAGCTTCTCGCGGTCCTGCGGCTGCACGCCGTTCAGACTCATAGCAGGTGGCGTCGCTCAAACTCATGAGGAGTGGGGTCGTCCGGGTCCACAATCGACCGCGCGCGCCGCGTTCAACCGAGGAGTCTGACGAGTCGACGAGTCGGAGACACGAGAGCGTGCGACACGAGTCGGACGAGTCGGAGTGTGTCGAAGACAAGTGATACGTCGCGACCTTTAATAAAATCGGATTGAGTCGGACTTTGTCGGAGCATCTCCTCGACTCATGTCGTCATGTGTCTGACGAGTCAGCGACGTATCAGCGACGCCCGGACGCGACTCCTCGGAATGACGAACGAGTCCGTGCCGCCCGACGAGTCGGGGCGACTCGTCCGACGAGCGGAACGAGCACTGTAGGGCAGGTGTCGAGGAGTCGGAGCGACTCGGGCCGACGGGTCGACTCGTCTTGTACACGTCCGAAAAGCAACGTTCGACACACGCTCAGAGGCCGGACGAGTTGCAAGCGACGAGTCGGACCAACTCTGACGCCTCGTGGACCTGGCTCATCTATGCTGGCCGCCGCAGCGTACACCGATTCGCCACCTGCGATTCGCACGCCTAAAGGGCTGTAAGCGGACTCAACTGGCCCGTGATTTTTCTCTCCCCTGCCAACCGAAGGTTCCCGGGCTATCGAAAGACACCCAATTACAGACACCCGCGATCGCCAACGCAGGTCCCAGCTACACGCCACCGTCTGCCTCCGCCTCCTCCTCGCCGCCACCGACAACTCGCCACCGCTCGCCACGCGCTGCATCTCACCGCCCGACCCACCGCGACCACTGTAGCACCATCGTTGCCGCTGCCTCACTGTCTCAGGTAGCGGCACGTTAGCGCCGCATCGAGTAACTCGCCTGATCCAAGATGAAGCTGGTCATGCTGATCTCCCTCCTAAGCGCTGCTAACGCGGAGTTCGACAACTGCGATCGCGCTAACGGCGAGTGGATTGGATTTGATCAGGTGCCACGCTGGACTGCGCCGCACGCATGCCACTGCGGGACACGAGGATAGGAACGGGCTGGCATCGGTTCGCGGAGAGTTGGGTGCTGTAGGGTGCGCGATGATAGATCGAGACGCGGGCGATCGCCGTCCGCCGGTTCGCCTGTCCGCTGGTGGCACGCTGAGCTGCACATCTCACCGCTGAGCCATACTGTGTGCGTGCGCTCAGGGAACTGGACAGTCGCGCGGTTACGCGGCCACGACCCACGGCCAGAACATCTACATCGCCGGATCGATGTACGCCTTTGCCGGTCTCCCACTCTCGCTTCCTCTCGTTTGCCTCCATGTCTCGGATGCATGCCTCGCCTGTCCCTCACTCGCGCTTGAGCCGTGACTTTTGCTGTCAGGCTGGGGAACTTTTCCTTCGCCACCAAGCATGTCGATGGCAACTACCACGTGGTCGGCAAGAGCACGGCCGACCACCACGACACCCACGACACCGTCATCAACCACCACTTCACCAACTCCGGAGGAAATCGCGTAGGCATGGACTTGACTATCGTCAAGGTGAGTGAGGCTGGCGAGCCAGATGCCATCGTCTTCGCCGCCGATCTTGTCCCCCACGGGCAGCTAGTTGACAACAAGACGTCGGTTCGTACCTATGGCTACATGAGTGGAATTGCCAGCTTCCCCGCCATCCCTGGTGTTGTCGCTGCGGTTGGCTCGTACGTGGGCGACCTCACCGTCCCGATGGCCAACGGGAATAACAAGATGTTTGCCAACCCGAAGTTCTCCAGTTGGGATTACAACGGCATTGTTGTATGTCGAGAGCAAGGCATGAGCCGCCCCCAAGTGGCTGAGGCGCCTATAGGTGCAGCCTTCAGGCGCAATCCGGGCCTGGGGCAGTCTGTGGCATGATCTGGCGCTGAAAGCAGTCTCCGAGCCAGGTTTTTCTTGACACACAGGTATCGTCGTAAAGGTCGACATGGACACCGGCAAGGCGCTTTGGGCGACAAGCGAGGGCATGACGTCGCCGGCAGGAAGGCAGTACGGCAGCGCCGTCGCAACGACCGCGTCGGGCCACGTCATCGCCATTGGTTACGCACGCAATGGAGCGGGCAGGGTGGCCAAGTACGACGGTGCCACGGGCTCTAGCGTTTGGATGAAGGACTTTGAAGAACTCTACATCTCGCAGGTGGACATCGTCGGCGAGACCGCGTTCGTGTCCGGCGAATTCACGGGCGCCGGTGTCACTAAGTACGGCGGCAACCTAACGTCTTGCAAGGACGGCGAGGACGCCAGCGCCTTCATTGCCAGTTTTGACGTGAGCAGCAGCACGAACGGTCCCGCCACCAACTGGATGAAACTGGTCGGTTGCGGGGAGGGCAAGGCCGTCACGATCTCGGGCGACTCCCTGTTCGTTGCGGGCGAGCTCAAGCTGGAGAAACCCTCGGCCCTCACGCCCGCCACCGGCGTCGGGGCGGCCACGTGCACCTTGGCTGGCAACCTGACCGGCTACCTGGTGAAGCTCAACAAAGACGGCACGTGCGTGTGGGCCAAGGACACGGCTGAGCACGAGCGCATCGCGACCGACGGCACCCACGTTTGGGCGGCGTCAAGGGACGATGACCCAGTCAAGTTCAGTGCGGCCCTTATCCTCAGCCCAGAAGCCGACGACGATCAGATCTTCGGCGTCAAGTATGACGCCGCGGATGGCGTCGCGCTGTGGGTGGAGCGCCTCGGCGGCTCCGGTAGCAGCCGCATCAGCGACATGATCATGACACCGACCGGCCCTCTCATGGTCGCGTACTCGGAGAGCGAAGGCGTCACGGTGGGCGACGTGACCGCGAACAACCTGCAGCACGCTCGCGCTTCGGCGGTGAAGGCGGCGGCCGGATTGCCGCCAACAGCCCAGGCGGGCGACCAAGCGCTGCTCGTGATCCAACTCTCGAAGACCGACAAGAAGCCCTCATGCATCACGACGTGCGCGTCAGGCAAGATCGACCAAGACACGGTGGTCGCCTCGGGCTCCTGCTACGCCGACGGCATCTGCCTCGCCGACGGAGAGTTCTCCCCTGGCCGGCCGTGCTTCCAGTGCAAGACGGCCGTCAGCCAGATTGAATTCAAGGGTCCTATCCTCGACAACCACTGCTACATTGCCGAGATATGCCGCAAGAGGGGTGAGGGAGCGCCGACCTATGCTCGCTACGGCGACAACAGGTGAGACACGCCTTTTCTCGTGGCTCACGGTACCCCCACGATTGTACAACTCCACTGCACAATTGTAGTACACATATAGCTCTGATACACAGCTCTGACCATCGCACGCGGCCTTGCCTTTTGCCACAGCGTGTGTGAGGCGTGCAACCCCGACAAAAAGACAGATGGGTGGAGTCTCCAGTCTGGTTTCTTTCATGACCGCGATACCGCTGACCAACGCAATGAGGGAGCCAACGACTACGGCCTGTACTTTGCTAGCCGTTCCAACGGTTGCCAGCTTCTCCCTAGCATGCCGGCGCACCCCGCACCGTCAGCCGGCTTCACTGCGGCCAACGTCAACCCGACCGTGGGCACGGTCGCCGCTATCGCCGCACGCACCAAGAGTGCAATCGCGGGTGTCAACGGCGCTTCAAAGGATAACCAGGGCGCAGAGATTGCTTGGGCTTATTATCACGGTGACTCTTCGAAGTGCATTAAGTCGGCCGACATGGAGGACGTTTGCAAGATGACCCCTTCGGAGCTGTCCGACAAATTGGCAAAGGACTTTGAAACCGACCTGTACTACGGCCACTCTGTCTCGCGCGTCAAGGTGCAGCAAGTGCTGTCCATCCTGCAGAGCGATATGAAGACGCCCTCCGAAGATCGGAGCATTGCCGACCTCAAGGCCGACATTGTGTCACACATGCTTATTCCGCACTACCAGGGCGCAATCAAGGCAGCTCACCTGATGGACGAGGGCCTGGCCACCGCCCAGGCCGACGGTGCCGAGCACTGGAAGGTGATCAACGAAGCCATTGTGAGCAACGCTTTTGCAGCTTCTGACCGCGCCCAACTCTCTGAGATGTTTGCGTCGCCCGCCTCGGGCAAGCTCAACTTCTGCACTGTCAAGGAGCTCCTGTTGCGCAATCTGCCAGGCGGTTCCGACAAGCAGTATGGAAGCATCCCTTTCCTTGTGGGAGGTGAGCAGGGTTGCACGGAGAACTGCAACACTATCAAAACGTTCACGAAGGAGGAATCAGACGCCAAGCACGTGACCGCAAAGGACGTCGGCGTCCTCAAGGTGACCCTCCAGACCGACGGCTCTCAGAAGGATTGCTCCGCCCTTGCCATGCCGCCGCCGTCGCCGCCGCCGGTGAAGGTGGCCCCAAAGGGCGGCGCGACGGTCGTGCTCACGATGACCGCCAGCGGCAGCGTCAGCGACTACTCGGACGACGACAAGTCGAGCATGCAGCAGAAGTTTGCCAACGCCGCCGGCGTCGACAAGTCGCTCGTCACCGTCGCCGTCACCGCAGCCAGCGTGATCATCACCGTCACCATCGCCGTGCCCGCCACGACCACCGCCTCCACGGTGCAGAAGTCGCTGTCCACCAATTTCGGCACCGCCGACGACGCCTCTGCAATGCTCGGGGTGACCGTTGAGTCGGCCCCCACCATGATCGGTACTGAAGTGAAGCAGGAGACATCGGAGGACCCCGGGCTTTCCGACGGCGAGATTGCTGGCGTGGCCATCGGCGCGGGCGTCGGCGGCATTGTCGTCCTCGGGATCATGGCGCTGGTTATCCGCTCCCTGATGTTCAAGGGGGCCAAGCCCGTGTTTACTTGCCTCGAGAAGTCGCCCGCCGAGAAGACTGCGGCCCCTGCAGTCTAGGCCTTGCACAGGCATCGTCATGTTCTCAACGCCCGGGCCCGCGCGCCGCCGCTTGTCAAGTAAAGAGGCAGCGGCGCAACCCACATCTGCATGCACGAGTATCGGCACGTGCTCAACCACGCGTCGCAGCTTGCCAACTTAAGAGGCCGCGGCGCACATTCGAAGTATAAGTTCGTTCTGTGAGCTGGGACGCTTCCAGTGTCCCGGTCACTCTCACGGTTGGCTTGCTCCTGCCAGGTTTAGGGGTTTTACTACTGTGTTGTTTCAACCACCGTTCACGTTCTTTACAGCTGTAGGAAGGGGCCGCACAGGAAGTGGCGGCGCGCACGGTAGTGGCGCGGGGCCGAGTGGGCCGCCG
>Ga0115005_10004804_pt1 | contig 10679 bp, 9 predicted proteins | sample ArcOceMetagenome_FD_87163 | JGI IMG/M metagenome (GOLD analysis project Ga0115005, IMG submission 87163) | Marine eukaryotic phytoplankton communities from Arctic Ocean - Arctic Ocean - Greenland ARC118M Metagenome | ecosystem: Environmental > Aquatic > Marine > Oceanic | place: Arctic Ocean...
ATAGTGCACCAAAATCTGGTAGCAGGAATCCTACACAACCTTTTTTCCCTTCTTCGGTACCCGTTATGAATCAACGTCATGTAGGAATGCCACCTGTGATGAGTCCACCAGCCTACATGGGTCGTCCGCCAACGATGATGCCTCCAGGTAGAATGTCAGCGTACTCTCCAATGCCTCTCCCCCCAGGCACGCCTGCGTACGATCATCGCATAACCCAACGTTCTTTTCTTCCTACCCCACATTATCGAACTGGAACATTCCAAGCAACACCTTTGTTGAAATCGCCCAAGACTCCTGTCGGAAGGCGTGATCCGCTATCAGCGAAAAGAAAAAAGATGGGGAAGAATGTGAAGGAAGAAGTTAGACAATACTTTGGGCCTAGAAATGGCAGTCAGAACAAGTCCTCAGCCATCGGCGTCATGTCATTCCTTTCAAATGAAGAACTCTACAATGTTTCAATCGTTTCAAAAGCTTGGTGCAAGCTTGCTCTTGACGACGAATTATGGCAATTCGAATAAACATGCTTGGCAGCATGGTCATTTTACAAATATAGAAATTACATTTGACCTAGAGTGGCGATTTGGAATCCCCCTCAGGTCGAACGGTTGACTTACCAAACTCCCATGTATTAATCTTGCATGAAGGGAGCACTGTTGTTCAACCCTTGCATTAATAATATTTTTTAATTTGATAAAAATAGGAATGAGAAATAATTTGGTTACGCTTTGTTCCTTTTAGGCTACAGTTGGTATGATACGAGCTATGCTGCGTCTACGAGTATTATCTCATAACACGCATTCCCGCATCTTGTCTCGCAAAATTGTTGTGGAAGATGTGAAATGTACCTGCCGCTGGTATGATACCAGCAGGTACTGTACTTTATAACAAACTATGGCTTCATTTTCACAATTACATCTCAATTCACCCAAGTTTCATCTCCCAACCCTTCCATTCCGTTTTCGTTGGAAGGAATTACGAAATATCAAAAATGCCTTCGGAAAATTATTTTCACTGGGTGGGAACACAGAATGAAATGATCAAAATAAGGACAAGCACAGTGTATATACTGTAGTATCAATTCAAATCACACTTAGATGCATGATATATTTTTACACGATTTATCAGTACGAAAATTTACTTGAGCTGTTCCTGAAGTACAGGCACCAAGTATTCAGCAACTCTCAGAGTTTCACATGCAATTTCAACAGTTGCAATTCCAGTCGGTTCTGCCCCAGTAGCGCATGTGGCAGCAACTCTATCCTTCACGGTAATGTAATCAGGATCCTGACTGAAGAAATAGGGCATAGCACCAGGGTACTTGGCCTCAAGAACTGCAACATTAGCCTTATCTTCCTCATCGGGCATTGAGTGCCGGAAAAGTTCCTCTCCAGCAGAGTTGGTAACAGTAGCATAGGAAACTTCTCCTCCGCAACGATCAGCCTGAACACTAACCTCCTTTCCAGTCTTGGTTTTGATGGTAAACTTAATCTTGTCGAAATCGGTCCACTTCTTTCCACTGGGTCCCTCCAAAGTTTGCATACTAGAAAATTCCTTATCAGCTGTTACACTTTCAATATTCTCCACAGATACATCGTAGAAAGAAACGAGAAGGGCGAGCTCGTGGATGGCCATGTTCTTGAGCATACCCTCTGCATTACGCTCGAAGCACTCTCCAAGGGATTCAGCAGTGGGTTCATAGGTATTGTTGGAGACAAAGGTGACGTGCGCATCATCGCAAGAGGAAGCAAAATCCCTAGTCTTAGAAACATATTTGCACACATTCTTATTGTATCCCATGAGAACTGCAACATTCTTATCTTCTCCCTCCTTCTTCATGGCCTGGAGCTCTGCAACGGTTGGAGCACCTGGTTTCTCGAGGTAGATGGTAGTACATCCCGCAGCGATGGATTCGCTCATGAGACGGGGGTTGTCACCGGTACGTCCGGAGATGAGGGCCAGACGCTTGACTCCGTCGGCAACAGGGGGGAGGTCGGCGAGGGATTTGAGGAAGCCAACTCCGTGATCTGCCGCAGCCTGTTTTGCGAACTCTGCGAATTCCGGTCCTCCTGGTCCTTTACCTCCTGTTGGATTTATGATTTGCATCACATTGCATGGAATATTGCATCAGTAAATGTGTTGAATTGTGTTTAATTGCACTTGTAGAAGCTTTCTTTAAAGATTCGACCAGTCTAGTGAACACCACCCGATCTAGTGAACTCCCGAATGCATTGGATTGTCACCACATCCCGACATTGATGTGTCATTTCATACAAATGCAAATACACAATCTGAAATCACAGCACAGATAAAGATAAAAAACAACGGCACTTTACTCACCAGCTCCAAGGAACCAAGGCTCGACAACGTAACAAAGCTTGGCGTGAGGAACTTCATCATTCAACATTTGAACAGCATGGTACCATCCCATTCCACGAAGAGGAGCTCCGCAGCCTACAAGGACGACTTCAGCTTGATTTTTAGAGGGGGTTGCTTGAGGAGCCATGATGATGTTCTTGCCAAATAGTTTAAAAATGAGAATGAGGTGAATGGATGATGTGTGGTTGATTTTTTTTCTTGGAAAATTGACTTTTGTTCTTCTTGCACCAATTGATGCCTTTTTCCGGATCTTTGTCATCTACGCACGCTTCCCATTGGTTGACACATTTTCTAAGATTCAAAGTTCCCGCAGCTTTCTCATGAACTGAGGTGTTGTTGTTATTTCTAGTTGACTGACGCGGTGGAAGAAGGCCAAGCCAGTTGTAACCAGAGTTGGAGACGCGAAATGCTTGAATTTGAAATGTCACTCTTTCTTTTCTTCCGTTCTTCTCTTTTGATTGGGGGGGAGCGATGGAATGTAGTTCTCACCCCAACTCATTTTCGTTCCAGTTCGAAGGCCTTCGAAAACGAGGCGAGAGGAGATGAAGCGACAAGCGAAAAACCTAAACAAAAACAGCATCAACACAACTCACTAGCAAAACATTGAATGAAACAACCCACCCTTTCATCATCAATCAAAATACAATCGTAAAGAATTCAACAATCAATTCAATCCAAGCCAATACTACGTGCAACTAAACCGCTAGAAATAAAAAATGTCAATCCTCGAATACAACGGAGCTGCAATAATTGCAATGACGGGCAAAAACTGCGTCGGAATCGCCTGCGATACCCGCCTCGGCGCCCAAGCCCAAACCGTATCTTGCGACTTCCGCAAAGTTTTCCAATTCGACAAGACCTTCGTAGGCCTCGCCGGTCTCGCCACCGACGTTATGACCATGAACAACCTCCTCAAATTCCGAAAGGGCCTCTATGAATTGAGGGAAGAGAGGCAGATGACTCCCCGGGTTTTGAGCAATTTGTTGAGTAATTTGCTTTATGAGAAGAGGTTCGGGCCTTATTTTATTGAACCGGTTGTGGCGGGGCTTGATGAGAAGAATGAACCTTTCTTGAGTGGGATGGATCTCATTGGGGCGCCGGTTTATACCGATGATTTTGTGGTTAGTGGGACTGCTACGGCCAACATGTATGGAATGTGTGAGACGCTCTATAAGAAGGATATGGAGCCGGAGGAGCTTTTTGAGACTTTGAGTCAGGCGCTTTTGGCAAGTGTTGATAGGGATGCGCTCAGTGGGTGGGGAGCGACTGTTCATATTGTTACCAAGGATGGGGTTTTGACCAGAGAACTCAAGGGACGTATGGATTAGAATGGATGCATTCATTAGTTAGATTGATTCGTTGGGATGGATTGATTTAGTAACGATCAATTCTTTGTAAGCACTAGTTTCTAAGAAATTTTATTGTCCATTGAATGAAATGAGTCAGCATTGTCTTGTATTGCACTGTTCTTAATTCGTAGAAATGATTCTGTGGTCACTACACGTACACACAAACGAAGCACTCCTTCCACTTTTCATTTTGTTGAATAATGGGTTTGACATTATTATTATTATACGAAATTCAAAATGGAAGAGGGATGTTTATCGTGTAATGTCTATACACCAGTTTAGTTTATCCCTCGCCTATCTCGGAATCTCCAACAAAAGCCATCGTTGAAGTCAATGCGTGATTTCGAAGAACAAAAGGTCTCGGGAGGGCCAATGCTGCGTCTAGTAGACAGCAGCCAGTAGCATAAAGAAAAGGTACTTCTAAATCATTTTATTAAAATATACAGCAGTCCATTACGCGTACACTACATCTCCTTATCTCAAATTATATGAAACTTTTTCAGTCCGACAAAAAATATTACAGCACATTCAACTTTACTTTCTCAATTTAGCATAGGAGTACAGAAATCCACCACACATGCTAACCCCAATGAAGAACCATGTTTGTGGAGTAATTTCAGCATCAAATATTGTCCATCCTAGAAGGGCCGTTGGGATCTTATTCAACGATCCCACAATCGCATACGTCATTGGTCCCGTAAGAGCGACACAATTTAAGCTTGCGAAATTCAAAAAGAAACCTACGAAACCAGCAAAAGTGTTCTTCGTCCCGTAATCTAATGTGTGTATAGCTTTTGTGTTTGCAAATAGCGCCAACTCTCCATTGAACACCGTCACGGGAAGAAGGAGGATGGTACAAAGCAGATTGTTGTAAAATACCATTCCAAACTTTGACAATTTTATGGTTTTCGTGGCGAACTTCATGTAAAGCACATATCCAGCGGTCATACAGCAGTTCAACACCATCCAAAATAATCCAACGGCGGTGATGGAAACATCGTTTTTAGCAGCAAAAATCGCACCGGAGAGCATGATTCCGAATGCAGCCTTGACAAGAAAATCAACCTCTGTATTAAAAAAGTGAAAATCACCCGCAGCAATTATTATATTGGTGATGTTTTTGAATATGGTCACAATGGGCACTGAGTTATGCTGCAGACTGGTCATACCGGTGAAAAGCATGCCGCAGAAAAAGATATTGACGGGCAGCCACTGTCTAGCGGTTGCGACGCTGAAAGAGGGGTAATGAACCCACTCCATTTTCTTGCTAAATTCTACAGCTGCCACGGCGATGATTGCCTGGAATACGACAAGGAGGAAATTGAGACCGTCTCCTTCGATCAGGTGATTGTAGCTTTAGGTATGTGGTATAGGTTGGTTAGTGTAATTATACGAGTACTCGTAGTCTGACAAAATTATGCATAAACGATAATCTTACCTCGAAGCGAGACTCTTGTTGACAAGCACCATAGAAACACTGCAGACTGTGTACAAGACACAGGACAAAACAGCCATTATCGGAGAAGTGGCAGGTGTTTCCTCATTCTCGTGTGAATTATCCTCAGGCTGCAACGGTGAATTCCTTCCAACTGCTTTGGTTTTCTCCTCCACGATGAATTTCTGCATTTCAGGATCCCGATTACGTGGAACCCCGTCCAATCCACTGTTACTTCCAATTGTTGATGACATTGTGCCTGATTTATTATGAAGTCTATTTCTACACTACTTGTTATTTATGGGATTATGAAGATCAGGTATATTATTAAATGCGATGGATTTGGATGGAGGGTTTGTTGTTACTGTTCTTCTAGCGAAGTATGATAGATTAGCAGATTAGTGTGTTATCTACAGGAGGAACGGATTTTCATTTTTCATTTAATTAAGCGGCCGTCTCCTAACCCAATAGAAACACGATATTTTTTCACTACTCTTTGCTTTGATAAAATTCAATCCGCAACATTCTTTAGAAGTACTGAAGTATGTACATTCGTACGAGTACATACTCATTCTCTCCTCAATTATATGCAGATGATGCATTCATTCATGATTCAAGATACTGTGAGTTGTCTATTTTTACATTTTCGACTATTTTCAATTTATGAAATAAGTGCGATGCGGCAATTTCAAATTGCGCCAATCCACATCGTCCACCAATACAAATTACTTTTCACCTTTCACCACAAACATTGGGTCTCCAGAGTTCATCTTAGCAACAGCCCCCGCAGTACTAGCCCAAGCAAACGCCTTACTGGGATCTTTCATAATATCTTGTACAGACGGACGCTCTGGAGTATCTACAGGTGGAATTTTGATATCCAGTGCATCAATCGAGCTCCAATCTGCAGCATAGTGAAAGTATGATCCGACAATGCTCAATCTACCAATATCATCTGCCTGCAACCACATTGCAACGGCCTTACTGGGAAAGCATCGATTCGAGAAGCTCATGAGTGCCCTACCTCCTGGTCTCAAAACCCTATGCATTTCTTGAAAGATTTCCTTCGGAGCACACAAGTAATCCACTGACACTACATTTGTCACGATGTCAAAAGAGTTATCTTCAAACTGGGTCAGAAAAGGATTCGTATTCAGATCCTGCACATAATGCATATAAAGCTGTTTGTTCGCAGCTAGTTCTTCGTCATTCATACCAACACCCACAGTCATGCCGTATTGATCCTCCATATCTGTGGGAAAGTGAGAAATCCAGCTACTGCACAAATCTAAAATATCCAATTTGTCGCCACCGCCACTTCCCTTCTTTTTCTCTAGCGTACTTTCAAATTCCTCCTTATAATATTCAGTAAGAGATTCTATGGCCCTGTCGTCAATATGGGTGACAAATCGGGGTGTATCGTAAAAGCTGGCGTCATCCGTTGGGTCAAGGCGTCCCATATCCGATGCAGTGTACGGCCACTGTCCAGATGGGAGGGCAAAGTCGTCAGGATCAAAGGAGGAGATAAGGCGTGACGCTTTGAGAGAAAAACTTCTGCTAGTAGATGTAGTACGTCCATTGCGACTGCACGATATGAATGCTGAGGCTTCTCTAGTGAAAAGAAATAACGAAAGGATCTTTGATATATTCATGGTTTACAACGGAGGGAGGGTCTCTGGTAGGTAATGTGCAAGATCGATTTCCTAATACAAAAAAGACGAATGTGTTGGTTGTTGGTTGAGTTGTTGTGTCATTGTTCGTTGTCTCTGATCGATGATCTTTTGCTCTGATGATGTGTTATTTTGTGGATCTTTTCCCTGTCTCTCATTTTTCATTCATTTCCCATCCTGAAACGGTTAATATATTCCAACTGAATGTCGACCGTCCATTTTCGCCACGCGTTAGTAAAGTACGAGTACCGGAGTAAAAGTCCTTCCAAATTTATCCTTTTGTGGAGGAGTGAATCTTTTTAGCTGGGAAAAGAACGCAATTTTGATTTTTTATTAGGTCAGATAGAAAACAAATAGTTCATTGCCCAACAATCGGTCATATTCATCACCCGCATTTTTTGGGTTCTTCCCAATGCTGGCTGCTGACCGGACCCTATCGATCTCTTTTCACCTCCATCTTTGTCCCTCGACATCTTTGCTACCATCGGTACCAACTAGTTGTTCTACTCTTCATCTGAGCTTGTAAGTTTCAACCTCAATTCAATTTTTCCTTCATCTCGCTCTCAGACTTCGATAAGCGAAAACCCATAAAAAATCATGGCTAGTGAACAAATCGAAACCCCAGTTGACACAACCACCAGTGCTGCTGAAGAGTCTGCTCAGCCCGAGCAGGTGGCAAAGGATAGCAAGCCAAGGAGGGTGCGCACTCCTCCTGAGGAGCTCTTTGATCTTACCAAGCCCCTTCCTCGTGTAAGTGCAAAGTTACATTGCCAAACTACAAAATCAAATCAACTTTTGAAAAATTTAAAATTCTTGAAATCTCACATCCCATTTTTATTTCACCCACCTTGATGATTTTAAAATACGAAATTACACCGAAACTGAATCGAATTCAATGCCTGTCGGACCATAAACTTTCTCACACACAAAAAACAGGTTGACAAGCCCTCCAAGGAAGACCACGACGAAGAGGTAGAAATCATCAACAACGTCATCAACACCCTCAAAGAAACAAAGAACGAGATCCAAAAGCAAATCGAATTGGCCATCAATGGCGGCCGCGACTCTGCATCTGGCCAGGAGCGCGAGACCCTTAAGGCTCTCCGCGCCAAAAAGGGTGCCCTCATCAACGAGAAGAAGGCAATGCGCGCCCGTCTCGATCTCGCAAAGAAGGCTACGGAAGGTCTCATGAATGAGAAGAAGGCCGTCAGGGCCAATGTGCGCTTCAGCGATGTCAAATCCATCGATGAAGAGATTAAGAAGCTTAAGACTAGGCAGGAAACTACTTCCATGAGTTTGGGTGAGGAGAAGCGTTTGATCAAGGAGATTGATGCTTTGCAGTCTTCGAAGCATGTCGTGGCTGGGTTGAAGGACACGGATGCTGGGATTGATAATGCCAAGGAGCAGCGTAAATTAATTTCTGCTGAGATGAATGCTAAGGATAAGGAAATTGATGCGGTCCAGGAGGAAATTACTGAGAAGCAGAAGATTGTTGAAGCTTTTAAGGAAACCGAGACTGAGGCCCGTAGTAACCTCACTGTTCTCAAGGGAAAGAGGGAGGAAATTAGAAAGGAGATTGGTGAAAAGATTGACGAGAGAAACAAGTGCAGAGACGTGTTCCGTGAGACTAACGATAAGTGGTATGATTACCAGAGAGCTATCAAGGCACAGAAGAAGATGAAGTATGAAGAGGAGAAGAAGAACCGTGAGGAAGAGAAGGCCGCATGGGTTGCTGAAAAGGAAGCTGAGGAAGCCAAGAAAATCCCTTACGAGGAAGAAATGAATCTCTGTGTCTACCTTGTTAATCACCTGACAAAGACGTATCTTACCGATACCAAGAAGTCGGAGTCAGAGGCAAAGAAAGCTGATATCATTGCCGTTACGGACGATCCTTTTGCTGGATTCACCCCTATCAAAAAGAACGACGATGAGATCTTTTTGAAAATGGGACCAGGAAAGAAACTTCGTGCGCGCGCCTCCAAGAAGAAGGCAGCTCCCGTGTTCAAGCTAAATGTTGACTCTTTTGAGCAGTTTGGGATTTTAGGATTGAGCCCTCCTACCAACCTTGAGGCTGTACCAAAATCTGTTGAAGATCTTAAGGCAAAGAAGGAGTGGTACTCCAAGCAAGAACGTGGAAGTGTCCCCACTGCCACTGAGACCCGTAAGGCCAATGAAAAGGCTGCACAGAAGCTCAGACAAGGAGGCAGTGCAGCTGCTCCTAAGAAGAACGGAAAGCTTGATATCTCAAGCGATGACTTTGCACCTCTCTCTGCAGGTGGATCCACTTCTGCTATGAACGCTATGTGGGGACAGAAGGCTCCTGAGGAAGAAGTTGCTGCTCCTGTTGAGGTTGAGGAAGCCGTTGAGGCAAGTGCTTAAACTTTCTTTCGAACAAAGATGGGCTAGTCTCTTAATGCAATGGGGGCGAAATGAACGAATCAACTATTCTGATCTCGATTGCGCATCAAATTCCAAATTTATACAAAAGATAAAAACATCGGTGTATGTGTTGCCAGGTCACATCAAATAAAGAAAAACAAATAAATAATGTTGCTAGTATATCCGTCTCTCTTAAACATCTGTTCCCCCATGTTGTTGGGGGCGCGGTTTTGGTATGGAGCCATTTTCCAGATCTACATGCAGCATTAATACGTGCTGCCCCGGTACGGCCTAATTAGGGCCAAAGGATTTTTCGATTTGTGGAATAGTACTGATGCGTACAATGTTTCGCCGTCTGCGTTTCCTGTTGAGTCGCCTAGTATATTTCCCACTCTCACTTTATCTTCCTCTGCATCGCCGACTGAATGCTCGTGGGTGACATTGGTGCTTACTATCGTGACAGATTCGTACTACACGTACGGATATGGAATTAGTTGGCAAGTGATCAAAGGGGGTTTGACCATTCTGTCTGGCGATGGCTACGAAAACAATGAAGAATATTCTGTGCAGGCGTGTGTTGAGGCTTGTGATGCTGATACTGCCTTTGATAGTTTCACGTTTACCATCTTTGACAGTTATGGATATGGATTAAGTTCGAGTGGTTCTTACTTGGTGACCATGGATGGGGTGGTGAAAGCTGAAGGTGGTGGCTGTAATTTTGGTTCAGAAGAAACCAAACAGTTTTCCGACTGCGAACTCACCAGGTTTTCAAGTAGATTGTCCAACAATGACACTTGGAATTTAATCGGCATCATTGTTGGAGCCAGCATTGTTGGTTGCGTATGCCTTTCTTTCGCTACTTTTAGCATCATGCGTTATTGTAAAAATATTTGAATTTTAAATCTTATGAATAAGATACGATTGCGCCGTTCATTTAACCGAATTCCATGAAGGAGGAGCCTACCATCACCATAGCACCGATCCCACAATCCATCACACCACCCGTGAAAATGGCGAGGAGCAGAGTTCTCCACCTCCTTCACTCATGGGATCTGGAATTAGCGCCACGGGATCAGTCGTAGGTGTTACGTTCTCTCCCAATGCAACGCAAAATAATGTATTTGTCAATGAAGCCCCAATGTGCCACGGTGGTGGTAGGTTGACCTATCACGAGTAGGATACATATAGCATCGTGATTGATGGTACAAGTAAGAAGGTGGTGGGGGTCACCAGGTCATGTTGTCAAAATTGAAGGATTTGATTGTGATAGTGAATTACGAATTATGGCTTGTGTTCCGTTCTTGTATCCCCGAGCATCCTTGGCTATAAATGGCAAGTTGAAGAAGTTATATTGAATATTGTCGGTGATGTTAGGCTATGCTGGGAGGAGAATGTTGAAGCAGAATAGGTAGGCTCGAGGAAAGGTGCAAGTGGATCATTACTTGTTGTAGGCAATGCCATCGGTTGGGG
>Ga0115005_10004806_pt1 | contig 10676 bp, 4 predicted proteins | sample ArcOceMetagenome_FD_87163 | JGI IMG/M metagenome (GOLD analysis project Ga0115005, IMG submission 87163) | Marine eukaryotic phytoplankton communities from Arctic Ocean - Arctic Ocean - Greenland ARC118M Metagenome | ecosystem: Environmental > Aquatic > Marine > Oceanic | place: Arctic Ocean...
GCATTCCAACTCATTGTTGCGACAGGTAAAACATCTGCGGCAGACCTTGTCGCGCAAGTCGTCGCAGAAGGGAAAATATTCGACGAGATTGATTGGAAGAGAAATGGGATTTTTGTAGTATTCGGTTTCGCATACCTTGGCGGTTTCCAGTGGTGGCTCATGGTTACCAAGTACCGCCAGTGGTTCCCCACCATGGATAGTTTTGCCAAACTCACTTTTGCACAGAAATTGAAAGACAAGGCTGGATTAATTGACGCAGCAAAGATGGTTGTGTTCGATCTCGTTGTGCATCTTCCAATGATTTATTTCCCCACATACTATACAGTGAAAGAGTTTGTCAGCATGAAGAGTTACAATCCTATTGATTGGGTGCAAGATGGTTGTACAAAGTATTCGAAAAATATGAAGGAGGATTTGAGTGCCATGATTAAGTTGTGGGGACCAAGTGACTGCGTACAGTTTGTATTGCCCATGCATATCAGAATGCCGTTCCGTCACATGGTGAGTTTCTTTTGGACAGCGTATGTGAGTTTTACTAGGGGTGCAATTGAAGAAGAGGAGAAAGAATAGCTTAAAATGAGGTTGAAACGATGATCAAGCTATGAGCAACTGCTGTTCAAGTAAGTGTACCAGGTAAAGGATTGACTTTGGCTCAAAAATGTACTAGTAAATTAAAATGAAGCTTACACTTTACCTGGTATTGCGTTTCAAGGGTGTAACTAAGGATGAGTTATTTTTATTCATTCGCATCGTAATTTTAGAAGTACACGTACCTACAGGTATCTTTTGATATACGCAAATAACCAATGAAAACAGAAACGTACTCTCAACAGAGAACACCATTCGGCCAGAATCGTGTTTGCTGGTCAACGTGGTGGCTTATTGCCATTTGATGTTTCTCGGCTTTGAATGGTCTCTTCTGCCAAAAATGGCGATCGGCCTTCTTGCCGGCTGTTGTTCGTGGTGCTGCCTGCGAGGTGTTTGCTATGATGTTCTCTTTCAAGGCAATTTGACCAATTTCGGTTTCATCTCGCCAACCGAAGGGGTGTGATATAATATTTCGACCCCGCTTTGAGGTGTTCATAATTCTATGATAAAGTTGAGGATTTGATGAAAAATGCGAAAATTGAAGAATTTCGGCGCCCAAAAACACTTCGTTGTTGGCCAACTTACTTCTGGTGCGGTTTTATTTGTTGGTGAATTTATTGCAACAGATTCATTCGTCTGGTGGATATATCACACGAATGGTGTCTAGTGCCAGCAAATAGTATCGGGGTTGTGGTGGCTGGTACCGATCGATGTAGCTAGTGATTGAAAATAGGAGTAAAGATCATGCAATAAATTATTGCGCGCGTCCATCTTGTCCTGACAGCACTGAGTAAATTGAAAATATGAGTTGTGAAGATCTACGACAATGGTACTTATCTAGTTTAGCTTGTCTGCTCGAAATCCAGCATTTGGCTTCTTCGGGAATTCGCTTCGGTCCATCTATCCAACAACGGCGAACGGCGAACTATGACCATAATCTATCAAACTCAACAACTATCAGATCTGAAAATGAACAGTCACCCTCTCCAACCGCCACCGCCCGTCTCAGCGGAAGATCTTCAATTTACAACATCCGTGGATCAATCTTTTCAACAAAATGTGCAAGTACCATCTCACCCCCCAACTCTCAATACGAACACGATACAACCAAATGTTGCGGCTGGTGGTGAAAGTGAGGAAACCTACATGGCAAAGTTATGGACAAATTCAGGTCATCCAGTTCCTTGTATTTTCCACGTAATCTTCAAAGTTGCAGCTGTATTCGTGTATCTCCTTGGGGGCGTCTTTCAAAACGGGACGAATTTCATTACTGTCACTGTATTTTGTATTCTACTGCTCGCTGCTGACTTTTGGGTCGTGAAGAATATAACCGGGAGGTTATTGGTCGGACTGAGATGGTGGGCCCAAGTAGAGGGCGAGGATGGAACAGAGACGAGGTGGATTTACGAGGCTGCTCCTGCGGATCAATACACACCGAACAAATTTGATGCCACTTGGTTTTGGACTGCTTTGTACGCTACACCTTTGGTTTGGTCGGGATTCTTTTTCACTGGATTACTGAAGTGGAACTTTGGTTGGTTGATTACGGTATCGTTCGCAATTTCTTCGTCTGCTGCAAATGTCTATGGTTATTGGCATTGTAGTAATGATCAGAAGGCGAAGTTTCAGCAGATGGTTTCGCAGGGAGCAGTGTATGGTGCTGGTGCCGCAGCCAGAAACAATGTCTTTGGAAAGATGGCTGGCTTCGCGAGTCGTCTCGGCGGTATGAATTCGACAGGTCAACAAGGTCAGCCACAGGAGTCGTCGTTTGTATAGAATATTGTTAGGACTTCTATAGTAAATAGTTTTGGTAAATGCTGTTCGTGGACGTTTGTTTTATTAAAGTAATTTAGTTATTGCAGTTATTGCCTGCACTATTGCGTGCGTGAGATATGATATACCGCGTAATTAAAGTGGTCAGGTCGCTCTTTTTCAGAAACAAGAATCGCATTACCAATCAAAGCTTTGGTCATTGTTATTTCGAACATTAAACTGTTGTGTTCAGAGGAAGCTCGCTGACGAACACGAACAGTGTTCCTTGTTATTCCGCAGCTCCGGGTGGCCTGCTTGGACTAGAATAGACCCGGCCCTTAAACCAAGAGCACTCTATCAAGGGCTTGCATAGTATCCAAGCTCTTATTTGGAAGTGCTGTACACGTAGGACCATTGATTTGTGAAAACCGTGACCAATGACAATCTAAAAAGCTAACTTGTGAAAGTATTTTTTTCTTAGCGCGTCCGGCTGTTATCCAGCCCTTTACCCTAGGTTTTACCTACTATCAGATTAGGTGGAGTGATCTCCCGTAGTGATCCTTCCAATCAAACATAGGAACCCCCTTTCTTCAAGTAAGTTCCTAGCCCATCAGTCAGACATTCCACCAATTAGGGTAGGCGTGACCAATTACAATCTAAAAAGCTAACTTGTGATTTTTGTTCTTAGATTAGGTTGAATGATCCTTCCACTCAAACTTAGGAACACCCTTTCTTAAAGTTCCTAACCCATCAATTAGACATTCCACCAATTTCGTCTTGATCTTATCTTTTTTATCCGCTTCTCTTGTGTTGATCCAAAGCTCCACACGAAATATGGGCACATTCCTCCCCTTGTCCACAATACGAGCCCCACAAATACAATTCTTCCCACTCTTATCCCCAGAGTCATCAGCATCATTTTCCATTGTCTCGCCCACCAACCCCATGACCAAATTCTGCCAGAACATGTCAAGAGTATTCATATCCAAAGACTGCCTAATGAAAAATGAACCACCGGACGCATTCTGCGGATCACCCCACTCCGGCTCAATCCCTCTCTTGAAAAGATTGTATTCTACGATTTGTTTGGCCTTAGGTCCAACTCTCTTCTTAGTGTCACCATCGAAAAAGACTTGAGACGGTTTAGGTATGTTGTTGAAATAACGCCAAAAATCCTCAATCGTCGCAAAAGAGCAGAGTTCGTTCATGTGAGCATTCCAATCGCTGGAATTCTGTACGCCACCCACGCGCTCCCACAGAACCCATTCTATAAATATCAGAAAAAGAAGAAAAATTGTCAGATGTTTAGAATCGTGAAGAGAACGCAATTTTCCATCGTATTTTCTACGGAGGCGCGTACAGCGGCGGTAGCAACGACCACAGACGGACCAATGAAGTGAAAACAAAGCATGAAGTAAAATTGATCCCCCAATTTTCATCCCCATCACGCGCCAATGTAGGGACATGGAGCTTGAAATATTAAGCAGCACTAGTATGGACGCACCATGTTGTAAAGGATGTAAACCTGTTGTATCTCCGTCTGCCATCTGGAGGGGAAGTGGGAGGCTGGAAAGCCGCCATTGCCTTTCGGATCGGCGGAAATGCAAAAAATGCCAGGGAGGCAGGGTGGTGCTAATTAGCCCCCTTAGACGGACAGACAGACAGACAGACAGACATAATTTTTATGAGGCCGAAAATCTTTCAAAATGGCACAAAGCACAACCACCAGAACAAACACCCAACAACACTCTCTCCCGGCATTTATCCACTTGTTGACATGATATGGTTGATTTTGATCAGGAAGCTCATTCTAATGGCTCAGTATGACAGGATGTTCTTCTTGTCTCATCTATCGCATGTGAATTGACCACAAAGGTTGACTTCACATGTGACCTTTGCAAAACATATCGATACGTCATTGGCGGAGAGTGAACATTATGAATTTGTTTCGCTGTGTTTGTTCTTGCTTGAGATAAATGAGGAAAGACACTGTCCTTGATGTTGATTGATTCCAGTGCCCCTGATATCCACAAGTCTTTGTATCAAAGAGTTGTGGGTTTGAGGTGCACTCGTTGCGCATGAATATCCTTCGCTTTTGAAATTGAATCGGGAAGATCGTGTTTCGATTTAGTTCAATGATCGACTTGTTGTGATACGTACTCATATCAAAACATTTCGATTATTGTTTGACCTGATGCCAATGATCGTCTTTCGTGCCTTGACCTGAGTTCTTCAATTTGTGTAGCTCGCTCTTTCCATGAGTAGGTCAAAGCCGATTCGATTTGTGTAGAAAATCAGCCATTACAGGTCAACAGTACTTGCGATAATCTCCCGCCCATTGTGCGGTTTCGACCCGGTGGGGGAGAGTCTCTTGGAATCCGACCTTTGTGCTCTCTTTTTTATCTGACCTCTCGGTGAAGGCTATCAACTACACGTTTGGGGTCCTTCCTTGCGAGTGCAAACTTTTGCATTGAAGTGCCGTCTGATTTATGATGAATTTGATTTAGGCTTCTCCACTCGTGTATTTTTTTCTGGCCTGTATTGTCGAAACAATTGACTTTGCCATCCAGATGAATAATATAGGAGCTTGAGTAGAGATCTGTTGTGAAGTCTCTGTTTGACTCTGTCGTCCTCATTTTTCCTTGCGAGTGCTAACATTTACATTTTGTTGCCCTCTGATTTTGTGTTCATTCATCACTACTTTTTGCTGGTCTGCAACTTTGCCGACCAGATAAATAGTAGGACTGGACTGAATACTGATCTGTCCTGTAAGACTCCGTTTGACTCTAGCATCTTCATTTTCCCTTGGGAGTGCAAACATTTTCATTTTGTAGCCCTCTGATTTTGACTTGATCTGCACAGATCTCGCTGTCCTGTGTAAGACTCTGCCGACCTTCATTTTCTAGGGGGAAATGGGTGTCGGTTTTAGTACTACACGTACTGACCCCCTATACTTGAGTAGGTAGATGACACAACATAAAATAAAACCGCAGCTACACGAACACATGAGTGCATTCAAGTTAGGGAATGCTCTTCACGGTATTTCTTGATTTATTCAAATACTAGCGAAATTTATCTAACTACGCACACTAGTCACGTTCAATAGCTGTGCTGCGTTTTCTTCGTTTCTTCCTCTTCTTTTGAACCATCTCCTCCTCGACTTCTTTCCCCTGCATGTTTAGACTCAAAGTTGCAAACACTGGTCTATGATCACTATGCATAGCACCTTGAACACTATCATACTCATGAACTTTCACACCTCTGTTGTGTTTGAATAGAATTCTATCAGTCCAGGCTGGTATTCTTTGCTTGTGCGATGTATCGTAGTCAGGCGTCCCCTTGTCCAACTTGAATGTCGGTGGAAAATTGATTCTGCCCTCGGAGAAGTCTGAAAACGCCGCCCCCTCTGATATTGTGCGGAGAAGTTGATCGTGTCTAAGCAGGGAAGTCTGCAGACTGCGAGCCCTGGTCTCGTCTTTGGTTGCCATAATCTGATTCACTGTCCTTTCAGCGAGCTCTCTGGGTAGGTCAACTCTATAATTCAAGTCACCACAGAATAGTATGTGATCCATTGACTGCAGAAGATGATCACCTCCATCTAGCTCTTCGTTAGTACTGCTTCTAAGAAATGTTCGAGGTGCCTGAGCCTCGAGCTCGCTCACAATTCTCCAAAAGTCTGCATTTCTATCATCTACTTTTTTAACGTGAGCAGCCTGTAGTGCAGATATTGAGGGTCGGCAAAAAGTTAGGTTAATTAAATGGAAATCAGTATGTGTACGGGCAATTGGTAAATATATACGTACGAGATGGCATGCGACGAAAAGCATTTTGACAGATTTCTTCCTCTTGATAGTAGAATCTGCACCTTCTTCACCATTCCGTGCTTTCATTTGAACAAAAGCACCTATGGCTCCTTTGTTGTGGAACACATTGCCGATTCCACAGGCAACATCAGCGATGCTAACGTGCTCCAGCTCTCCAATAATGGATCTCTTGCAAAATAGAGCAAATTGGACTCCACCTAGACTGTGAAGTGCAAGTGGAACATATTTCCTACCAAGCATTTTGATCAGGAGTCTTCTTATTTCTCTCGACCTACTACCTTCATTCCTTCTCGGCTTTGTATTTTCTGTTTCTTGCCCTCCAAAGAGAATAAAATCGCTACCCGACCCCCTTGATGTGCGGAATTTCTTCACGAATATTGCATCCTCTTCCGAAGGAGATCCTTCTGCAAGATTCCATGTAACTACCGAACAGGTGATTGGAGATGCAGGTAATGTTTTAGATGTAGGCAGAGACCGTGTGTAACCTTCTTGATCAATAATGATTTTAACAGCACCGCCAGAAACATCAGAGGCACCAGAAGCATTTACCGCATCCGAGACAGAGGCTATGTCCTCCTCGGCCGGAGAGGGAGGATCAACATCATCTAGAGTGGATATGTTACTGGCAATTTTGTCAATATTGGCAAATTCTCCTGATTTATGTGCAACCGCACCATCGTCGTCGTCGTCGCCGTGGTTGTCGTCGTCACTTTCCTCTTCGTCAACAATAGTTTCTTCTTCACCTTGCAATGGATCCGTACTGACTGAAGCTTCGTTCTCGATGTCTACCTCATCGCTATCGGTATCTCCATCTTTAGCAAAGTTCGCATCTCCATCGAATGTTTCATCGTCTTTGCTTGTTTGAACATCGCCACTATCACTGTCACTAGATTCGTCACTACCACTATCGTCGCTATCAGTGTCATTCTCGTCACTGTCGGTGGAGTCGTCATCACTGGTATCTTCTGTGGTAGCATCAGCTGTAATAGATTCTTCATCAGACTTGTCTGCGCCATCATTACGTATGATGCCACTTCCGCTATCGTCACTGTCACTAGATTCGGCATTACCACTATCGTCGCTATCAGTGTCATTCTTGTCACTGTCGGTGGAATCATCATCACTGGTATCTTCAGCAATAACATCAGCTGCGATAGATTTGTCATTAGAATTGTCGTCGTCGACATTGTGTAGGATGCCACCTTCACTATCATCACCATCAATGTCACTAGATTCGTCATCACTACTATCGTCGCTATCATCGTCGTTCTCTTCGCTGACGCTGGGATCGACTTTATCCTCTATGATGGCATCAGCTGCGACAGATTCGTCATTAGACTTGGCTTCGTCGCCATTGTGTATGATGACATCTTCGTTATCCTCTCTGTCACTAGATTCGGCATCACTACTACTACTATTGATACCAGTGTCATTCTCGTCGTTCTCGCAGCTAACGTTGTCGATGGAATCATCGTCAATTGTACCATCTGCAATAGCAGCAGGTGCAATTGAATCATCGAATCCTTCGCCCTCGACATCATCATCCTTGTCAATCTTATCTTCAGTAGCATCAGCAGTCCCTTCAGGAGTTGACATTCCATCACTTTCGGTCGAGCTGTCTAGATCAGCAGCAGAGCTCACCAATTCCTCATCAATGCTATCATGGACCGGAGCCACCGTCATATCTGCACCAAGCGAGGTATCATCACTGACATCTTCGGCCTGTCCTGAATCAACTTGCATCGAATTTAATGCATCAGATTGGTCTTCGTTCTCACGATCAAGTTCGGCTTGAACAACTTGAGCAGCATCCTCGAGAACAAGATCCACACCATCCGCTTCAACGACATCTACCTTTTTCTGCTCCTTGTCAATGACAATAGCAGCATCTTCAAGAACTAGAGGACCGCCATTGGTGTCAACTATCACAACATCTTCCTCACTTGCTGCTAATTCAACCTGAGCAGCAGCAAATCCCTCGTCATGTTCGTCATCAGCGACACTTGTATCCTGTGATGCAATCTGCTGCTCGACATCAGCTAAAAACTCCGAACGCGCAGTTACAGCTTCACCATCGTCAGAACATACTGCCTCTGCCTCGACCTCTGGAGCATCAATCTCGACCTCCAAAACGCCACCTTCATCACCGTCCTGATGCACATTCACGATTTCCTCTATTGCAGCTGCTCTTTTCTTGGACCTTGATTTCGACTTTGTCTTTTTTTTCTTTTTCGGCTTCGCAACATCTTGTACCGTGTCTCCAGTATTGTTCTCGTCTTCGCCTTCTATGGCTTCAATCTTACTGCTGCTCAGTACATTGGTTGTCTCTACGTTTGCATCGACAACTGTGACATCCATCTCGATGTCCACCTCCACCTCCACCTCCACTTCCTCGTCAACATCCACCATGATATTAACATCCACTTCTTGTTCAATGTTCTCATCTTCATCTTCGGCAGACTTGCTTGCATGCTTTTGCTTGGACTTTCTTTTCTTCCTTTTCTTCTTGCCATGTCCATGTGCTGCAAGTTCATCCTCTGCCTTGGGTGCTTCCACTTCAATATCCTTTGGTTCTTCACTGATGGTTTCCTTGACCTGAGCTGATTCCTCAACGTTCGGCTTTTTCCTAGCTTTCTTTTGGTGTTTCTTCTTTTTCTTTCTAGACGGTGGATGCGATGAAACAGTTTCTTCGCTCAAGCCAACACCCCTTGCATCCTCCTTTGTACTCTCATCCTCGTTGTTCTCATTCTCACTAGCAGTTTGAATGGTTACTGAATCATCATTCGTGGATTCTTCTTCTTCTGTAGAAGCAGGAGTAAGTTCCATGTTACTCGTCTTTTGTTTGCCATTTCGCACGTGCTTCTTTTTCTTCTTGAGACGTTTGCGTTTGCTCTTGCTGGACGATGATGCCTTCAATGCATGTGCATCTTCATCTATATTCCTATCCACGTTCACATTCGCATTATCTTCTTCCATCCCAAGATTTTCAGATGTATGAATATCATCCTTTTGAACCGTGCTCGTACTCTCGATCTCGGAAACGGGAGGAATGGAAGCTCTTCGCTTCTTCTTGGTCCTCGTTTTTCTCTTTGATTTCGTACGGATCGGTACTGGTACTGGAACAGAAGTGTCTGTCACTGCCGCTGCCACTGCCCTTTTACTCGTCCTTGTCCTTGGCTCATTCTCATCTTCGTCCTGTATGTTTGCAACTGCTGCGGGTCTCTTCTTTTTCCTTTTTCTTTTTCTTTTTGATTTGTCAGGAGAGGGTTTGGAATCGTTCAGACTTTTAATTTTGCTCCTACGTGTACCGGTACTCCTACTCTTGGATCTGGACTTTGTTGTCTGTTTTGCAGTTTCTGAATCCTTTGCAATCTTGGACTTGGATCTGGACTTTGTTTTCTTCTTTCCTGCAGTTTTCTTTGAAGTTTCTGAATCCTCCTTTGCAGTTTTTTCTAGAGTAGTATTGTCAACTCTTTTTCGTTTGCTCTTGGCCTTTTTCTTTCGTCTGGAGGAGGATGACGATGATGGTGATTTACTTGTGGGATCATTATCATTGCCATCATCGCCATCATCGCCACCTCGAACATTGAGATAGGAATGCCCATAATGTTGTCCATTATGAATAGTGGAATGATGCAGGAAGGCAGATATCTTGTCTCTAAATGTATTAGTGAGACCGAATAATGGTTTGGGAACAAGTGACTGCGACAGGTGCAGATGCGCCAGTAGAAGAGCGAGGATGGAAGTATGCATGTTGTAGTACATTGGATTTATGGATGGATGTTGCTAGCTTTGGAAGGTCATTTACTGTACGGTGTGAAGATATGTGTACTGTAGGTAGTGTAGTGTAGTGTAGTGTAGTGTAGTGTAGTGTAGTGTACCTCTTACGCGTACTGTAACTCTCAGTAGTTAGTTATCAGTGTATGTTGAATGTGCAGGAATAAAATGTAAGACTTCGGTGATCAAGTGCCTCTTTCTTAGTATCATACAACTGTGTTTATGTTGTTGGTGGGCTGGGTTGATGTTTGATGCTGTTTGAACCTCCAGCTGTCTGTCGAGATCATCCTCCATGAAATTTGAAATTTTACGGAAATAAAAAACGTGAGTTTATTTGGGGTAATTATCGCACGGCCTTTAGTCCCCCCACTTTGAAAACAGGATCCAAACAAACAGCCGATCGAACGGGCGAGAGAGAGAGACAATGCCTCATTTGGACATTCCTTGCTTCACTTCACTCCACTCCACTCCCAACACATATCCATCCAACAATCCATAAACCATCCAACAATGTCAGCATCAATAGCCCGCCGTCGCAAACAACTCGCCGCGAAAGCAGCCCTCGCCTCCCAGGGCGGCCAGGACCCCATCACCGAAAAAATGAACTCCCTCCTCATCGGCACCTCCATCGACGAAGCCACCGCCTACGAAGCTCTCCAACTGGCCCAATCCCAACTCCGCAAATGCGTCAAATCCGGAGAATTCACCAAGGCAACCGTCACCTACGGGTACGAC
>Ga0115005_10004807_pt1 | contig 10675 bp, 4 predicted proteins | sample ArcOceMetagenome_FD_87163 | JGI IMG/M metagenome (GOLD analysis project Ga0115005, IMG submission 87163) | Marine eukaryotic phytoplankton communities from Arctic Ocean - Arctic Ocean - Greenland ARC118M Metagenome | ecosystem: Environmental > Aquatic > Marine > Oceanic | place: Arctic Ocean...
AATTCATACATTAACGCTTTCAGGCACTTCCTGTATGTTTTGACAAGAAGAAAAACAGAAGTTGTATTTATCTTCCTTTCACTTCGTTTAGGAAATGTCGTCATCAATCACGACATGATGGTAACTTTGGATTGCCATGATCCTCACTGGCTACCGCAGTGGCCAGTGATCGAAGAAAAGTTTTGGAAGAAAATAACTTTCATAGGATTCATGGAGTTAGTATCTTCTGACGCAAAGACTTTGTTGGAATCGCTTTCCTCATCCTCAGATGGGAAGAACTCAACAGCATGGGAAACACACGGAAAGAATGAATGGGGTAAGAATCACAATGAGGGTTTCATGCAAAGAAACGCAGCAGGACACTCGGCCAATGCAGCTGAGCGTCTATGCCAAATCGTCAAACCTGAGGACGAGACTTTTGTGGAAGAGCATTGGCACATGGAATGGGAACATCGAGAATATATGGGATACGAGAAGAAGACACTGTGCAACGCTACTTCGTGAAGGTGCCGTCTCCGCACTAAAGCTGTAATCGATATTTACAGTCAACTGGCCATTATAAATATATCATTTCACCCCTTGCGCTGTACGTGCATTGGAAAATATTCCTAACATTAAACGTTTATAGGAGCATATTATCATCTGTACCCCAGGTTTGATTATTCTGGTTTGCTTTGCGAGATTTTTTTGTGCCTCTCTTTTTTATTGTATTCTTCTTGTTTGTATTCTTTTTCGTATTTGTATTTTTCTCTGTCTCCTCAAGCTGCTTATTATTAATAATAGGTTCTTGTGAAATTATTTCATCAATCATTGAATTAGGAACACTGAGCAAGTTTTCACCACTTTTGGCTTCAAATGCCATGAGAATTTCAACAATCTTTGTACGTTCAGGACTAGGAGAAGCAAGCAAAGCTGTCTGCACTGGGGTATTACCTCTCTCATCTTTCTTCTTGCACGAATCAGGAAATGTGTGGAGGAGAAGGGAAACGATGCGGTGATCGGCACGGTTCTCACATGCCAAGTGAATTGGGAGTTTTCCAGCATTCGTGGTCCTCTTCACATTCTCAGTATACGATTGGATGAGGACAGCGATCAGAATCAGTGGAGCTCGAGAGGAACATGCAACATGCAAAGGTAAAAGCTTGGCATCTTTTTTCTTTTGGCATGACCCTACCCATGTAGATACTTGGTCCTGAGATTCGAGACATTTACGTACTGCAGCATCCCATTTCCTCTTCTCAATAAAGGCATACAGTTCTGTTGGCGAAAATACAACTTTATCCTGATGCTCAAGTTTCTTTTGTAGTAATGCAATTATGGAGGTCCTTTCCGGACTGAATTCAACACATTTAACGATCTCCAAGGCTGTATTACCTTCATCATCCTTCACGAACAAACCCTCTGGCCAAAACTTCAGTAATAGTTTAACAACTCTTTCATCATCGTGATGCTCGCAGGCAATATGGAGTGGTAACTTCCCCTGAGTCGTTTTTTTTCTTACGGCATCGGGATAGGCATGGACCAAATCAGATATGAGGAAATATGGAGCACCCAAATGACATGCAATGTGAAGAGGTAAAAACCTCACTTCCGTCGTTTTCTTTGTAAAGCTCACCCACACTGTCGCTTCTTGGGGCATTTCAACCAATCGCTTGATAGCAAAGTTCCAGTGCTGCGAATCGACTGCTGCATACAACGGAGTGGGCATTTTAACAACAGTGCATTCCATCTTCTTCGTCAAAACCTGGATAATTTGTTTTCTCTCTTCGCAGGGATCGTGAAAAGACGCAACCTCAATTGGTGTGTATCCATCACCATCCTTGATGTTGATAGACTCCGGCCACGCGTTGAGCAGAAGAAAGACAATCCTATGATCCGCAAGTGTTTCACATGCCATATGAATTGGAAGCTTGCCCATTGCATTATATTTGGCTGCATTAGGATAAGTCTGAAGTAGGAGCGTGACAAGCAACAAAGGAGCACTAGACAGACATGCGATATGGAGAGGCAGGAAACGGTACACATTTTCTCCATCTACTGAAGCATTACTGACCCACGTAGAAGCTTCTACAGGTTCATCCAGCAAGCGCCGAATCGCAATATTCCAGTTTTGTGTACCAATGGCAGCGTAGAGTGCAGTCGGTGGGCTATCCTGGTGATCATCGGCGGGGTATATTGCCTTCTCTACAATGCGACTATTATCATCATCGTTTTTGTTATTTTTTGTCCAATCGAACATATCAAGGACCTCCATATTTTCCCCACATTTAAGAATGGTATAACCGTTCACCAATTGGCGAGACAAGGTTCCCAACCAATTTGTATTATTATCCTTGCCGTTGCTGTCCTTGACGCCCTCTTCATCTGTACCATCACTGCGAGGATGAGTTTCCTCATGTTGCCTTTGATTTTCTTCCTCCCCTTCTTCCTCCGCTTCTACTTGCTTTTTCTTTTTCTCGTTCTCATGCTGTTGCATTTTCTTCATGTCTTCGACATCGCGCTTTATTCTGTCCATATCCATCGCTTCCAGCTGGTTTCTCAATTCTTCAGCCTCTTGCTCTTTTTTCATTTCCTCCTCTTCACGCTTGATCTTCTCCAGTTTCTCCACAGCTTCTTGCTGTCTCCGCTTTTCACCATCTTCATGCACTCCCTCACGATTGATTCTCTCCATCTCTTCGTTCATAAATAGTTTTAATTCTTCTTGTTGTTGCTTGTAATCTTCCATTTCTCTCAGCTCTTCCTGAAGATCCCTCTCTTGGAAATCATAATTCTCAATGTTTTCTACCATAGCATTGGCTTCGTCCTCACGTTGTTCTATCACTACTTCTTGTTTGTCTGTTGAAGCAGCACACGTAAATGGCCCGCCCTCATTATCGCAACCTCTTCTGTCGGTAGTGTAGGCGGTACATTTGACGTCATTCAAAAATGATTTGAAGAAATCATTACCTTTGCTGGTATCCAAATGAAACCAACCTGTATCCTTGTCGGCATCATTTCCTGCAATTTCTTCTTCGACATCAATACTTGTATATCCAACGTCCTGATCATTTTGAATTTGACGAAGCTGTTCAATCTCTCGAGCCAAGTCATCACCATCATCCGCATGAGCCTCAACAGCATTATCATTAGTACCCCCCTTTCCATTCTTTACTTGCTGATGTTGAGCACGTCTTTTGAATTCAGATACACCCACGCTCTGCCCTAACCGTTTTCCAGCACTTCTATGAATGTAACCATTTCTATTTGCATCTCTACCTCTCCTATTTCCTGTGGTCTTGAAACCTCCACCGAAATTATTCTTCTGGGTGAATTCAAGAACTACTGATTTGCCTCTTCCTTTAATGACATATTTCTGCCTGCTTTCATTCCGTGAACGAGAGCGTGAGCGAGAACGAGAACCCGCCTTCACACGAGACCGGGACCTAGAACGAGATCTAGAACGGTTTTTAACCTTGACTTTGCATAAGGTTGCGTCGTTGCGAAACCCTTGGGGCTCTCTGATTCTTGGCATTAGGATTTGAAGATGGTCTCAATGGCTTCGATTATTATGTGATGAAAGAAGCTTGGGGGTTGCCCGGCCGGGGACACAAATCTATTTCGATCTAAATTGTTAAGGTCGGATGCGTTGAAAGTAATTTTTGGAAGCCTTTTTTGTCATCGATCCAAACGTCCGCCAGCCGGACGTTTTCAGTTTGATTTTTTGTGATTACTATGGAATCCCCCAACACAACGAGGATGGTTATTGGGGCTAATGGCGTTTTGGGCTATTGTAAATTGAAAATGTGTTACCGTTTGTTTTACTCGCTCCAAACAAAATCGCCAACATCATGTTTCTGTTTTTATCGGTACAAGCAGGTACATCAACAACTCGAACTTTCAAATTCAAACTTCTGTTCTACAGGCCTCCAAGAAAGCTCTTTCATTTACTATACTACTACATACGACTTGCTACTCCTACTACTTTAAACCTCCTTTCTTCTGCCTTTCTACTGTACGGTGCAGAGAGCGAAAAATTTCAAATTAGTTCCTACATTTGCTTTTCTTATCTGTACGAGGGATACTCTGAAAACTGACGTGTGGTTCCAATAATCAGTGTTCATCATGCAATCGACACGCAGCAACTTGCAATTGAAACTAATAGATGATGCAAGAAAATTATTGGAAAAAGTGCGAACGGAAGATGAGGATGCTCCATCAATTGACTCGTCAATGTCTTCTTTTCAATCTAAAAAAACAGTTCAGAAGCCTGAGCCCTCGTTGTCGAAATTTGCTGATATCGTATTCATTCAAAAATCACAATCTCGAGAAGAGTCTGATGAAGAGTCCGTGGGAAATTTGTCCTGCAGCCAAGACAAAGATGCATATTCCATGGATTCTTCGTCAACGAACAGTGTAACAGCACCTGTACCAGCACGTACGACTTCATCATTTGCAAGCTCACTGTCGAACGATAGCTTGGATACGAGGAATGCAAATACTTCTCATAGCTCAAATGCTGAAAGTGAAAGAGGTAATAGTGTTAACACGGAGCTAGACAGTGAGCAAAGTACCAATTCAGAAAGGGAAACTGAGAAAAATGTTGTGTACGTGTACAATGAGAGCAGCGGAGATGACAAAGATGCATATTCCATGGATTCTTTGTCAACGAATAATGTAACGTCACCTGTACCAGCACGTACGACTTCATCATTTGCAAGCTCACTGTCAAACGATATCTTGGGCATGAGGAGTGAAAATACTTCTCATAGCTCAAATGCTGAAAGTGAAAGAGGTAATAATGTTAACTTGGAACTAAACAGTGAACAAAGTACCAATTCAGAAAGGGAAACTGAGAAAAATGTTGTGTACAATGAGAGCAGCGGAGATGACAAGAGCACACACACATCTGACAAAGCATCTGCTAGTATTAATGTGAGGGTAAAGCCTGTACGCAAAACAATCGTTTTGGGCAGTAGTGCAGCTTCACGTAGAACTATCCCCCAAAATTCTCCCGCATCACAGACTGAACACAATAACAATGGAAGCTCCGTGTCAAGTATCCAGAAGGCAACGGAAGAACACATTTCAAGTGCCCATTCTAAGAAAGCGAGATCACCAAATAGCGCTTCAAGCACCAACACTGGCAAGGCTTCACACGAACCCGATGTGACAAATATCTCGCAGAGTCAAGAAGACAATAACAATAGCATACCAAACAGTGTGAAGGAAAGTGATATCACGGGCAATAGAACCAATAAAGTTGATGGTGATGCTACAGAAAAGCTGCCTTCAAGTATTGGTATTGCACAGACACTCAGCGAAGACGATGCAGTGGATCTTACTTCTGTCTCTAAATCTGAAAGTAACGAGATTGATAACGGCATAGCAAGCACCCAAGAGGCAAGAAACAATGCTGATCATATCTTTGTGAGCAACAGCCAAAGAGATCTTAATTCAAACCACTCAACCAAATCATCAAGCGATAACGAAATGCTGGTCATGATAAAAGATGAAAAGCAGGCAGACGATGACAAAAGCCAAATCGAAACACTTAAAGAGCAAAACCAGAGATTACAAAAAGAAAACCAGTGTTTACAATATGATATGAAAACCTTCGACGAGAAGCTGGCTTGTTTAGAAGTTACACTTGGTATCATTGATATAGTAGAAACAAATAGAACTGAATTCGACAGGCAAGCAGATTGCGATGAGAAGGGAGGAGGGGTGAATCAAGTTGAAGAGGAGGACATAATCCCTTCCATTAGTGCAGACCAGAGTGTACACTCTCTAACGAGCAATGGTTCTCACCAAAGTGTGAGTAATTTCTCTAGATCTTCACGGAAGAGTACACAGCCGAACGAAGAAAGAATCAACGATGATGATGCTTCACGTCAGAGCAGTAATTCTCGAAGGTCATCTGGCTCCCAAAGAAGCACATTTTCTTTTCGAAATATCATTTCCGGGCGTTCAAAAATGAAGAAAGAAACTACGAAAGAAGGAGTTGAGAGTGATGAGAAATCTTACCAAAGTGCAATTTCTCATGTGAGCTTTGCAACGCAGAAAAGCACAAGCACAATTGGAAGCGCAGGTTCTCACTATAGTGCCAAAAGTCGTAATGGTACTGTTATAGAACCTGAAGCTCCCCAATTGAATAGTCTAGATGTTTCTGTCATGTCAATGTCAAAAGAAGGGGATAAGGAGAACTTGAATTGCGACAATAGATCCTATATGAGTGCTGTCTCTCAAGTGAGTGCTGCATCTAAAAAGAGCGTCAGCAGCTATGGAAGTGCCAGCTCTACCAAGATTAGCACTTCTCGCGACAGTAATGACAATTCCGTAGCGTCTGGAAAGAATAGTGGAGTTCTTTCTCCTAGATTGGTTTCCGCTGGAGAGGAAAACGTCCAAAATAAATCAGCTGCGAAACGTGACGATAAAAATGAGGTACCGGTATCTCGACCACCACGCACTGGCAGTGTATCTTCAAAGGTATCAGTATCCTCAGTAAATTCAATGTCTAGCAGAGAGAGAAAGGAGTTGAAGATGCTCCGCGAGAACAATGAGAAAATGTTATTCGCAATCAAAGCTCTCTCGAGAGCTACAGCAATTCAGACAAGGAAGCATTGCCACTACAAGAAAAAATTTGGCTGCACAAAGAAGAGTCTCGAGCAGGGAACTGAAAAGATATCACAGCTGATAGTGGATAAGAAACATCAATTATCTGAATTCTATGAGGCCAGAGCCAACTATTTGGAGGAGCAGGACAAGCGGGAAGAATTATCAGATTCTGTGCAAACCTTGGCGAAAAAGATGAATGTTCTTCGCAGACAATTGATTGCAGAAGAGGAGATAAAGGTGACAATATTGGATCACATGGATGAAACCATCATTTCATCTGATTCCTCCCAGCCATCTCTCAGCGTTTCGTCTGCTTCCTCCCAGCCATCCCTCTGTTCAAGTAGTGTATCAATGGATTCGCTTGATTTAATTTTATTCCCTATTTCTGAACAAGTGACTCCAGAAGAACCAACCAAACTTAAAGAGAATCGTGATATGGAGAAATCACAGACAGTTCTGATGCTGGAGCTTGAGATTACGAGACTGAAAAGAAAACTTGGAAAAAAACAGAATCAAGTTCAACGCCTATGTACAAATTTCAAATTGGTTCAAGAATACCTCAATAACAAAGACGATGTTTCAGACAGCGGTGATGATAATAGGAAAGAAGTTGTCGAGTGACTCCACTGCTAGTTGAACCAAAGGAAGCAGCTTTTTGTTTTATGTTGATAATGTAATAGTATTAGTGAAGAACGCAAAACCCTAAACTTGAATTGTTCCGTTGTACAAAAGTCCACGCTGGAGTGGCTTACGAGTAGTGCTAACTAAAACTATGCCGTCTCAGTTCCAAAATCCAATTCTTGACTAGAATCGCCGTATGAACTCTCTTTGCCCGTTTCTGCTGGGAAGAAAAAGTCCCCATTGAAACCATCATAATCTTCATTATGATAACCGATGAGGGCAACATGCTTACTCGTATTGATATTTTGATACTCAACAAAACCCCCAGTTTCGCCTTCGACTTCTTCCTTCATTTGAGCTTCTGCATCTTCCAAACTATCAATAATAAGTGGTACTAGATCGACCCGCTCAAAAACAATCTCTTTCATTCTCGTATCCATGCGGTAACCTTTTCCCAACTTGCGCTTTAGATCATCAATGCTCTCACGATGCTGTGGGCCAAAGTGGAGAAATGTTCCCCTTACAGATTGTTTATTGCTCTGCCTATCATAAGGTGAACTTTTTAGAGCATACGCTACAGTCCTCGCAAGCGGCGCAACCAAGGGGAAATAATATGCACACTCACATCCAATGATGAAGTTGAACTGATCCTTCTTGTCATTCGGAACGCGTCGGTTCCAGTCCAAATAGTCAACTTCAGCTTTTGATACGGGAAAGGATGCGGCACTGAGGTTATCAATGCATTTGTTGATTAGATTTTCATGCGAGTCTGTCAATGTAATTTTGGTCAATGTTGCAGGAACAGGAGCCATCATGTTTCCTTCACCATTTCCGTCATCGTCTGCGGCGGGTGTGTTTGCAATGTCTTCAATACTTTGGTGTCCAGAGGAAGCTGATTGTTCTGTTGATCCAGAGGCAACTCCTGCTCCAATGACGGATAAGATTCCTCCAATTCCTACACCACTTTAGTGTTGCAGTGAAAAGTTGAGGGAGAGAAGTTAATTTTTATTAGGCTCAAATAATTGATCAATACTACACGTACTTCTCAATTCTCACTCACCTTCCAACTTCGAGTCCTTTCCCACTGATGACTTCAGGATGCTCCATACAATAAAGCGCCATGACATAACTAGTTTCCCAAACTGATCCACCAAGCTCAACCGCATCTTCCTCATCCTGCAGTCCCTCAACTGTATGAAGAGCAGGTCCAAGCCTGGTATAAAAGCGAGGCATCCCATTCTTCTTGACTGATTCTTCAGGCGGTTCAACATCATCATTCTTGCCCTCCGGCCCTCGGAAGATGAATTTCTTGTCACCAAATGGTTCGAGGGATCTGTCCTCAGCCACGGAGTAGTACTGGCGTTCTTCGATTGTGTAGGGTGTTTGGATGGGTGATTTTGTGGGCGAGAACCTGTAAATGTATCTTTGTGCGACAAATTTTCCATTGAGATCTTTGCTTGGTTCTGCTGACATGAAGAGACCTTGATTATCACGACATTTCCTTGCATTACGCATGTTGGTATGAGTAAACGTACTCGTACTCGTCGTCGTAGTTGAGAGAGAAGGAGAAAACGAACTGATCTGAGCTATGTGAACGTTGAGGCCCAACAATAGAAGTACATAATGTGAGGATTTACGGAACATTGTGTGGTGGAACTGAGTAATCTTGTGATCCTGGTACAATGAAGAATTCCAGAATGCTGGGTACTTAAAGTTTTGGTACAGTACCGGTATTGGTCCGTATCCTTTGAGTTTTATGGTGTTCTGTTATTGATTGTTGTATTGTTGATTGTTGATTGTTGATTGGTACCAAAGATTTTGATTGATTTTTGAGTTCGCATTATTCCTACTGTAGCCATTTTGAATTTCCCGCCTTTTCCCCGAGATCATAATGTCCTCGTAGACTGTTCAGTAGACATTATGTACCAGTCAGCACACTACCGTCTACCCTGTGTAGCATCGGTATCGCTACTAGTAGCGTCGCTAGTGATACGGCATACAACATACGAGAATGCATGTCATGTATGCGTGATAATCATCCATCGACAGCGTAAAATCCAACCGATTTGGGTAAAAGAGCAGCTCCAACATTCCTAGGAATTGTCACAGTTGGTTCGCTTCATCAAACCAATGATGCGTCAGCAGTCACGCGGCTGGAATACTGGGAGCACGACCCTTCAGATGTTGACTTCTGCATCTCCCACCCTACACGTACCACCAATGATCTTCTTGTCCTTTTACATAAATTTGACGTTGAGGGATTGGAAGTCTGACCATGGATTTGGACTCATCCGAACAATAATGGGCCACATCACGTGCTTGTGGGTATCAGTGCAGATTCCCTGGATGAAATACAACGACTGAGGGATGAAAGCAACCAGAAAATATCATAGTGATTGCTTCAGAAGCGAAATTGAAGGAGGTTGCATCGGCAAGAAACGATCCAGATATTTATGATCGGTGTCAGTGTGGGCTTGTCATGGACAGTAAATTGGAACTGTTGAATCATTAGGCCAAAATATTGATGCTTGATGATGAAAGAGTGATTGCATTTGACCGTCTGATATTTGTTTAAGTTGAGGTGTGAAAGCAATCGCTGGTGCATTGATCCCATGTTCATACATTTAGCTTGTTATTGAAATATGAGAACTGACCAGAGAAACAAAGGTTTGGCTTTGAATGAATCATCATCACTTGAGAATCGAATCATGGTATCCTCAACTTGTCTATGTGAAGACAATGAATACATTAATCGCAATTTCCAGCCACTATAATACTCTGGAAAGTTTGTTATTTATTATCTCCGCGTCAAGCAAGGTCAACCAAAAGTATCTGGGTACACCACCACGTAGTGTAGCTTGAAAAAACTCTCTGAATTAGCACAGTACTTGAACATGCATGTGTGGCGAACAATGGAGTCTACACGTACAGGTTTACCTCGTAAAATAAAATAGGAAAAGTGATGAAACAAATAATGAAAATTTGTAGGTATTGATTGATGATACCTTCAAACAAAAGGAAGCCACTCCCGACCGTGTCGATTGGGGAAATAGAATTGTGGAAACGTAAAACAAATGAACCACTTTCTTGATGACGTCAGACAGCTAGCTAGAAAGCTTCGCTTATGTATGTGAGTGAGTGAGATGAGTGAGTGAGTGGTGGATACCTGTTTTTCAACGGCGCGCTCGATCGGGCAAACAGATGTAGCGTTACACTGCTGACTGGATCACATTCTAAATTTTTAAATTAAGAAAATGAGAATTAAACATGACTCGACTCACTCTGAGTCGAACACAAATTCAGTCGCCACCACGGCATGTTCTTTTTGGTTCACCTCCACCAAAACATCTCATAATCTCAAAATAGAACAATTTGAACACCAACTAAACCACCCTCTCTCTTCTACACATTACAATCAACAATGAAAATCTCAGCAGCATCCATCACTATCCTTGCCGTA
>Ga0115005_10004808_pt1 | contig 10675 bp, 7 predicted proteins | sample ArcOceMetagenome_FD_87163 | JGI IMG/M metagenome (GOLD analysis project Ga0115005, IMG submission 87163) | Marine eukaryotic phytoplankton communities from Arctic Ocean - Arctic Ocean - Greenland ARC118M Metagenome | ecosystem: Environmental > Aquatic > Marine > Oceanic | place: Arctic Ocean...
ACAGTTTTAACACCTGCATCCTCTAAGGCAGCAAATTTTTCGTCTGCCGTACCTTTGCCACCAGAAATAATGGCTCCAGCATGGCCCATACGCTTACCAGCAGGTGCAGTAACACCAGCAATGTAAGACACAACAGGCTTAGTCACATTAGCTTTAATGTAAGCCGCCGCTTCTTCTTCTGCAGTACCGCCAATTTCACCAATCATAACAATGGCTTCAGTCGCTGGGTCTTGTTCAAATAACTCAAGCACGTCAATAAAGTTAGTACCTGGAATTGGGTCGCCACCAATACCTACACATGTAGACTGTCCATAACCAGCGTCTGTGGTTTGCTTAACAGCTTCATAAGTTAAGGTACCTGAACGAGACACGATGCCAACCTTGCCTGGCAAATGAATATGGCCAGGCATAATACCGATTTTACATTCACCAGGAGTAATTACACCAGGGCAATTGGGGCCTACTAAACGTACTGCGAGTTGGTCGCAAATTACCTTACATTCCAACATATCTAAAGTTGGAATACCTTCAGTGATGGCAACAATAAACTTGATACCTGCATTAGCAGCTTCAAGTATTGAGTCCTTACAAAAAGCCGCAGGCACATAAATAACAGAAGCCTCAGCACCAGTAGCTATAACCGCTTCATTGACAGTGTTAAATACAGGCAGGCCCAGGTGAGTGGTACCTCCTTTTCCTGGAGTTACGCCGCCCACCATTTGAGTGCCGTATTCAATGGCTTGTTCAGAGTGAAAAGTACCCTGACTACCGGTAAAACCTTGGCAAATAACCTTAGTGTCTTTGTTAATTAAGATACTCATGCTTCACCTCCAGCTGCAGCAACCACTTGTTGAGCTGCACCACTTAGGCTCGTAGCAGCAATAATATCAAGGCCACTTTCTGCCAGCTTTTGACTACCTAATTCAGCATTATTACCTTCCAAACGAACAACTACAGGCACGTTTACACCAACTTCTTTCACGGCACCTATAATGCCCTCAGCAATCAGATCACAACGTACAATCCCACCAAAAATGTTCACCAATACCGCCTTAACCCGCTCGTCAGACAAGATGATCTTAAACGCCTCAGTCACGCGCTCTTTGGTTGCACCGCCCCCTACGTCCAAAAAGTTAGCTGGGAAACCACCGTGCAAAGCAACAATGTCCATGGTTCCCATTGCTAAACCTGCACCATTAACTAAACAACCTATAGTGCCATCTAGAGCAACATAATTTAAGTCCCAAGAAGCGGCATGAGCTTCACGCTCATCGTCTTGACTTGGATCATGCATCGCTTGAATGTCTTTGTGACGGTAAACCGCGTTGCTGTCAATCACAACCTTAGCGTCTAAACAGTGTAAATCACCTTGCTCAGTCACTACCAAAGGGTTAATTTCTAATAAGGCTAGGTCTTTATCTTGGAACAACTGCGCCAAACCAATAAATATTTTAGTAAACTGACCAACTTGCTTACCCTTAAGGCCTAACTTAAACGCTAGCTCACGCCCTTGGTAGGGTTGAGCTCCAGTTAACGGGTCAATCTCTGCCTTCAAAATCTTTTCAGGAGTCTCTTCAGCCACCTGCTCAATTTCTACGCCGCCCTCGGTCGACGCCATAAATACAATACGCTGACTACTGCGATCTACCACAGCGCCAAGATAAAGTTCTTGTGCAATATCTGTGCACGGCTCAATATAAACCTTCGAAACAGGCTGGCCATCAGCATCTGTCTGATAGGTAACCATTCGGTTACCTAACCACTTGTTAGCAAAATCTGCAGCTTCCTTTTTAGACGAAATTAATTGTACGCCGCCCGCTTTACCCCGGCCACCCGCGTGAACTTGGGCTTTAATTACCCAGCGATCGCCTGGAACTTGATCCAGTGCCGCCATGGCTTCTTCTGCTGTATCTACGGCGATACCGCTAGATACGGGCAAGCCGTACTGGGCAAACAACAGTTTGCCTTGATATTCATGAAGATTCATTATGTTGCCTGTTTACTTAAATTTAAATTTAACCTAACTACTTATTTTCTCTTTTTCCTATTGGCCATGTGAATAGCATGGCCATCTACGGCTAGGGCAGCTTCGTGAACTGCTTCGCTCAATGAAGGGTGAGCAAACACTGTCAGCGCAAGATCCTCAGCACTGGAGCCAAATTCCATCGCAATAACGGCCTGAGCAATAAGTTCAGACGCGTTACCACCAAGAATATGACAACCTAAAATACGGTCTGTTTGCGCATCAGCAATCAACTTCACAAAACCTTGAGTGTCGTTTGCGGCCATGGCGCGGCCGGAAGCTGCAAATGGAAACTTACCCACCTTAATTTCGACACCTTCAGACTTTAGTTCCTGCTCTGTTTTACCAACCCAAGCCATTTCTGGATGGGTATAAATCACCCAAGGAATACAGTCATAATTAATCAAAGCTTTATTGCCTGCAATGATATCTGCAACCATCATGCCTTCTTCAGAAGCCTTGTGAGCTAACATAGGGCCACGAACAACGTCACCAATAGCATATACCCCAGGAGCATCTGTTTTACAGCGTGAGTTAACATGAACATATCCTCGTTCATCAAGCCCTACGCCAGAATCTGCTGCCAACAGGCCTTCAGTGTACGGTTTACGACCTACAGCAACAATCAACTTGTCGAATGTTAGTGTCTCGGAGTCGCCATCGGCCTTTTTAACGGCGACTTTAACTTCGTTATTGACAACTTCAGTCCCAGTAACTAGTGCACCAAGGCGAATATTCATGCCTTGCTTCTTTAAACACTTAGCCGCTTCCTTGGATAAATCCTTATCAGCTGATCCTAAAAATGTGTCCATTGCTTCTAATACAACAACATCACTACCCAAGCGTTGCCATACTGTACCCATCTCTAAGCCAATAACGCCAGCACCAATGATACCTAAACGTTTTGGTACTTCACGAATATTTAGTGCGCCCACGTTATCTATAATAATATCGTCCGTTAACGGTGCTGGCGGAATAGTTACCGCTACAGAACCAGCAGCTAATATGACACTGCCCGCTTTAACTTCACTAACGCTGCCATCAGCAGCAGTCACCTTTACCATACAGTCTTTTTGTAGCTGGCCCATGCCGTGGATTAAGGTCACACCATTAGCTTTAAATAACCCAGCCACACCCATAGTGAGGTTGCTAACAATGGCATTTTTACGCGCCAACATGGCAGCCACGTCCATGGTTACTTCACCTGTATTGATACCATGAACTTCAAATTCGTGTTTGGCATCATGGAATTTATGAGTCGAGTCCAGTAACGCCTTTGATGGAATACAACCTACATTTAAGCAGGTTCCGCCTAATACTGGAGCACCTTTATCACTGGTCCATTTTTCTACACAAGCTGTCTTTAACCCCAGTTGCGCAGCACGGATTGCGGCGACATAGCCACCAGGACCGCCACCAATAACGACCAAATCAAATTCTTGGGACATAATATTTTCTCAGATTTTTAGCCCGTGTTGGATCACAACGCAGACTTAGGTTAATACGCAGGCTTATATCTCAAGCAATATCCGCGCTGGATCTTGCAGCAATTCCTTAATGGTAACTAAGAACTGTACTGCTTCCTTGCCATCAATCATTCTGTGATCATAAGACAAGGCTAAATACATCATTGGGCGAATGACCACTTGGCCATTCTCTGCTACCGGGCGGTCCTGAATTTTGTGCATGCCTAAAATGGCAGTTTGTGGCGGGTTTAAAATTGGCGTTGATAGCAAAGATCCAAAAATACCACCGTTTGTTATAGTGAAGGTTCCACCCTGCATTTCTGCTAAAGTAAGCTTGCCATCTTTGGCTTGTGTGGCCAACTGCACTATACCTTTCTCAATATCAGCCAAGGTCATCGCTTCTACGTCACGCAACACAGGTACGACCAAACCTCGTTCTGTAGACACAGCAACACTAACGTCTTGGTACGCATGGTATACCATATCGTTGCCGTCTAACGAAGCATTCACTGCTGGATAACGCTTGAGAGCTTCTGCTGAGGCCTTAACAAAGAACGACATAAACCCTAAACGAGTGCCGTTGTGAGCTTTCTCAAACTGCGCTTTATACTGACTACGCAGCGCCATAATAGGCGACATATCAACTTCGTTGTAGGTGGTTAACATTGCTGCTTCGTTTTGCGCAGAGACCAAGCGCTTAGCAATAGTTGAGCGCAAGCGAGTCATTGGCACGCGCCTAGACGTGCGGTGTTGAGGGCCAGAAGACGGGGCCACTGTTTCGTTAACAACAGGCGCTGCTGCTGCGGGTGTTGGAGTTGCAACTGGAACAGGAACCGAGGTTACAGTCTCTGGATTCTTCAAGTAATTGAGCACGTCTTCTTTTAACAAACGCCCACCTTTACCCGTACCTGTGACCTTAGTTGCGTCCAAATTATTTTCATGGAGCAATTTGCGTACAGCAGGGCCACTCACATCAAGCTGATCTGCATTAGATGAGGGTGCGTCTTGTGCTTCGGGTAATTTTGCTCCCGCACCTGCAGTAAACCTAGCAATCACTTCATTACTCATCACTGTGCTGCCTTCAGCAGACATAATTTCGGACAAGCTACCATCAGCAGGTGCAACGACTTCCATTACTACTTTATCGGTCTCAATATCAACGATCAAGTCATCTCGCTTGCAGGCCTCCCCTGGCTGCTTATGCCAGGTAGCAATAGTGCCGTCTGCCACAGACTCAGGAAAAGAGGGGGCTTTAATTTCAATAGACATGGTTTATCTCTTTACTCTAATGATTGGTAGGGTTTGCTCAATTAACCCGTTCATGATTCTAATCCCAGTGCTTGGGCAACTAAGTAACGCTGTTCTTCAAGATGCACAGACATATAACCACATGCCGGTGCTGCCGAGGCAGGCCTTGAAGCTACGATCAATTCTAATTTAGGACGGCCTATCTGTATAACTTTACGCATGTGATGCTGGCTACAGTACCAAGCACCCTGATTTAGGGGCTCTTCTTGACACCAAACCACGAGATCTAAATTAGGGTACTGGGCTAGCACATTGCCTAAATGCTGTTCAGGAAATGGGTACAATTGCTCAACGCGAACAATCGCTACATGATCTAATTTGCCTAAACGGCGCTGTTCAAGCAAATCATAGTAAACCTTGCCACTAGTTAGCACCACACGCTTCACCGCTGCCTTATTAAGGCCATCTACGTCATCAATAACATTTTGAAACTCACCCTTGGCCAGATCATCCAAGTTAGAGATAGCCATTTTATGGCGTAACAAACTTTTAGGCGACATCACCACTAATGGTTTACGCATAGGCCTGATGACCTGACGGCGGATTAAGTGAAATATTTGCGCAGGTGTAGTAGGCACACACACTTGAATATTATGCTCGGCACACAACTGTAAGAAACGCTCTAAACGAGCCGAAGAATGTTCTGGACCTTGGCCTTCATAACCATGGGGTAGCAACATGGTTAAACCGCACATCCTTCCCCACTTATGCTCACCACTGGTTATAAATTGGTCAATAACCACTTGAGCACCGTTGGCAAAGTCACCGAACTGCGCTTCCCATACCACCAGACCCTCAGGTGCAGTAGATGCATAGCCATACTCGAACGCTAAAACAGCTTCCTCAGATAACAAGGAATCAAAAATAGTAAATTCTGGTTGATGTGGTGATAGATTACGCAGAGGAACATAAGCACCACTGCCCTTTTGGTCATGCAGTACAGCATGACGATGGGAGAAAGTACCGCGGCCAACATCCTGCCCAGTTAGACGAATAGGGTACCCTTCTTCTAACAGCGAGGCATAAGCCATAACTTCAGCAAAACCCCAGTTAATTTCTGCCGCGCCCGACGCCATTTTTAAGCGGTCATCAAGAATCTTCTTCACCTGACGCTGCACTACAAAACCTTGAGGCACCTGATCTAGCCGCTGACCCAGGTCCTTTAACATATCAGAAGACACTCGTGTGTCACCCAATGCTGTCCATTCATGGTCTAGGTATGGCTTCCAATCTACAAAGGAGCTTGTGTCTGGGGTTGTAACCAATGCATTGGCAACATGTTCACCATTATCAAGCGCATTACGATAATCATTTTGGCAAGCAATAATGTCTGCGGCTGAAAGAACACCTTCTTTAAGTAATTGTTGACCGTACAGAGTAGCCACTGTTTTTTTGGCTTTGATCGCGTTGTACATCAATGGTTGTGTGCCTGATGGCTCATCTGCTTCATTGTGACCACGGCGACGATAGCAGACGAGGTCAATAACCACATCGCGTTTAAATTCATTACGGTAATCTAACGCCAATTCTGACACAAACGCTACCGCATCAGGGTCATCACCATTAACATGGAAAATGGGTGCGTCAATAAATTTTGCTACATCCGTGCAGTAAGGGGTACTGCGAGCATCTTCTTTCTTACTTGTGGTAAATCCCACTTGGTTGTTAATGACAATATGCACCGTACCTCCCGTTTTAAAGGCACGGGTTTGGGACATTTGTAACGTTTCCATGACAACACCTTGGCCTGCAAAAGCGGCATCACCATGTAAACAAATAGGTAATACAGTATCACCTTCAGTATCATTCCGGCGATCTTGACGAGCTCGTACCGAACCTTCTACTACTGGGTTAGCAATTTCTAAATGGGAGGGGTTAAACGCTAAGGCCATGTGCACCTCTCCACCAGGCGTGTTCACATTGGTTGAAAAGCCTTGGTGATACTTAACATCACCTGAGGTGTTTAAAGGTCGTTTACCCTCAAACTCTTCGAATAAATCAACGGGATTTTTGCCAAAAATATTAATCAACACGTTTAAGCGGCCACGGTGAGCCATACCAATAACAATTTCTTTAGCCTTATTACTGCCTGAGCGCTGGATAATGTTATCCAGCATTGGGATAAGCGTTTCGCCACCTTCAAGGCCAAAGCGTTTGGCACCAGAAAAACGAGACGCAAGGTATTTCTCTAGGCCTTCGGCAGCCATTAAACGCTCAAAGATATGACGACGTTTCTCAGGTGTATGGCTTGGATGACTGCGTACTGACTCCACCCGCTGCCTAATCCACAGCTTTTCATCAGTATTTACAATGTGGCTATATTCACAGCCTACGGTTGAACAGTATGTTTCTTCAAGCCCAGCAATAATTTCTGACAAAGGCATTTCGTCTTTGCCCAAGTAGGATGCGCCCACTTGGAATACGGTATCTAAGTCTGCTGCAGAAAGCTCATGAAAATGTAAACCAAGGGTTTGGATGACTTCTTTTGGTTTAAGCTCTAAGGGGTCTAAGCTAGCCACCTGGTGGCCATGCACGCGATAGGCATTAATTAGCCGCACAACTCTAACTTGCTTGCGTTCGTGTTCACTACTTAAGGTAGAAGTTTGTACTGGGTGAGACTTACTTTGATTTTTACCTAAAAGAACAAAGTGTTCTTTTATTGTAGAGTGAGGTATATCACCACTAATTGTGTCTGGCACTCGAGGGAGTTGATCAAACTCTTGCCGCCATTGCTCTGGAACTGCATTGGGGTCACGTAAATAAGTTTCATACATTTCTTCAATGTACGCAAAATTGCCGCCAGAGAAATGAGACTCTCGCCTCTGCTGCTCCATTACGCTGTCATGCATTCAGTATCACCGGTTTCTAATTGTGGTCAAACTTAACCAAACACGCCTAGTATAACCTGTAATGCGTCATATGGTTAAGCTACAAAGCTAAATTTTACTAAAGATATTAGCACTCAAGGCCTTTAAACAATGGCCCTGAGCTTATTGACTGCTGAAAATTAGGTAGCTCTGGTTAACAACATGTTGCGGATATGCCCAATAGCCTTGGTAGGGTTTAGGCCTTTAGGACAAACAGTGACACAGTTCATAATGCCATGACAACGAAACACACTAAAGGGATCGTCTAAATCAGCTAAGCGCTCTTCGGTAGCAGTATCACGGCTATCAGCCAAGAACCGATAAGCTTGTAGCAAACCAGCTGGACCTATAAATCGATCAGGGTTCCACCAAAATGAAGGGCACGCTGTTGAGCAACATGCGCATAGAATACATTCATATAAACCGTCTAGTTTTGCACGCTCTTCAGGCGACTGTAGGCGTTCAATACCCGGAGCCGGCGTGTCATTCAACAGGAACGGCTTAACCTTTTTATATTGCTTATAAAACTGATCCATATCAATCACTAGGTCACGAATGACTGGTAACGCCGGTAATGGGCGCAACGTTAGCTTGTTATTTTTTACCACTTTCGAAAGAGGCGTAATGCAAGCTAAACCATTGGTACCATTAATGTTCATACCGTCAGAGCCACACACTCCCTCTCGGCAAGAGCGGCGATAAGCAAGGCCGCGGTCCTTAATTTTCAACAAATTAAGAACATCTAATACCATTAGATCTTTACCGCCAGTATCAATCTGAAAGTCCTGCATATAAGGCTTCGCATCAAGCTCTGGATGGTAGCGATAAATACTCACTGTTAACATATCACTATTCCTTAATAAGTACGGATTTTAGGTGGAAATGCATCCATGGTTTTGGGTGAAAAGTTCACATCTCGTTTCCCAAGACGCTCTTCAGTAGGATAGTAAACTGAATGCTTCAGCCAATTTTCATCGTCACGTTCAGTAAAGTCATTTCGTGCATGAGCTCCACGACTTTCTTTGCGCTGTTCTGCAGAAATTGCCGTCGCAAATGCCACCTCAAACAAGTTTTGCAATTCTAACGCCTCTATGCGGTCAGTATTAAACGCACCCGTTTTATCTTGCAGATGCAGGTTAGATACTTTAATGCGTAATTCCCGCAGCAACTCCAAGCCTTTTTGCATACTTTCGCCTTCGCGGAATACACCAAAATATAACTGCATAGTCTTTTGAAGCTCTTCACGAACTTCAGCAATACTCTCACCGGATTCAGAACGGTTAAGGGTGTTCAAACGCACCATAGCTGCATCTACGTTAGCTTGGCTTGCCGCTTCAGCATGGTAGCCTTCACGCATTGATTTTTCAATTTGAATACCTGCTGCTCGACCAAAAACAACCAAATCTAGCAAGGAGTTACCACCTAAACGGTTAGCACCATGCACTGACACACAGGCGGCTTCACCACAGGCATATAGGCCTTCAATAATTCGAGTTTCTGATTCTGATTCTGGGTAGAGCACCTGACCACCAATATTAGTTGGCAGCCCCCCCATCATGTAATGACATGTAGGAACTACTGGCACCGGTTCAAAAATTGGATCTACATGAGCAAAGGTTCTCGATAACTCACATATACCAGGCAATTTACTTTCTAGTACATCTTCACCTAGGTGATCTAGCTTCAAAAGCACATGGTCACCGTTGGGGCCGCAACCACGACCTTCTAAAATTTCTAGCACCATAGAACGAGCGACCACATCACGGCCAGCTAAATCTTTGGCATTGGGCGCATAACGCTCCATAAAGCGCTCGCCGTCCTTATTGATAAGGTAGCCACCTTCACCACGGCAACCTTCGGTCACTAAAGTGCCAGCCCCTGCAATGCCCGTAGGATGGAACTGCCACATTTCCATGTCTTGCACAGGTAAACCCATACGCAATCCCATAGCCACGCCATCACCGGTATTGATTAATGCGTTAGTAGTGGATTGATATATACGCCCAGCACCCCCTGTCGCAAGCACAGTTGCCTTGGCTTCAATGTAAACGGTTTCACCTGACTCGATGCAAATGGCAACTACACCAACAATGACACCATCGTCATTTTGCACCATGTCTACAGCAAACCATTCATTTAAAAAAGTAGTGCCGCCTTTTAAATTACCCTGGTACAAGGCGTGTAATAGTGCGTGGCCGGTGCGATCTGCAGCTGCACACGTACGCGCTGCTTGGCCACCTTCACCAAAATTCTTAGACTGACCCCCAAAAGGACGCTGGTATATGCGACCTTCTTCAGTTCGAGAAAAAGGCAGGCCCATGTGGTCTAACTCAAACACGGCCTGCGGTCCGACACTGCACATATATTCGATGGCATCTTGGTCACCAATATAATCAGAGCCTTTGACAGTGTCATACATATGCCAGCGCCAATCATCGTTGGGATCATTACTTGCAATTGCACAAGTAATGCCACCTTGGGCAGACACTGTATGAGAGCGCGTAGGGAAAACTTTAGTAATACATGCGGTCTTTAAACCCGCCTCAGTAAGCTGCAATGCAGCTCGCATTCCAGCACCACCACCACCAATAACAATGGCTTCATAGGACATTTTACGTAAGATGTTTGTCATGACTTATAGGCCCCAAAGCAACTGAACACCCCAAATGGTGTAAATGAACATTAATAAACCCACTACCATTTGGAATGCAAAGCGCAGAGCAAAATGCTTAAGGTAGTCAGTAGAAATAGACCAAAGACCAATCCAACAATGAGCACCCAACGACAAGAGCGCCATCAAACTAAAGATACGCATGCCAGTGTTGTCAAATAAAGCCTGCCATTGGGCAAAATCTATTTCTGGGTTGAGCAGCAGGTAAACCACCATAAAAATAGAATAAGCTGCCAGTATCACTGCGCTAACGCGCTGCACTAACCAATCGGAGAGGCCACTTCTGCCATAACTTGTAACGGTGGTTACCATACCCAAACTCCTGCCAATATAGCCAATA
>Ga0115005_10004811_pt1 | contig 10671 bp, 3 predicted proteins | sample ArcOceMetagenome_FD_87163 | JGI IMG/M metagenome (GOLD analysis project Ga0115005, IMG submission 87163) | Marine eukaryotic phytoplankton communities from Arctic Ocean - Arctic Ocean - Greenland ARC118M Metagenome | ecosystem: Environmental > Aquatic > Marine > Oceanic | place: Arctic Ocean...
GTTACCACCACCATTTGGTGTTGCACCAAATGTAATGCCGCCACCGCCACCGCCACCGCCGCCGCCGCCCATGGGAGCATTACCACTTGGAGCATTGCCACCGCCATTTGGTTTTGCACCAAATGTAATGCCACCGCCGCCACCACCACCACCGCCGCCACCCGTTGGAACATTACCACCACCATTTGGTTTTGCACCAAATGTAATGCCGCCGCCACCCCCACCCCCGGATCCCCCCGTATTCAGTGGTGGTGCAGATGGGATCGAAGGAGCAGCAGCGAAAGCAAAGGTAGCAGCACCACCGCCCACAGGAGCATTACCACCACCGATTGGTGCATTACCACCACCAGTTGGTTTTGCACCAAAAGAAAAAGCCATCCAATTTTTACTCTGAAGCTATCGCCTGGAGAATGTTTTATTTTAAAATTCTCGTTGTCCTGCCAGGCCTGGTTGTCTTATTGTGTGGCTTCACTTCGATCAGCCACTGGACCCCCGGACTAATTCGGTTTCACAATTAAAAATGATTTGGTACGCGTTCCTTTTCCTCCACCCAATTCTAGGACGACGCCTGGAAGGAGTGCCGGCCGAGGGGTATGATCATTGCACCGTGGACCCCTCTGCTCATTTATGGTTGTCGGAAGCCGATGTCACGATTTTAACCCAAAACGCCTCCGGACCAATTGTGGTCACGGGCCCCTATGGCAATTTTACCGATGGGTATAAATGCACACCTGGAGATTCCGACAAAGATGTCTACTGTCTCGCGTCGGGGGAGCGGTGGAGTGTGTGTGCTCGATCGGGTGGGTTCATGTGCAGTGCTCGTGTCCGTCGCAGTTCACTTGCAACCGGCGCGGAACTTGGATCGACCTTTGTGGATGTCTGTGTGCCCGGTGATTGTGTGGGGAGTGTCCAGCTGGGTGAAGCTGGAAAACCATCCTGTTACTACAGCGACACTCCCCACGTAACCGTTGACGATCACGACTGCCCCAAAGTCGGGCAACGGCAATCGTTGACGATCAAACGAATGTGTAAAAACCCAAGTGAAACATGTGACGTTACTTATTTGTGTGTGGGTAAAACAGGGCCTTGTTCAGCATCGACGTACCACAAATTAAAATTAACTGAAATGTCTGGCTGTGAATGCCCGGGTTGCCCAAAAGCAGTCATTCAAGGTGGGCCCGCGGAAGGTGGTGACAAAGAGGAGGCACTGGGTTTTTTGGCCCGATTCATGGAACGAAACGATTTTACCTGTTATAAACCTGAAGAATACAAAGAAGCATGCAAGAACGTCGGCGGTTACATGTGTTCGATACGTGTGTATGCTAACATTAAAAACGTGGTCACGCAATTGTCGTCCACGAGAGCCGGTACCGTTGACATGTGTATGGAACCCACGTGTGCGAATTGCTACAACCGGTTGCCTTGGGACCCATACGGTGGTTGCGGTGAATCGTTGAGCAGTTTGCATTACATGGCAAATGACAATCAACATATAAAAAATGCGTTGATAGAAATGTTTGGGAATGAACAAATGAGTGAGGCAACAATTACAAATTTGGAATACCGTTGTTGGACCAAACCGTATGTTGATGTGGGTGGCATTGTTGGCGGTACGGGAAGTGGTGTGTTTTTTCTGTTCGTGTTCTTTTGTGCTGTAGTCTTTGTCATTAAAAGAAAAATCAGAGATGAACATCGTGCGGTAATGTTGTTGGGTAAATCAGAAGAAGAAAAAAATAAATTGTTGGATAAATGGGGCATTGGATACCAAGCCAAAAGAGCAAAAGAAATTAAAAAACAAATGAAAAAACATCAAAAAGAAGAAGCCAAGAAATTAAAATTAAAAAAGAAAGCCGAAAAACAAGCATTGATACGACGTAAACGATTAGAAAAAAGAATCTTAAAAGTGAATGCGAAAGCAGACAAAAAAATGTTTTCGGGCGGTGGATTTGGCAGTCGATTTGAAAAAAGAAGAGAAGCCAAACGAAGAAAACAAAGAAAAAACAGATTAATGGATTTAGGTGTGCCACAACATGAAATTGATGAAGTTGAAATGGATTTAAATCCAGAATTAGCGGCATTGAATTTAGAGGATAAATATACGCAGAAAATCGAAGCTTCATTTGGTCATATTGTATTACATGATGATAGAACGGATGATTTCTTGGGTATGGGCGGTGGTATCTTCATGGATACAAGTACACATGGTGCAAAGCATCATCACCACCACCACGATCACCAGGGCCAAAAAAGCGTTGAAATGACAGATATGAAAAAAGATAGTGGAAGTGATGGAAGTGAAAGTGGAAGTGGAAGTGACGGCAGTGGAAGTGGAAGTGGTAGTGGAAGTGGTAGTGGAAGTGGAAGTGGTAGTGGAAGTGGTAGTGGAAGTGGTAGTGGAAGTGGTAGTGGAAGTGGTAGTAGCGCTAGTGAAACACAGGGAACAACTGCGAAGAAGGAGCTCTCTCTTCCAACGATACAAGTTGATGGACCTTCTAAATTTGATTCAGAAGAAGAAACGGGTAGTTCGAGTTCGGGTGGTTCGGACTGAGAAGCCTGGCCAAGTACGGTACACAAAACTCATACAGGTACAACATGTAAAATGTAAAATAAGTAAATAAGTTTAGAACACGTGTAAAAAATAAAAGTTAAATATACCTGTACCGTATACTCAAAGTGTACTACGTACTACGCGCGTACTACGGACTACCTGTACCTGTTACTGTTACTCTAAGTAATACCATCTAGAATCTAGAATGTAGTTGTAACTCTTGTAAGTTACACTGTAAAGCTCATGCACAAACACGTGGAAGTGGAAGGTAATCTTGAAATTGTGTTCTGCATGAGCTTAAATCTCTTGCATCGTATCACTTTCGTATTTTGGTTGTAGGCCATGCGACAACAACGCACTTTTTAATTCCGCGCCACCCTTACCAAATGCATTGACAACAGGCATATCTGTCTTCAACATAATGGCTCTGGGTTCATTGTCCTCTTCTGAGTCTTCTTCACTCGATGAACTTTCTTCTTCCAGTTGTGTTTGTTTGTATTTTTCTTGGTATTTAGAAACCAATTTAGTGTATTTCTTTTTGTATTCTTCTGAATCCGTTTCTAAATGAGCAAAATAACCCTTTTTGACGGCAGCTGATAAAAAGACTTGAAAACGTTTGTCGTCCAATTCTTTTTTTGTTTTTATTTTCAATTCCTTTTTCATTGTTTTTTCTATCTCGCGATCTTCTGAATGTGGATCTAATTTTTTAAATTTCTTTCTACCCAATAATTGTCTTCGTGGTTGAACAATCATTAAATCACCAGCTGCATTTGACTCGGCGTATTCTTTCCGTGCAGACAACATTTTGGCTGAAGGTCGACGTTTTAATCTTGATGCATTCATCGTTGAACTCTTTGCTTTCATTGAGGACCTTCGAGAAGGTTTTTTTGAACCAGTGCTGTCAGTGCTTTCAGTGCTTTCAGTGCTTTCAGTGCTTTCTTTGCTACTGGTACTGAATTTATCGAATTTGTCAAATTTACCACCCGCCATCATCGATGAAGAGGCATCAAAACTTTGTCTTCTCATAATTTTCATACTTGTTTCTTGCCTTTTTAATGTTCCGGAATTCATAATATCTCTTTTTTGTCGTCGGTCTTGAATACGACTTACCAAGTGGCTTGGCAATTTTCGATTTGCTGTCATATTTGGTGTTTTCATGCCAGCTAAACCAAACGGGTCATCGTCGACGGGTGCCATCGGTGCCACCATCACTTTGCTTTTTTTGCTGAACACTCTTCCCAAACCAAACCCTGATGTTCTTTTTGGTGCTCCATTTTTACTGCTCGCGGACGATCCACCTTTGGCCTTCCAATTCTTTTTTGCAACAGTTCCTCCTTTTTCCAGTTGATCACTTTTAGGTGCATTGAAACTTTTAGTACCAAACGAAAAAAATGATTTTTTTATTCCATGTGATTTTTTGGCCGTGAGCGCACTTTCTCTTGCCGCTGCGGCTTTTAAATCTTTTTCTTCCAAATACAACCACGCGTAATCGTTTTGATCAAAATTAGCAACTCCTTGAAGTCTTTGAAATTTAATCCATGTCATTCTCATTGATAACAACATACCAAAAAACATAGCACCCATCACACTGTAAATAATACCCATACAATAATAATCCACTAAAATTGCTTGTGCTGATTCACCTGGTGTCGGTGAAGACTTAATTGCTTCTTTTGTCAATGGAACTGAATAAATTAATGTTATTCCCAACCAACTTATTGTTGTCAACCAATGTGCAATTCTCATTTTATGTGGTCGTACATGTTGCAATATCACGAGTAAAAAAGAACAATAAATAATTCCAATTGTAATTTGCATTACTTTGTTGCGATACAAAACAATTAAGCCACCTGCCAATACAATTTTCCTGCTCATAGCAACCAAAGTGGTCCAATACCATTGTGCACGAGGGTGGAACATTACATATGTATACCCCGCTGTTTTAACCATGTGTGGTGTATGCAATTTACTTCGATTTCGATACAGCTGATATGCCCAACAAAATGGTAATCCAAATACATAAAAGACAATTACAATGCAGGCCGCCAACATACCCATGAAATGCCGGGGTTCCCAACATGGTATATTGTAATCCATGTTCAAATAATCTTTTCCTTCAATGATTTCACACCGAAACATGTTGAAACTTTTCGAAATGATAGGTACATGATAAAAAGTCAATATTGTAAAAATAATGTTCCGTGTCGTGTACCATAAATCTTGTATACCTTTCTGAACCGCAGGTGCATCTTCTTTATCAAAAATCCCATTGCCAAATTTCTTTGATAACGCACTAAGACCCGAACCACCTGTAACTTTTGTGGAATGGCGAGCATGTGAATTGAATGTACCCTTTTGCATATCACGAATAACAGCCAAACTTTTACGTTTTAATTTATTGACTTTGGGGCCAGTATCTTTGGCAATAACAACAATACGACCACCACAAAATTTAGGGCACAAACCTTTAGCACGTGTCGCATTGAATGTAAACACACCGAGTGCAAGAAATACAAACACAAATGGTATCGCAACTTCTTGGCCATACGCAGTAATACCATCACCGCCTACATCAACACATGGCATACCCATCATCACTTTCACGTCAAACGCTATAAATCCAGAAAAACTGTCCAAAAAGTTTTCCATCATTGGTGGGAAATCAATTGTAATGACTTCACTGATACTGTTTAATACTTGTAAAAAATCCAGCAGCAAACTTAATGATCGTTTAATATCATTAAATATTATTTTGTATTTCATGATAAATTTAAACAATCGTTTAAGGATATACTTGTAAAAAATATAAAGACCAATAAGAATGCCAAAAACCATCAGAAACATAACCCATAAATCAACTTCAAATCGAGGAGGTGGACAAACTTCACAACCACCTTTTTTCATAAAATATTTTCGTCGGTCACAATTTAACAATTCCAATTTACCCCCAGTGCCAACACCCATTTCTTCGTACGTGGGATCTGTTGAACAAGGATCTGTTGGATCATTAAACGGTGAATAACAATTGCCACACGTTAAACCAATGTAGCCATCTGTACATTTTTCTGAGTGATCAATTAAGGCTGGATCTGGTGCTTCGCAAATTGGATTTGGTTCACATATTTCACCAACTTTTTTCACTGTGTCGGAACTAAAAGGAATGCTTTCTTCATATTCCCCAGTATAACAATATTCTGAACATCCTTCTTTGAAATGATAAGATGCCTCGCAATTTGCAATCTCTTTGACCATTTCACCCGCTTCGTTTTCGACTTCGTATTCTTCCCCACATTTACCTTCAAAATTCCAATCACAACAAAGTGAACGTGAGTTCATGTAGGAGGCATTTTTCCGACCCCATCCGCGACCTTCCAAATCTAGATTTTTTCGTCCAAGACAAGCCCAAGGTCTTGGGCATTTATAAAATTTAACGCGTCCAGCGTAAAGAGTATTGTCCATAGCAAGTCGACTCGCATTTAGATCGCGGGCTCGCCAATATCCAAACAATGCAACCATGGTCCGCCAATGGCTTTCGGAATCCCCTCGACATGCACCACCTTTTGGACACTCGCCACATTTCCAATTTTCCCAATTAGGATCTTCTATATTTTCACCGGGAAATGAATTTGTTTCTGTGCGTGTTTCAAGATATTTTAAATCGCTTCCTCCACAATCAGAGATGACCTTCCATTTTCTACTTGGGAATACTTCCGACAATACTTTACCATCTCGATCAAGTTTGGATCTCGTGTTGAAATTGACTAGTTTCTCGTTACCATTGACTTCAATCACAGGAAATGCTCGAACGTAATATGATTTTTCATACAAAGACGCTGTCGTATTTGGAAGACGAAATGTAAATTCATACTCATATTTTTCTCCATCGTCTGGTATTTCAGCTCTTGGTGATAAACGATCTCTGTCTTCGTTTGGTAAACTGCATCGTTCTATTCCTTCTTTGCATACGTATGAACCAAACGCCGAATCTGTTGATACTTCAAGTTGATAATATTTCATTTTCAGATCTTTGTGTTTCATAGCAGCAGGGATTTTTAATGTCACTTTCATTGCATGTGCATCGCCGTCTTTTCCATCAAAAAAAGATTTCAATTCCCATTCTTTTGCAGCAATCATTCGTTCGATATCATCACCAGTTCGATCTTTGTCAATGCATGTTTTTCTATCTGGATTTGAAATCCAACCATCATCGCATTTAGAACATTGCGAACCTTTTTCTGCGTCACCTTTTAAACGAACACACTGATCCTTTGTGTAAAACGTATCATGTTTGTCCAATGTTTTTTCGGCGATGTCTTTTAGTCCAATATCTAAATAAATGTTTACATCTTTTTCAATGCCTACACCTTCTTTACCATCCATTACAAATCCCTGGACCCCCTCGCATCTTTCATCAGGGGGTTCGCAAAACGATTCCAGGTCATTTCTATCTGTTACATATTTGACAACATCTGCAAATTTCTTATCGGGTTTTAATGTAATATAAGGACCGCAACCGTACGAATGAGCATCACACATCATACACCGAGGATACCCGATTTCACAATTTATTTTGTTTGATGCAAATTGGGCTCTTTTTAATTGGGCTCTTTTTTCGATGTCAGTGATAATGGTCAAGTTAATTTTTCTCCACTCTTTTTCCAAACAACTGAAATTAAACCCATGAACTTTGTCCGGTCGATATTTACCAATTTCACAAGAAGTGCACCCTTCAGCCAATGCAAGGGTACCATTACTATCTTTACCCGCTTCACAATGTTTGCAGACTATGCTGGATTCAGAAACTTGATATTTGCCCAATTCACAAGCCGGGCAAAATTCATATTCTTCTAGTGGAGCGTAGTATCCTGCTGGACAATTAGTGCACAGAGCTGTTGTGTTTCTTTGTGCATATTTACCAGCAGCACACTTTTTGCATTTCGTTTCTTGGGGAACATTCTGAAACCAACCTGCAGGACATAGGGCACAATCATTGGCTCCTTTTCTTTCACTAAATGTGCCAGGAGGACAGGATTGACACACAGAGTTTTTACTTCCGGGTGCAAATGTCCCTGGCAAACAAATGTAATCTCGTCCTTGCTTGCACCTGTTTCCATTTTCGCAATCATCCGCAGACGTGCGTTTCATTCCACCACCAAAAGTAATGATTTCACTTGCAATGGTGTTTCCGTTTAAACACAAGTTTGTACCAGTGTGTTCCATCTTTTTGCATTTCTCCTCTTCGTCGCTGTCACTTGCCACTTCCAATAGTATGTCATCTTTGGTTAAATCAAATTCACCTCCTGTCACTTTGACAATGAGTACATTAAATTTTTGTTTGGTCATGACTTTATTTAAAGCATCGACTCCATCAAAAGTAAGAATATCTATGGTTGCCTCCGTAAATACACAGGTAGTGCCCGCCTCAAAGACGCATTGGGTTGCACCAGCATCCGTTCGAGGGGTAGTACCTCCGCTGTCAGTGGATGTGCATGTAGTATTGTCAGCGTTGTGGGGGTTACATGTACTGCCACTGTCTGGGTCGGTGCAATTATTTGGTACGCTCCGGGCAGTGCATGTAGTTGCGTCGGCATTGTAAGCTTTGCAGTCCGTGCCACCTCTTGAGTCGGTGCATGTACTTGGTGTATGCATTTCTGCTCCTTGAAGTGTTCCCTGTCCAGTTACACATTTACCTTCGATTGTAGAATCACAAACAGTCTCACCCGTCTTCTTGGCGTGTTGTCGAATTGGAGTCTCCAACGTTAAATTTACATCTTCTGGACGCGTAATTATTATATCAGGCATAAATGCAATCCTGAAATAGGGATCTTTGCCGCCAGAAGTAAATGTACCCTTGGGAGGATATTTGGGCGATCCACTGCCTGGAGGGCAATACGAATCTCCGGGACGTTTGGATGCACTCCAACCAATAGGTGGACACTCTTGGGTATCGATATTTTCATTAATTGTTTTTAAAGAGTTCATTTTTTGTGTTCGATCTGCTTCACACCCACATTTGACGGGATCGATGGCCCCGCGTGGGCATTGCATCCCCTCTGGGCACTCTGTACAGTTGACTCTACCTGGAGTATTAGCGTATGTTCCAGGATCACACATGTCACACGAGGTAGCACCAACCTCCGGTGCAAATTTTCCAAGTGCACACGCTGTTTTTTCACCATGTTTACACCATTGTCCTTTGGGGCAAAGTGAAATTTCTGTGCGTTCCTTTTTATTGTCGTCAACGGACCCACTTGACGTACTGTAATACCCACTCGGTACAATAATATACGTTGTTGAGTTAGCAGGGCAGTAGACTGATGCGGGGTTGCATAGTGCTGCTCCATCTGCAGTGGTGTTGCATAGATCTTGTGTCCAACATGTTGTGAACAGATTTAAAGGCGATGTTTCATACAGGTCAATTGTGTTTTGATCGAAAGAATAGCGAGGGCAACGTTTACCCTCAACACAACTTGTACAAGTTGTACTCAAAGAAGCATTGGGGAGTGGTTGAGTGCTGTACTTTCCCGATGAACATGGGCATTGATCTAAACATCCAGCTCGACCACGAAACGAAAAATCAGTGGCGTTGCACCACTTGCATTTGGACTGTCCCATTTCATTTTGATATTTTCCTTGTGTACATAAAATACATTCACCAACCAGGGAAAATTTACCAGGTGGACAACCGATGCATGCAATTTTGCTTGGACTTGGGTGTGTACCTGGCAATTCGCATACTTTGCAAGACGTTTGATTTGTTTCATCCTTTAATTTAAAAAAAAAAAGAAGAAAAGAAGAAAAGAGAAACGATGAAAACATAAAAATATAAAAACATTGAGTGAACAACGCCGCGTATCAAGAAAGACAAGATTGAACCAACTTGAACCAACGAGGGTGGGAGAGAGGGGAGAGGAAAGGGGTCTCTTACCTGATACTTTCCCGAAACACAATGGGAACACACGGAATTACCACCGGCAACACCTGCAACACTAAAACGACCTGGGGTACATTCGTCACAATCAAACTGGCTGGGAGATTGAGAAAATGTTCCAGCACCACAATCATCGCATTTTATTTGTTGTGCTTGGTCTTGTTTTTTGCCGGGTGGGCATGCTTTGCATTCAGTTTGACCCAGCTGATCCGAGTACCACCCTTTCTTGCATTTTGCACAATTTTTTTGTCCAGTGTCTTTGGTAAAAAAACCTGCAAGACAATCTTCACATTGTACTTTACCAACGTCGTTCGCGAACGTTCCTTGGTCGCAATAGGCACAGGCAACGGCACCTCTTGTATTTGTATATTTTCCGGTTGAACATTTTTCGCAGGTGTCTGTTCTTGCTGTTATATTAGAAAACGTACCGAGTGCACATCTTGTACATTCTACGGTTCCGCTTTCATCGGTATAATAACCAGTGGGGCAAACATGACACCAGTAAGAAGTAGCATCGTTGTAAAAACCTGGTATACAATTGGCACAGCTGCCGCTTGTTGAACGGTTAACTTTGCCGTTGTTGCACCCATTGGCTTTCAACGCCAAGTTGCGACGATGTATTGAAAGACCATCTTGGTGTTGGTAGTTGTGTAGTTGCCGGCGATACGGTTGGTTTTTTATCATTTGTTGTTTCCAGGTGGTGTGCTGGACGACCGCGTTGGTACTGAAAGCAGGGGAACACAAGGAAAAGACGAGAAGGTGCATTAAGAACACACCTGGTACGTTCATACCAATGGGTATCCTTTGTTGCCTTCGTTGTCGGGTCGGTGGCGGAAGGGGCATTTTTTTTATTTTTTTTGTGGGGTTGGTTGAATGAGTTGAAAGATGAAGTTAGCTTTTAGCTTGAAAGCTGAAACTCCTGGTGGGCCACATTCGTAGGCTATAAATAGGTGGAAATGTGCAGTTGCAAAAATGTTGAGAAGTGTATTTGTGGAGTTTTACTTTTGTTATTGTTCGTTGCTGGCTGGGCTGGGCGTGGCATTTTTAATTTTGGCAAAAACCATATTGCGATTTTCGTGGTGGTGCACAGTACCTTCGAAGGCAGACGTGGTGGACTGTAATTAACATTGTGCTTTTACAAACAGTCAAACTCTTGATAAAACTGTAACGCACACTCCTATTTTATTAAAAA
>Ga0115005_10004815_pt1 | contig 10667 bp, 8 predicted proteins | sample ArcOceMetagenome_FD_87163 | JGI IMG/M metagenome (GOLD analysis project Ga0115005, IMG submission 87163) | Marine eukaryotic phytoplankton communities from Arctic Ocean - Arctic Ocean - Greenland ARC118M Metagenome | ecosystem: Environmental > Aquatic > Marine > Oceanic | place: Arctic Ocean...
CACAAACCAGAAAGAGATGGTTTATTTTGTGAGCGTATTTTTGGTCCTGTTAAGGATTATGAATGTGCTTGTGGAAAGTACAAAAGAATTCGCTACAAAGGTATCGTTTGTGATAGATGTGGGGTAGAAGTTACCGAAAAGAAAGTACGTAGAGATAGAGTTGGTCACATTAATTTAGTGGTACCAGTAGCTCATATTTGGTACTTCAGGTCATTACCTAACAAAATGGGATACCTTTTAGGTTTGCCATCTAAGAAGTTAGATATGATTATTTACTACGAAAGATACGTAGTAATTCAACCAGGTATTGCAAAAAATATCGAAGGAGAACCATTACAAAAAATGGATTTCTTAACTGAAGAAGAATACTTAGATATTGCTGACGAGTTACCGCAAGAAAATCAATATTTAGATGATTCTGACCCAAATAAGTTTATCGCTAAAATGGGAGCAGAATGTTTAATTGATTTATTAGCGCGTATCGATTTAGATGGGTTATCTTTTGAGTTAAGACATAAAGCAAATACAGAAACTTCTAAACAACGTAAAACGGAAGCGTTGAAGCGTTTAAATGTTGTTGAAGCATTTAGAGATTCTCAAAAGAATAGAGAGAATAAACCTGAGTGGATGATTATGAAGGCTGTGCCAGTAATTCCACCAGAATTGCGTCCTTTAGTTCCATTAGATGGGGGTCGTTTTGCAACTTCAGATTTAAATGATTTATACAGAAGAGTTATTATCAGAAACAATCGTTTAAAACGATTAGTTGAAATAAAAGCTCCCGAAGTTATTTTACGTAATGAAAAACGTATGTTACAAGAATCTGTAGATTCATTATTTGATAACACACGTAAATCATCGGCAGTAAAAACTGAATCGAACAGACCTTTAAAATCATTATCAGATTCATTAAAAGGTAAACAAGGACGTTTTCGTCAGAATTTATTAGGAAAACGTGTCGATTATTCAGCGCGTTCTGTAATTGTTGTTGGACCAGAATTAAGACTTTCAGAATGTGGTATCCCTAAAGATATGGCAGCTGAACTTTACAAGCCTTTTGTAATTAGAAAGTTAATTGAAAGAGGAATTGTAAAAACAGTTAAATCTGCAAAGAAGATAATAGATAGAAAAGAACCAGTTGTTTGGGATATTTTAGAAAATGTAATTAAAGGACATCCTGTTTTATTAAACAGAGCTCCTACTTTGCACAGACTTGGTATACAAGCATTTCAGCCAAAACTAATTGAAGGTAAGGCAATTCAATTACATCCACTAGCATGTTCAGCATTTAATGCCGATTTTGATGGGGATCAAATGGCAGTTCACTTACCACTAGGACCAGAAGCTATTTTAGAAGCGCAAATATTAATGTTAGCTTCTCATAATATACTAAACCCTGCAAATGGTGCGCCAGTAACTGTACCTTCTCAGGATATGGTACTTGGTTTGTACTATATGACGAAAGAAAGAATCTCTACTCCGGAAGTACCAATTAAAGGAGAAGGATTAACTTTTTATTCACCCGAAGAAGTAACTATTGCTTTTAACGAGGAAATGGTAGACTTAAATGCTGGAATTAAAGTTAGAACTTTTGATGTTGATGAGAATGGAGCGCAAGTTCGAAAAATTATAAAAACTACCGTTGGTAGAGTTTTATTTAACGAAGTTGTTCCTGCTGCTGCTGGTTATATTAATGAGGTATTAACTAAGAAAAACTTACGTGGAATTATTGGTGGTGTTTTAAAGGCTACAGATATTCCTACTACAGGAGATTTCTTAGATCAGATAAAAAATATGGGATATAAATTCGCCTTCCAGGGTGGATTGTCATTCTCATTAGGGGATATTATTATTCCTAAAGAGAAAAAATCTATGATTGACGTTGCTAATAAAGAAGTAGCAGCAATCGTAGGAAATTATAATATGGGTATGTTAACGCAAAAAGAGCGTTACAATCAGGTAATTGATGTTTGGGGTTCTACCAACAACAGATTAACTGAACTATCTATGAAAAATTTGCGTGAAGATCAGCAAGGTTTTAACTCAGTATACATGATGCTTGATTCTGGTGCAAGGGGTTCTAAAGAACAAATTCGTCAGTTAACAGGTATGCGTGGATTAATGGCAAAACCTAAAAAATCTACTGCAGGTGGTGGAGAAATTATTGAGAATCCAATTCTTTCGAACTTTAAGGAAGGATTATCAATTCTTGAATACTTTATTTCTACGCACGGTGCACGTAAAGGGTTAGCAGATACCGCTTTAAAAACGGCAGATGCTGGTTACTTAACGCGTAGATTGGTAGATGTTTCTCAAGATGTAATCATTAATGAAGAAGATTGTGGAACTTTAAGAGGATTAGACGTTTCGCCATTGAAGAAAAATGATGAGATTGTAGAATCTTTATCAGATAGAATTGAAGGACGTATTTCTTTACAAGATGTGTATGTTCCGTCAACAGACGAATTATTAATTGGTGCAGGAGAATCTATTTCTATTGCAATTGCTGATAAAATTCAGGCTTCTGGTATTGATAAAGTTCAAGTAAGATCTGCATTAACTTGTGAATCATCCAAAGGTATTTGTGCCAAATGTTATGGTCAAAGTTTATCAACTCGTAATAAAGTACAAATTGGTGAAGCAGTAGGTGTAATTGCTGCACAGTCCATTGGTGAACCAGGTACACAGTTAACATTGCGTACATTCCACGTTGGGGGTGTTGCTGGAAATATTTCGGAAGAAAATAAATTAGTTGCAAAGTTTGATGGTAAAGTTACTATTGATGATTTGCGTACAGTTGTGGGAAAAAATAACGATGGTAAAGAAATTGATATCGTAATTTCAAGAACGGCAGAGATTAAAATTATAGATAAGAAAACAGGAATTACGCAGAGTACAAACATTATTCCTTACGGTTCTATTATTTTTGATAAAGAAAGAAAATCGATCAAAAAAGGAGATGTAATTGTTCAATGGGATCCATTTAACGGTGTGATTGTTTCTGAATTTGGAGGAAAAGTGAAGTTTGACAATTTACAACAAGGTATTAATTACTCTGTAGAAGTTGATGAGCAAACTGGTTTCCAAGAGAAAGTAATGATAGACTCTAAGAATAAGAAACTTATTGCATCTTTAATTATTGAAGATAAAGATGGAAACGCATTAAGATCTTACAGTTTACCTGTTGGAGCACATTTAATGGTAAGTGACGGAGATAAAGTTGAATCTGGTCATACATTAGTGAAAATTCCTAGAAAATCAGGAAAAGCAGGAGATATTACAGGAGGTTTACCACGTGTAACAGAATTATTTGAAGCACGTAATCCTTCTAATCCATCTGTTGTTTCAGAGATTGATGGTGTTGTTTCTTTCGGAAAAATCAAGCGTGGTAATAGAGAGATTATTGTTGAATCTAAAACTGGAGATATTAGTAAGTATTTAGTAAAACTTTCTAACCAAATTTTAGTTCAAGAGAATGACTTTATTAAAGCAGGTATGCCTTTATCAGATGGAGCAACTACACCTTCAGATATTTTAAGAATTAAAGGACCTTCAGCAGTACAAGAATACTTGGTAAATGAAATACAAGAAGTATATCGTTTACAAGGTGTGAAAATTAATGACAAACATTTCGAAGTTGTTGTTCGTCAAATGATGCGTAAAGTTAAGATTATAGATTCTGGAGATACCTTATTCTTAGAGAATCAATTAATTCATAAAATTGACTTTATCAAAGATAATGACGCAATATATGGAATGAAAGTTGTTGAAGAAGCTGGAGATTCTGCAAACTTAACCGCAGGGCAAATTATTTCTGCACGTCAACTAAGAGATGAAAATTCTTTATTAAGAAGAAATGATAACAACTTAGTAACTGCAAGAGATGCGAAACCAGCAACAGCAGAACAAGTTTTACAAGGTATTACAAGAGCGTCACTTCAAACAAAATCGTTTATTTCTGCAGCTTCTTTCCAAGAAACTACAAAGGTATTAAACGAAGCTGCTGTAAGTGGTAAAATCGATACTTTAGAAGGCTTGAAAGAGAATGTAATTGTTGGTAAGAAAATTCCAGCAGGTACAGGTATGAGAGCTTACGATAAGATTCTAGTTGGTCCTAAAGACGAAATAGAACAAAGTTTTTAATTTATAATAAAAGCCTCTAAATTTTTAGAGGCTTTTATTTTTAATATATATTCTTATGGAAGAAAATCAAAACAAAGACGGACAAATAAATATTGAATTAGATCAGGAAATTGCAGAGGGAACTTATTCTAACCTTGCAATTATTAATCATTCAATGTCAGAATTTATTGTTGATTTCATTAATATAATGCCGGGTGTTCCTAAAGCGAAAGTTAAATCTAGAATTATATTAACTCCTCAGCATGCAAAAAGATTAACGCAAGCATTAGCAGATAATGTAAGAAAGTTTGAGCAAGCTCATGGAGAAATTAAAGATTACGAAAAGCCTCCTATTCCAATGAATTTTGGGCCTACAGGACAGGCTTAGGGCTTAGAAGAAAATAAAATTAATTAAAATTTATGTAGTAGTTGGGGTAAAATTTTTTACCCCAACTACTATTTTTTTTATGTAACTAAATAGTACGATGTATTTATCTTTTCTTCTTTTTTAATACATCATATTATAAAAAAAGCTAAAATTTCAGGAATATATTGATTTACCAGACGAACTATGATCACCTTTATCAATGGTATATAAATAAAAAAATTGTGGTAATAATTTAAATTTATTTGCGATGGCTTTATAGCCATAAAGTACTAAATAACCATTGCTGTTAGTTTTACAATAATGATGGATAGCAATATTATAAGGTACTACTCGGTCATCAGTTCTATGAAAAAGTTGTGTTGGTATCGCCTTGGCTTCAGTTATAGCATCGGTGAAAATGATTGCGCCTTCCCTACTTATTACTCCTGCAAATTTAAAACATGCTGGAAGTATTTTTGTTTTATGAACGTATACAAAGTTTAATGCATCTTCTGCTCCTGTGCTAGTTCCTACGAGAATTATTTTACTAATATCAACTTTAAACCGCTTCTTTTTGCTGGGTATCTATTTTACAGCAAAGTTTATATCTTCAGAGAAATCATCAAATGCCTTTATTTTATCTTCATATTTTGTATTGCATCCAACACCTATATTTTTCCAAGTTAAATGATATGATATAGAGGCGACAGCATATCCACGTGCGGCCATATTATTTCCAAAATTTATGATATTTTTATCATTCCTTTTTCCTCTAGAAAAACCTCTACCATGAACATAAAGAAGCAAAGGTAATTTCCTTTTACTTTTTTTGATTTGTAAAAATCTATTTTCAGTTTTTTCATCTTTCTTTTTCTGGTAGGTATATGTTCTTTTAGAAACAGTAGCTATTTTATCTAAATATAGGTTTTGTGAAAAACTTACATCGGTAATACTTATATACAACAAAGAGATAATAAATTTCAGATACAACTATGTCGAAAAAGTTCTAGTTCCCTTTCAATTTATAAAATAAACGTCTTAAATGAGAATATAAAAAAGCATTTGACCGCACGTAATAGAATGAAATAAAACAAACTGTAGCTAAAAATAGGAGTGCGCCAAAAACGGCTTGCCATGGCGTTAATGTCTTTCCAATTAAGGTTTTTAATCCAATGCCTGTAAAACTTCCATAAATAATTATAAAATGGATAATGTAAATAGATAATGTTTTTTGTCCGATTTTTAAAATTAATGGAAATTTTAAAAATTTTTCAAATCCATAGAAGAAAGAAAAGTATAAAAAAACATTTCCCAATCTGGTAAATAAGTAATTATAATTTGCTGATTCAATAAATAATGGAATGTTTGTTAGGGTATAGGCTAAGCTTAATAAGGAAGAGGAATACAGAATTAAAATAGCTCCAATAATAAAAAAAGAGATTACTGTTATTTTTTTAAAATGAGGTTTGTTTAAATTCTTGTGAAATAAAGTTGCTAAATAAGCACCAAATAACACGTAACCAAGCCAAGGTATAATTGTAAATACAGACCCATTACTCTTTGAAACATAATTATTAAGAAGAATAGGGATATGATCAAAACTTAATTTACGATATAAGGGTTCCGATAGGAAAATAAGAAAACCTAAAATTAATAAAACCATCGAAAACAAGAATGTTTTTCGCAGGCATAGAAGATAGAGGGCGATAATTAAAATTAGACTTAAACCGATACATTGTAAAACGTCTATAACCAAAAAATAAGTATTAAAATGCCCGTTAATCCATGATAAGAATGGGATTCTTATTAAATAGCCAACACCAATTAGAAAAAAACCTCTGATAAGACCTTTTCGAATTCTCGATTTTTCTGTTCCTTTTTCTTTGGCTTTTAATAATAAATAGGTAAAAATCAAGCCCGAAATAGTGAAAAATGCAGGAGCTGTGATACCTCTAAAATACAGCCAAACAGAGAAAGTATTTGAATCTAGATTTCGATAAGATTCGGATAAAAGAGTATCAACAAAGTGGCCTTGCAACATCATTAAAATTGCAAAAGCACGAATAATATCAATAAAATATAGCCTATTATTATTCATAACAACTTTATTTTAAGGGTACACATTAGAATCTATTTTATCTTAATTTAAATACCTTTTTGCTGACTTAAATTGAGTTACAATCGATTTAGCTATTGTTATGTAACCAAGTTTTTTGAGTGTCATCTGTATTTCAATGATTACCATCTTCAATATCCTATAAATTTATTGCTGAGTTGCTAAAATAGAATATAACAAGGATAAAATTTTAATACAGGTCAAAAGATATTTAAAATTATAAAATGTACATTTAAATCTTCCTTGTTTTATTTAATAACCAAAAATCAGCTAAAACCAAAGCTGTCATAGCTTCTACTATTGGAACGGCCCTTGGCACAACACAAGGATCATGTCTTCCTTTTCCTGTAATCTCTGTAATTTCGTTTTCAGAGTTGATGGTTTGCTGAGAACTCATAATAGTTGCAACTGGTTTAAAGGCTACTCTAAAATAAATATCCATTCCATTACTAATTCCACCTTGTATTCCACCAGATAAATTAGATTGCGTAGAACCATCAGCATTAAAAATATCATTGTGTTTAGAACCTTTCATTTTTGCGCCACAGAATCCGCTACCAAATTCAAAACCTTTTACAGCATTTATAGATAACATTGCGCTACCTAATTGTGCATGTAGTTTCTGAAAAATAGGTTCTCCTAAACCTACGGGTACATTTTGGGCAACACATGTAATCGTACCTCCAATAGTATCTCCTGCTTTTCTGATTTCTTGTATTTTGGTAATCATTTTCTCTGCAGAGGCTTCATCAGGACAACGTACCATGTTACTTTCAGTTTTAGAAAAATCTAAATCCTGATACGGTTTGTCTAGAAATATATCACCAACAGATGAAGTAAAGGCATTAATATGCATGCTAGCAATTAATTGTTTTGCTAAAGCACCTGCAACTACCCAATTAGCAGTTTCACGGGCAGAGCTTCTTCCGCCACCTCTATAATCTCTATTACCAAATTTTTTATCATATGTGTAATCTGCATGAGATGGTCTATAGATATTGGTATTGTGATTGTAATCTTTCGATTTTTGATTTGTGTTTCTAATTATAAAACCAATAGAAGTTCCAGTCGTTTTTCCTTCAAAAATTCCAGAAAGAAATTCAACTGAATCAGGTTCTTTGCGTTGCGTAACGATTTTAGATTGGCCTGGTTTACGTCTGTTTAACTCATTTTGAATAGCATCAAAATCAAGTTCTAGTCCAGCGGGAAAACCATCTATAATACCACCAATAGCAGTTCCATGAGATTCTCCGTACGTAGTTACTTTTAGTAAATTTCCAAATGAATTAAACGACATAATTAAAAAATTAGAATAATGTTAGCAAATATAACAAACTAGTAAAGAAGAAATCTAGATTTAAGTTGTTTTGTAATGATTTCTAAAATCTATATTTTAATTATAATGCTTGATTATTAGATGGATATGAATTGTAATGAACGATATTCAAAAAAGTTTAAAAATAATGTGTTTTTTGTTTCAGAAAATGAAAAAGCTTTCTATATTTGCATCCGCATTCAGAGAATATCTGATGAGACGCAATGGAGAAATGGCAGAGCGGTCGAATGCGGTAGTCTTGAAAACTATTGACTGTAACAGGTCCGGGGGTTCGAATCCCTCTTTCTCCGCAGAATTGAGTTTTAATTCAAACTTATTCAACTTAAAAACCCTATAAATGTAGCATTTATAGGGTTTTTTATTTTTCACACACTTTCAAAAGACACATAAAACAGCAAAGTTTAGTTACCCTATGCATGTCCCTATTGCTTTTTTAGTAATATTTTCAAAATAGGGTAACTAGAATAAAAGGATTCGCTCCGAATTCGCTGTAATCATTGGGTGTTTAGGATGTTTTTAAATAAGATTTGCTTTAATTTAAAAACACAAAAATGGTACAAATTATTTATTTTATTAAGTCAGAAAAAGTTAAAAGTAATGGTGAATGTCCAATCTATGCAAAAATAAAGTTTGAGCAGCAATCGATAACCATGAGCGTTCGGCAAAATATTTCTTTAAAACGTTGGAATTTCACAAATAAACTCAGGAATCCTTTGAAGTTAGAAAAGGAAAAAGTTGTTAAAGCGTCGCTCGATTCTTTGTTACTAAATTTTGAAAGAAAAGTATCGCAATTAATTAGAGAAAACTTTTTGGTAGACTTGAATGCTATTAAGCACGAGATTATTGGAAGGCCTGTTAAAAAGGAAAAAACTATAGGGCTTTTGGATATATTTATTTTGCTTTAAAATAAAAGAAATCTTTCTATATAATAAAACATACGCGTATCCTGGTGAAAAAAAAGAAGGATAAGCGGACAGAAGTTCCTTGTTTAAGTACGTTGTAATAAATAAGAGAAATATTAGTAGTACAATTAAACTGAAGGAATAAACAACTAAAACTAGACTCAAAAAAATATACGGACTTGATATCCGAAATACAGAAAGGATAAATTAAAATCCCCAAATTTTAACGAGATTTTGTTTGCAGCACCTCTACCATCAGCAAAACTTTTAGACAGTATTTTAAAACAGTTACTTTTTTTAGATTTTTAAGTAGAAGTAAAAAAAAAACATCGTTAAGAGAAAAAGTGTATACTCTTTTTGCGGTAAACCGCACTTTTAACTGTGGTTTACCGCAACATATTTCCATTCAAAAAAAATACTTTTGTCTCCAATGGTTAAATTAAAATTATGAAAAAAGTATTAGTATTATTTGCAGTTGTTACTTTATCAGTAGTGCAATCATTTGCACAAGATTCTAAGGGTTATATCGGTGTTTCGTTAGGAGTTGCATTACCAATGGGTGATTTTGCTGATAGCGCTGATGCAGGGTTAGAACTTGGTATTATTAATTTTGGTTATCGCTTTAATGAAACTTGGGGTGCAACACTAAATTGGGGTGCTAGTGCTCACGAGAGTTCAGATTTTGAAGATTTCACTATTGGATTAGGCTATCTAGCTATCGGTCCTATGATTTCATTTGGGGGTCTTGACATAAAGCCACAATATGCATTTACTTCTGCAGTGATTAACGATTCTGCTGGAGATAAAACAACCTTGGATGGTGAATCAGGATTTATTTTAGGTGCAACTTACAATTTTTCTCTAGGAGGAAATTGGGGTATTGCTGCAAATGCCGATTACTTAAATTTTACTATTGAAGATGCGGATGAATCGGATAGTATCTTTAAATTATCTGTTGGTTTAAAGTATAACTTCTAAAATGTTTATTATTTTTTCACCTTTCATAAATAGTTATTTTCTTGAAAATAAAATATTTGCTTAGCCATTTATTCCTGGGCCAATAACAAATTTAATATATATAATCATGTAACAGGTAATCGCCAGGTTGATACCAAAAAAAAGTCGAAATTAAGTTGAGAAAAGACTATAAACGGAAGTAAACGTTGACGAAAAAAACAAAGTTATTGAAACGATAATCGTATTGAATGAATAAAAACTGCCTACAATACCGTTTATAATTTATTGCATACTAATCGCCTACTTATGAAAATACTCAAGGTTTTTTTGGTAGGTAATTATTTGCTTAATTTATGACTTAAACACAGCAACTAGTCTTGTACAAACACGTTGCCAACCATTAAAAAATTACGCTCTGAATGATTGAAATTACTGAGAAAAATTTTGAAGACGCATTATCTAAATTCAAGAATATTGTGGAAAAAGACACGAATGAAAATCTCGTTGAATTTAAAACAAACAATTTCATAGAAGAACACGAAAACTACAAATATGAAGTTTTAAAGCAAGCAAAAAATAAACTTTTAACCAAAACTTGGAAAGAGAACGAAATTGGAAAAGGCAAGATTTTAAAAGCAGTAAAAGATTCTATTCAAACAAATGTCATTTACAATTATAAAGCTCATCAAAATAACCTAATTTATTGGATAAAAAAGGATAATTTCAGTAAACTAAAAGCAAATTCACAAAACGAAAAATTACTTTTTGAGTTTTTTAAAAGTAAAATTAAAGACGAAAAAGCATTTGACCAATTTTCAGAATTAGGATTTTCATATCAATTAATTGCATATTTATTCTTTATTAAAA
>Ga0115005_10004817_pt1 | contig 10667 bp, 6 predicted proteins | sample ArcOceMetagenome_FD_87163 | JGI IMG/M metagenome (GOLD analysis project Ga0115005, IMG submission 87163) | Marine eukaryotic phytoplankton communities from Arctic Ocean - Arctic Ocean - Greenland ARC118M Metagenome | ecosystem: Environmental > Aquatic > Marine > Oceanic | place: Arctic Ocean...
CAGGAATTCTGTTCCTCAATTCAGCCATGTCTTTTCTATTCATTCCCTGAGCAAATGGTGATTTACTAGGATCAATCAAATCCGCGGACACGCTACCAAGAGGCCGTACGGGCGATGCTTTTGTCTTCAACGACATTTCATCCAGTAATTTCTTTTTAGCCCGATCTAATATAACAGATGGATGTTGCCCATGTGCACCTTTAACAAGAACAAACAACAGCAGGAGCAACGAACAAAAGGCAATGAGCAAAAACGAAAACCAAAACCAAAGTGCTGAAGCAACAACAACCAACAAAACATTTCATCACTTACCCGAACCAAAATCACCGCCATCTTTTTTTTCCAACAACTGAATCTGCGCGGTTTTATTACCAACAAGAAGCATTCTTTTCTCTTGTCTTTTCTCTCTTTCTTGATTTTTTTTGACAATCAAGAATTGATTTTGAACTTCCTCGTTGATTTTGGACAACTCATCTGTACGGCGGTTCAAACCCATTTGAAGATAAAATTCAGCCAGTTCTGTTGTTTTTTGTTTGACAATTAGATCTGTCCTTTGCTGACCTGGTATATGTCTTCCACCGGTCAGTGTCGACAGTGATTCTAAAAGAAATTAATCAAAAATAAAAAAACACGCAATCATCCGTAAGAAATGGAATTGACAAGTTGCAAAACAACAAAAACACAACAAACAAACCAACCACAATCACAGATCTCTTACGTTCGGTCAACATTTCAAGCACCATGTTCAATATACCATGGTCACCACCCGGCATTGCTGCTGCGACTTCGTGCATCAATTTATATTCTTCTTTACTCATATTCATGGTGTGGCTGGATAATTGTCGTTGTTTTAATTGTTGTTGATCAATAGCATTTAATATATTGTTGTTGACCTCTGGAGAGACAAAATTGTGCAACAACATTTCCATGATTGAATTCATGATAACATCATCTGTCATTAAATCGACCTTTTGCACGGCAAGTTGATCTTGCATTTGTATTGTTTGACGTCCTTTTTTCTTTGCATCGTTCATACGACTGTTTCTGCTCAAGATTGCCTGTTCTAATTCCTTTGGATTAACATTATTTTTGTTGTTTGGATGGATTTGTGGTATTGCGTATTTCGAGTGTTTTTTTTCTAAAACCGCGGTGACTTTGTAAGGATCATCAGCATCTTGAACGTATCTGACTTTTGCTTTTATTCGCGTGCGTCTTTCTTTATCTTTGGCTTTCTTCAACCATTTCCGAGCAGCAAATCCCGTTGCACCAACAGCAGCAACGGAGGCCAACCCCAATGCGTAAGCTGCTTGCCCAGTTGGACCCAGTGAACCAACAACACCCGACATCAAAGGAGTGCTGCTCAAGGATTGTATGTCGGGGTCTCCCTGAAAAACAGTGTACGACACTATTCGAGGCAAGACAACAACTCGTCCATAAATGGCCATGGGTGTGATAATGAGGAAATCAGTCATCATAGATAACCCAAAAGCTTGCAACCTGGTGTGAACGGAAAAAAAAAATAAGGGGTGTTTAGAACGTGCCACATGATTGTTCCACAACGGACAACAGCAACAACACACACAACCACAACACTCACCAAGAAATTGCCACAGCTTGTCCATAAAAAAACCCAAAGGCGACTATAAAATAACAGAAAAACAACACGAGTGCAAATGACAAACAATCTAATAAAAGTTGTGCCCACCAAGGTGCCGGCGGTAATTCGAAACCAGGATCTCTGCCATCTTTGTTTTTTGCAAACAATTGTTGAACAATGAAATTCTTTTTTTTCACTTTTGTTTCAATTAATTTTTCATTTGGACTCATTTTATCGATTCTTTTGGATTCAATCAAATTGTTTCTTTCCTGGTACATTCGAAACTTCAATCTTAATGCAGCACAACAACGCTTCTCTCTTTTCTGTTGTTCGGGTGCCAATTCCGCCGCTGGCTGCCCCTTTTGATCGACAGCAACGACATAAACACTGGAGCCAGATTTGGATTTGAGAGGTATTTTATTTTTTTTCTCTTGTGGCGAAGACAGAGGGGCAGAAAATTGAAGGATGTTTCGGTCGTTTTTGGTTGATTTTTTCGTGCCCATATCACCCACCCCTTCGTCCATGTCATCAAAAGGAGTGGTTTTCTTTGCAACAACAGGTAATGCAGTGAAGGACTTCGCCGTTGCATTGCTCTCGTTTTTTTTGCTTGTCGTCCCGCCGTACAGGTCATATTCGTGTTCCAATCTTTTTAATTCCAACCACCGATCATCTGCTTCTTTGGCTTGTTTCAGTTTGGCGCTGAGTATCTGTTCAGCACGCTTACATTGTGCTTTCATATCGTTGTAGTTTTGGCTATGTTCTTGCACTTCCAGCGCGGACATTTTATGCATGGCGGTCCCTGCTTTCATCATGACATGTCTTGTTTTTTGATTTTCCAACGTTTCGCCGGTGTGAAGTACCGCACCCTGAACTACTTGCAGGTGCAATTCTGCATCTTCCACCGTACGTACATTGCGCGACAATCTTTCAGCAGCTGCGTCAGCATCCGATTTAAGGATATGCTTGCCCAACATAAGGATCTTTTCTCTAGCCACCACAGCAGCACCAACACGTTTGTAGGCTTCTTCAAACACAGTTATGACAGGGACATTCAATGCAGCAGCAATCATACCAAACAGAATGATGTCCGACAATGCTGGTTTGCTCTCTGCATCGGGGTACCTAACGTTCCAAAACATGGCATCCACAAACATGTTTGTTGTGATCATCACCATTAATATCATGACACGTTGTGGCCGTGACATTGCCATACTGTGTGTAAAATAAATGCTCAACAAAGGATGGTATGCTTTGATTCCTTCCCACCATAACTTGTAAAAGGCAGTTGTATTGATGTTTTGTTCCAGTTGTTTCCATGACACTATTCCACGCGACGCGGACCATACATTTTTAATATGATGGATTTTTTTTCTTTTTTTCTTGATGGTGTATTCGTCCAATTTGTCGTAATACCTCGATATGCCACAGGAAAACACAAAAAATGAAAAAGTAATGATCATTGTGACAATGACAACCACATTTTTGTACAGCAAGGCCATTAATTCTTCTGGGTTTGACACTTTTTCATCAAAAGGGGATGCTAATATATCATCCACGGCACCAAAAGAACTCTCGACTTTCACTGAAAAATCAGTGAGGTGGTCACTGGTACAAGTCACTTCCCCGGTGACATTGTTTACGATGGTAATTAAACCATCTTGTGCCCATGAAGAGGTATTTTTGTTCCAGTACACGCATTCAGGGTGCACTGCGATTTCTGGACATCTAAATTCAAATTGATTTTTTTGTTGTATACAAGTGTAATTGAAATCGGGCAACGTATCGGAACAATTAGCAATGGTATGGTTTTGCCCAACAAAAGCACAGTCAATGGTAATGACGGTCGAATTTGTGGTTGATGTTGTTTTTGGTTGTTGGTTGGGAAGTGTCTCGTTTTTAACGAACAACAATGGATCTATTTTTAAGGGTACCTTGATGACGTTTGGTTCCGTTAAATTGCGTACTTTTAATTCGTCGCCACCCGTTTTGAAGACAATACGAACGCCATCCGCACCCATGGCGGTGGCACCGTTGTCAAGTGACGGTTGGTTTTTGAATTCAACGACCAAACTCTGAACATCGGCACCACTTGTCACATTGCCAAACGTATCTGCACTGATGTCAATTTTTAAACCGGTCGACGATACAATTGGTTTTTCCACCATAGCACTGGGCCGCGCACTTTCCAATGTTGCTGTAAATGCAGCTGTGGCAATGGCAATGGGTTTTGCACCGGGCACCAAACCAGTGGACACGGCTGACATGACAGACGTAACCGCTGCTTGCAGTCGTTGTACTTTTGCAACATCTACTTTGGGTTCAACGACTGCGGTTGAAGAACCTCCCCCGGTTGTTGTTGTTGTTCCATCGTCCCCGGAACTTGACTCACCCGTGTCCGTTCCATCTCCATCTCCACCACCGTCGCCGTTCGTCGTTGTCGTGGCAGCAGCATTGCTACTCAACATAAACGCTGTCAACGTGTCTGCCAAAGCATTTTGTGTGTCTTCTGACATAGCACCGTTGCTTTCACTTGCTGCCGCTAAATCTTCCGTCATTGAAAGTACTTTGTTTGTGGTGGCTGAATCCAATTCACTGGACGTTGCAATTGTACCCACAAATTGCGCTTGCATATCAACGGAAGCTGCATCGACGGCCATCGTTTCTGCTGCTTTGAGCGCCATGTCTACCAATCGAGCAGCGATTTTAGTTTTAACTGCTTCATCCACATTGCCAGACGACAGAGCTGTGCTCACCATATTTGCTGCGGCTAAAACCTCACCCGATTGACTTTTGTTTTGTGCTGCTTCTAAATTATTGGACAGCAAATCGTCAAAAATGGCTTCTTGTGCTGCGGCGTCTTCCGGCAACGGTTCGGACGTGACATAAATGGACAACCAACTTGACGTTGTTTTACCACCATCTTCGTCTTCAATCAAAACGGCAAGTTTAAACAAGCCATTTTCGCCAGACCCCACTGGTAAATTCGTGGAATAAGAAGAGATATCTGTACCGGTAAACAATCTTACTTTTTTAGACGTTTCGTCGCTTGGATCTGATAAATAGACAAATGTGTAGGTCAAAGCAGAATCAATGCCAGGTGTTGCTTCGGGGTCAGACCATCCAGGTGCAGTCAAAGCAAACATTGTCGCAGACGCAGAAGTCAAACTCCAACCCGCTGGTGGAGCAGTGCCTTCAATGCCAGTTACCGCCATGGAACCACCCGATGGTGGTGAATTCATTCGGATCAGTGGCAAAATGGACTGCGATGTACCACACGCGTCAACGACAGCCAAAGTAAACGAATATTCACTGCCAGGTGTTAATGCATTTGGTGCGACAATGATTTTATACATACGAAAACCAGTTTCTTGGTTTTGATCGACAACTTTATTTGGATCGTTTAAAAACAGATTTGGTTTGGAGATTATAACCTGTTTGAAATGGGAAGAGGAGAGGGTTGGTTTGTTGTGCAGTTTCATAAAAACAAGAGAAAAAACAAGGAGATAAAGTTAAGACACACAATCCAACCAAGACCCATTCAACTATTAATTACGAAGACCTATCCCAAACAAACAGAGGCATCCTATGTACAGAGGCAATGTTGTTCAACACGGTACAAGAACAATACAAGACACTTCACTTACGTCTGACAATGGTGCGGTCAATCCTCCTTCCAACAGTCCCTTTGCAGACCAAACAGCAGTATACTCTTGACAATTAAAGTCTGCCAATTTACAACAACTGTACACTTCTGCTTCAATGACCATTACTTCATTGGTATTTGGATACTTGTTCGGTGGCGATTTCACCGAAACATCGGGTGGATCACCAGCTTGCACTTCAATACCTGTGTTGACTGCAACACTCGATGATCTATTGCTGTCAATTGTTGAAACAGCAAGTGCAAATTCATATGTTGTACCTTGCGGCAGCATACCTTTACCAATCGTTATGGTCGATGTTCCTGTACTCGACAGACCACCATGCCCGGCGGTACCACTGGCTAACAAAGAAGCAACGCTTGAAGGGCAATTGGAACAGGACCATGTATAACCCATGGTACCATCTTGGTCAGGATCATAGGAAGCCGACCCATCCAACACAACAATATCGTCCATACCAACGGTTCTGGTCCCAGGCGGTGTTATAACAGCGACCAACGGCGAATACAACACATTCACAAACACAGATGTTGATTTCTCCACACCTTCGTACCCTGTCAAACTTGCTGTACCAGTAATGTTGTATTGGTAACCACTTTTCAAATCAATTCCTTGAAGGGTGATTTTATTTTTATTGTATCGATTCTTTATATTTATGTAACGACTTATCGGTATCTCGTGTAACGTGGTGACATCGTTGTTTTTCAAACCAAACAACGATGTCCATGTTATAACGAGACTGCCTTTAATACCACCACATGGCAACTCAACTGTTTTCACCGATACAATTGATTCCTGTGTCCTTAATATGTTACGTGTCGGTGCACCTGAGCAAAACACAACACAAAGATCAACAACAAAAAAAGAAAAAAAAAGTTGTCAACCAACAAGGCCATTAAACGTTGCGTCACATTTTGCGGTACAGGTTTCAAGTCAACACAAACATTACCTGCTAAAATGAAGGTCGGCTTGGCGTCAGCTACCAAATCAATTTTGATCATTTCTGTGGTTGTTTCACCAATAACATTACGCAGAGAAGCTTGAAACACAATTTGACCAGTACCAAGTGGAAAATTAGTTCTAGGTACTTTAACCAACAATCTAACTTGGTCAATTGTAGCATTCGCATTGATAGGATTGTTTTCAAGCAAACAATTGTCTGTAACACCGGTAAGCCCCGTACACGAGGCAGTTGTAAACGTCAACAGCTCCCACGGAAATGGTCCACTTCCTTTACTGGCACTAAAATCGATGTATAAATTATCACAAAACCCTAAACTATTGGAATAGGATGGGACCAGCGTTGGGTTTAAACTGAAGACATCCGCACCTGCCAAGGGTAACGGCCACTGCACTGGTGCAAAACAACCTTTGCAGGCCAAACGAAAGTTATCACATGCTTTCGAGATTGGATTAAACAATTGACATGCACCATACCTGGTTTGTGGAACAAACAAAAAGGATCATTAGACATCGTTCAATTGGAATCAGAAGAACAAAACAACAACATGGCTTACACTGTATTATCGACCAATGTCAGTTTCGTATTTGCTCGCACAGTTGCACCATACCCCAAATAGATACGAAATTCCTGGGCAGTGATCCACATACACAATCGTTCTTCAACAGCACCCAGAATATTTTCGCCGCTTTCACCCTTGTTAGGTAAAATTAAAAACTTCTCGCATGGCGGTGCGTCCACAGCACCGGCATCACCGTCCGTCGGTGCATCGAACCAGATAGATAAATAAGTTAAACTGGAATGGAATCGAATTTGAACAATTTGTGGTGGGGCGATGGTATTGGGCAACGGGTCATAAATATCAACTTCGACAGTTGGTACAGCTTCTGTGCCTGAGGGAAAGAAAAGGGGGGGAAGGGTGCATGTCAAAAAACAGGACCATCTTCAAAACACTACATCATTTCACTTACCATAAATGGCCACCAAATTTTCATTGTAAATACTGTCTGAACTGCTGGAGGAATCGACCGCAAATAAAATTTGAGTTTGGTGACTTTCACCGACTTGTTCTGTTTCCGGTGTGTTGTCTTGTACAGCAAATATTTGAACTTGAATACCTTCACTCCACGTGTCAGCACCGTGTTCAAAAACGATTGTCTGATTCGAAAAGACAATCTGATTTTCTCTGGAAGAAGACAATGCAATGTGAACGTCCGCGTCGTTGGGTGGTGTATCCAATCGTACTGTAATATAAGCTCCATAGCCTTCGACCCCATCGTTTGATGCTTCCCCTATTGTTACAGACAAGGGTGCAACAATGATACCTGGCAGTCGAGACAAAGTTACGGGAATTTGTAAAAGAGATTTTGGCCACTCGTTTGCACTGCAGAATTCATTGTTCCATAAATCTTGAAGACCGGCGTTTGCAGGCGCATCTTTAGTACTTGAAGAAGGCCACAACACAACATTGACAAGTTCATTGCCAGTTGGACGAATGCCGTGGTCTAACTTGACTCGCATCGAGTACTGTTGCCTTGTTCCTTCTACTTTTACGAGATTATATGCTTGTCCCTGAACATTTGAACCCACTGCAATTGCAGTGGAAGACCCTGAATCAATGTCGACAGTAAAATGTGTGCCGTAGACCAGACTATTGGCAAGACTGCTGGTTGGTACAATTTTTTCGTCAAACGTCAAGACCAACACGTCTGAATTTAATTCCATGGCGATGTTTGATATGCATGGTGCACCCGCATCTAACAATACCGGGACGTTTGAATAGTTTTGACTTCTTGACAGTACAACCGGAACTGCCTTGGTACTGACACGCACCGTACCATAACTGGGACGAATGGAAACATTGTAAGTCGGCAATGGGTTTGGCAAAGGTGGGTCACCCAATTGTAATTCATTTAACACCAGTTTTGACAGTTGAAACACAAGGGAATTGTCTTGGCACGATACCATTGCAGCTCCCGTCATGTTCGAATCCGTGTGAACGTGTACTTCGTAAGACGGAGGTTGTTGCGGACTTGCATCTGAGACCAAAGTGGTGGAATTTTTTTTCGTAAAATATAAAAATGTAGGGTCGTAATAATGTCCAGCGCTGCAATTTAATGTTTCAGTAAAATTTAAGCGCAATAAACCACCCAAAGCAATATCAAATGTTGCTTGGTCAACGTTTTGAAAGATACGATAATCTTGAACAAAAGTAATTTCTTGGACATAAGTGTTCGAGATGATTTGATTGGAGTATTGAGTACCAGGTTCTGGAACCACTTGTACATAGGAATTTAAAACGGCAGCAGCACCGAGAAACGCTGTCTTGGGTACTGTACGCAATTCATCCAAGGATGACGAACCAGGCTTTATTGTACCAATCATGATGTCCATTGGTGTTATGCGATTAACCGTACAGTCAAATGTCAAATCCAATTCCCAACCAGAGTTTACAGTATGAGAAACTACAATTTCATTGAAATTTTGCACTTGAATTGTAAATTCATTGTTTGCTTCAGAGATGGTTGGTATGGCCATACGCGTACTAGTACGAGTATATTCACTTGCACAAATTTTGAAACCTTTTGATTCTACACTGCTATCCGTTATCCAATTAATTGTGTCACCTCCATTCACCGATGTTCCATTTGGCCCGGTTGTTCCACAATATTTCGTTCCGTTGACTGTCAAGTGATCGTATTCGCACGTTTCACTTGCTTCAACGTCAAAATCTTTTACGTCTAGATTGGTCGAACTACTAACATTGATCGAACACGATTGATCAGCACCGTGATTGTTTGGATAGTTGATTGATTGGAAACATTTCCCGTTGTCAACTATTTGACAACCTAAGCCCGAGGTCAAACTAAAAGTGTTCGTGGTGTTAGCAATATTCGCAGTGGTCGCAGTGGTCGCAGTGCCACCGGGTGTTTTCCAGTTGTATTTGTTAACGGTTGTTGGGCATATCAATTGGACGCTTCCACGCGAATTGAATTTGTTTTTGTCGACTGTGAAAATGGTAGATCGTGATTCCATGTCGTAGGCGGTATGTGGCCCAACTTGCAATGTAATATGTTTTGAATCTTGCGACAAATCATACACAACAATTGAGATTGATTTTGAAGCAACGTTGCCACTGCTACAATGTGAGACCACAATATTTGGATCGTTTAAAATAGTGGTATTGGTGGGCCTGCCAAACGGCATAGCGTAGTTTGCGCCATTGATGTTCGGTCTTTGACTGCCCTCAAAGTTACCGTTCAATTTGCCGTCAAAGTTGCTGCCATCAAAGTTGGCACCATCTGGTAATAACAACGATGGTGTAACTCGAGTCACGTTGAATGTTCCAAACATTCCCAGTTCCTCTGTTCCCTTGATGCAATTAATTGGTTGACTAAATATCACTACAATGCTGTTGTTGGTCAAGTGCATCGTGGCGGATACCAATGATTGCACTGGTCTAATGTCAGCATGTACCAACAGTGTCACGTTTTGGTACACTATTTGAGCCGTGGCTGCAACAAGCATGAAATAATTGGTATCCAAGGAAGGTGGCATTCTTCTTTCAAAACTGCTCGGTGTTATACGAGTGTTCAACAGCAACATGCGAGACACCATCTGTTCCTTTAATTTGAGTTTCATGTGCCCACTGTTGCATGAAACGATTGTAAATTCTTGGTCGCCCAATGCATTAATCAATGTACTGGGTTGCTCCATGCTGAAACTGATCATTGTTTGCACATATTCAAAGGTCATTGTATCGCATGACATAACACTTGCAAAATCGGAAGTAAAATTCATCGTCAATTCCATTGTTGTCAAATTTAACGTGGCTGCCTGTACGAGAGAATATGCATGGTCGTATTCGTTCGCACAAAAGTGTCGAACGTCTGCATCAATTGCAAAATCTTCGATGCCTCCCGCCATGGTGTACGCTTTTGTTGCATCCAGACGAAACTCTGCTGGTGACGACACTGTTGGCAATATCACTTTCACTTCCTCGGTAGCCGTGAGATTGGCCAATGGATGTATTTCTAGCCGAGCAAAGTCGGTGCCCTTTTCAACAGTAATTTTGTACCAAACTCCAGTGTTGAGATTTGACCTCGAAGTGATGTTTCTTGTTCCCGAATGCATTGTTGTAAACTGCAACTGAATTTTTCCTGTAGTTAAAACATTTGACGACACACAAGCGTCATCACTCGCATCATCGATACCACATGTTGCCTCGGCTCCATTGGTGATTTCAACACCATTTACTATGCACATTTCGCCACCAGGAGAAGGGTATGTTGTGATTGTGTACATTTTTTTGCAATCCACATTGCACTCTCCGTACGCACCAACACAATTGGTTTCTTGGGGCTCCTGGGGCTCCTGGGGCTCCTGGGGCTGCTGGGGCTGCTGGGGCTGCTGGGGCGAGGTGGTGGCGGTATCACTATTTGGACCA